>Ga0315274_10011326_pt1 | contig 12779 bp, 11 predicted proteins | sample YL17G02_20_MG_FD_203700 | JGI IMG/M metagenome (GOLD analysis project Ga0315274, IMG submission 203700) | Sediment microbial communities from Yellowstone Lake, YNP, Wyoming, USA - YL17G02_20 | ecosystem: Environmental > Aquatic > Freshwater > Lake > Sediment | place: USA: Wyoming | collected... | reverse complement strand
TCTCGCAACGCGAGACCCTTCGACGGGATCGGGCGGGATCCAAGCCAGTGTGTCGTGCGCTTGTATCAGGTTCTTGTGGACCTTTACCCGTGACGGTCTGCGTTCCTGGTTCGATCCCAGAGACCAGCGTCAGCGTTCCGCGTGGAGAAGGGACTTGACGAGCGCAACGGCTCGGCTGGCGTCAGGCGCGTATCCGTCGGCGCCGATCTGCTCGGCGAAGGCCTGCGTGACTGGCGCCCCGCCAACAACCACTTGCACGCTACCCCGGACTCCAAGATCCTCCAGGGCTTTGATCGAAGCCCGCATGTTCTGCATTGTCGTTGTAAGGAGTGCGGACATGCCCACCACTTGCGGGGCATGCTCGCGTACGGCCGTGGCGAACTTCTCCGGCGCGACGTCGGTCCCAAGATCTACGATCTCGTAACCCGCTCCTTCCAACATCATCACGACCAGGTTCTTCCCGATGTCGTGCAGGTCTCCCTTGACGGTCCCGATCACCACCTTGCCGGCGGTGGGCAGCCCCGAGGCCAACAGCTGCGGGCGCAGGATGGCCAGTCCCGCCTGCATGGCACGCGCGGCGACCAGCATCTCTGGCACATAGAACTCCCCAACCTCAAAGCGGTGCCCGACCTCGGCCATGGCGTCGATGAGCCCCTCGGCCAGGACAAGCTCGGGCGAGAGCTTCGCCGCCAGGGCGGCCTTCACCCCGTCCTCCACCTCAGCCCGGTTCCCGACAACCACATGGTGGCGCAACAGGCGCACGATTCGTTCCATCCCCTGCTCCTCGTTATGGAATTTGACTTGCATCCCACCTTCCTACGCGACGTCCAATGTCGCCCCTACCCGCTCAGGAAGCCAAGCCTCGAAATCTGACCCCCCAGCAATAGGCCCATTGTCCAGTTGCTTACCGATGCGGCTGCCACCCCCAACGACCTAGCTGTCTTCAGTACACGCAGAAGCAGTTGAGCGTGCTTTCAGCATGTCGTGCATGTCCTAGACCATGGGCGCTCGGCAGACCGGTCGGCCGACGATGGAACCGAGCGCTGCGCGGCTAAGCGGCTTCCGCGCCGCCGCCGCGCCGCTTTCATCCGAGGCAGTCCATCGCCCACATGGCTGAGCCGATCACCCCGGCGTATTCACCGAGTGTTGACGCCACCACGCTCACCTCATTGATGGGCATCACCCTCACGCGCTTGATGAGCGTCCTCCGGATCGGATCAAGCAGTAGATTGCCGGCTTGCATCACCCCGCCAGCCAGGACAATTCGCTTTGGCCCGATGGAGACGCACACGTTGGCCAGTGCGACTCCAATGTAGTATCCGGCCCTGCTGAGGATCCCCTTGGCAACCGAATCGCCCTCCAGCGCCGCCCTGTGGACGATTGCTGCAGTGATGCGGCTGACGTCATTTCCGGCCAACTGGCCAATTCGAGTCCCGATTCCTTCCTTGAGCGCTTCCTGCCCCATCACCGCGATGGCAGGCCCTGAGGCAAAGACCTCCAGGCAGCCACGCCCGCCGCAACCGCAGATGGGCCCGTCGTGGTCAATGATCTGGTGGCCAAGCTCCCCTGCGATTCCCCCAAACCCAAGGTGAAGCCTGCCACCAATTACCAGGCCGCCTCCGATGCCGGTGCCTATGGCCAGGCAAGCCATGTCCTCCACCCCGCAGCCCGCGCCGAACCGCCATTCGCCGTACGTGATCGAGCGCGCGTCATTGATGATCTTCGTTGGCAGACCGGTGAGGCGGGCGACCGTGTCACGAAGAGGAACTCCCTTCCAGTTCCCCGGGAGATTGGGGAGCAGCAGAGTCGTCCCCCGCTCCAGATCTAGCACTCCCGGCACTCCCACGCCTACCCCGCCGACTTGCGCACCCCCGAGACGCCCGTCGGACAGGACTTGCAGGACTAGGTCGGAGATCTGGGCGATGACACCCTCTGGACCTTCGGCAGCGCGCGTGGGCGTTGTGATGAACGCATTGACGCGCCCAGTCTCTGGGTCCACTGCGCCCGCCCTCAGGTTAGTGCCACCGAGATCAACTCCAATGAACTGTCTCACAGGCGTCTCCGTTTCGCGCCAATCGCGACGGCACGCCGGCAGCGCGTGCTTTCACAGGCGCCCAAGCCACTGAACCGCGGGCTTGGGAGGGTCAGCTGAGCTTCCACGAGTGCGCCCTTCATGCCAGCCCATGCTCTGGTCTGACCAATCCCCGTCGCCGGAATCGCCTCCGATTGCTTCCGTAGCAGTCTCGCGGGCAGATACCTAGTCCATCCACTGGCGTCGACCTGGACACACGCCATCGGCTCGGGCATCAGACAGCCGCAGGCTGGCTCGTGCTCGAGCCTGGGTACGTCCTGCGGGTCGGCTGGTCGTTAGCCTTCGCGAGAAGCTCAGTGGAGCGTGCGCGGCCGCAACTGAAACGTCTAAGCGCGGCCTCCGGCTGGCCAGGCCGGAGGCGCTTCGGGGATACCATGCAGACACCTCGAGCACGAAGATGAAACACGCCCCATCCCGAGGCACGAGCGAGCCACCGTCAGTGCTCCGCATGTCACTCGGTGTCTGAGTCCCTTCTCAATGTTGCCACGAGGACGACCGGAAGGAGGCAGATGGCCGTAAGACGGGATGCGACCATCCTGTGTGCTCTCCCACAACGCCGTGGCTGTCATGCCGACTTCCGCATGGCCCCGAGACCGCCGCGCAACATCGGGCAGTCTTGACGATAGCGTACCACCCATGGGTGGGTTTGCCTTACCCGATTGGCCTAGCTCGTCGCCGGCGTCGACCACTTCGAATCGAGAAGGCCAGTAATGAGCTTCTCGATCTCTTCGACCGAGGTTTCCTCTCGCCGCACGTCGGCGACCAATCTCCCGCGCCTGAGAATGACAATCCGGTCGACAACCTGGAACACGTGATGGATGTTGTGAGTGATGAATATGCTGGAATGACCCTTGCCCTTCGCTTCGCGCATGTACTGCAGCACCATCGCGCTCTCTTCGATACCCAGGTTGTTGGTCGGCTCGTCGAGGATAATCAGGTCGGCTTCGAAATACATGGCCCGGGCAATGGCAATCGACTGCCTCTCGCCGCCTGATAGACCGACAATACGAGCATCGGGGTCGATCCCCTTAGCTATCCCGACCTGCTGCAGCAGCTTTGCGGTCTCGAACCTCATCAACTGCTTGTTGAGCAGATGGACGGGACCAAGGGACTTTGTTGGCTCTCGGCCAAGGAACAGGTTGCGGGCAACGGACAATTGCATGACCAGGGCCGAGTCTTGATGGATAGTCTCGATGCCCAGTCGGATCGCGTCCTGGGGCCTCTTGATGCGTACGCGTTTCCCGCGAAAGGTGATCTCGCCGTGATCGGCTCTCGTCGATCCCGAGAGTATCTTCACCAGCGTGGACTTGCCGGCTCCGTTGTCGCCAACCAGCCCGACGATCTCCCTCTCGTGGACGGTCAGCGAGATGGCGTCAAGGGCACGGACCTTGCCGTAGGTCTTGGCGACGTTTATCAGGCGCACTAATTCATCGACCATATCAGCTCTCTCCCATCTGTCTTCGAGTGATGGCAGAGTGGATGACCATCTGGCCAATGATGATCGCTCCGATAAAGATGTTGTAGGCCAAGCCCGGCACGCCGACCATGATGATGCCGTTGCGGATCACACGCAGGAGCAGGACCCCGATGACCGTGCCCAGAATGGTGCCGCGGCCTCCCCCAAGCAGCGTGCCGCCGATCACCGTCATTGCTATGACTTCGAGCTCCTGGCCAGTGCCGGCAATGGCGAACACCGCCAGAACCCTGAGTCCATTCATCGTGCCCGCGACGCAGGCCAAAACGGAGGATATGACGAAAAGAACGATCTTGACTCGGTCTGTGGCTACGCCCCTAGCTTTGGCGGCCTCCAGGTTGCCCCCGGTTGCCAGGATCCAATTGCCAAACCTCGTGTTGGTGAGGAAGGTATGTGCCAGAGCTGCTAGGCCCAGATACCAGACGAGGCTGGCCAGCAGGGTGAAATCCCCGACATGGGCAATCCGGCCGATGAGAAGCGTCTTGATCGGCGATACGGTGTCGAATGTCGATTGAGGGAAACCGTCGCTGATATAGAGAGCCGTGCCACGAACGATCATCATCATGCCGATGGTGACGATGAAGGACGACATGCGGAACCGCGTCACCAACTGACCGTTCACGAAGCCGATTAGTGCGCAGATCGCTACCACAATCGCAAACGCGACCTCGAAACGCAACCCGGTCTGATCGACGATGATGGCGACCACGACCGGCGCAAACCCGAACACCGCGCCAACCGAAAGGTCAAGCTCTCCGCCGGCCAGGAGCAAGGTCATGCCCAGAGCGACAATCCCAAGCTCAGGCACGTATTGCAGGAAATTGCTGATGTTGAGGACTGACAGGAAGGCGGGGCTCGCGCTATGGAAAACGGCCGATAGGACCAAGAGAAGCGCAAGTGGTGCGATCTCAGGGGCAGAGGCCAGCTTCATCCACGTCCGCCGGATGGAGATTCCAACCCCCTCTCGCTGTTCGGCGGGGACATCAGGAATTGTGCCCATTCAACTCCCTTCTTGATAGTCTCGGGGGCGGAAACCGATCCTGGTTGCACGGACTGGCTCCGCCCCCGAGGACTGACACCAGGTCAGGATGTCATCATCCCGGACGTGGGCACACGGAGTTGGCGGCCGAGACCACCTGGCCCGCTATCGCATGCGCTCCGTGAGGGACGTGAACAAGTCCACAGTGGTCTGATCGTAGTTGCCGACGGTGTTCATGTCAAAGCCGATGGCCATGCCCTCGTTCGCCATGAAGAGTAAGACAATGGGCATGAAACCCTGGGCATCCGGATACTGCCACGTTGCAGCTGTTATGTAGCCGGCGGCAACGGCGCTGGCCGCTTCGGCGGAGTTCCCCCAACCGATGACCGGAACGTGGCCCGGCTCCCAGCCGACATTGTCGAAGGCGTTCTGCAGGTATACGGAAACCACATCCCCCAGAAGGATGACCGCGTCGATACGGTCGCCGTTGGCCGTGAGGTAGTCGGTCATGAGCTGGACCGTCTCGACAGGGTCATACTTAGCCTCGAACACCTCGTACTCGATGCCGAGTGGATCGAAGACACTGGCGATACCCCTTGTCTCCTCGGTTTGATACGTCATACCAGGGACTTCGACAGGCAGCCAGACGAAGTCGCCCGAGCCGACCAGGCCGTTGTCCACGAGGTAGTTGGCCCACATCTGTCCGACCTTGAACAGATCGCCTCCGACAAAGGCATCGCGCCCTGTGGCGGGATCGTCAGCGTTGAAGAAGACGACGGGGATGCCCCTCTCGCGGGCCAGTTGAACTTCCTCGTCCAGGACCCCCACAGCCGGGCTGCTGACCGCGATCCCATCCGCGTTCGCGGCGATGGCAGCCATGAAAGCCTCCTTCTGGGAGGCGACGTCGCTCGCGTGGAATGAGGCTCGCAGATCAACTCCCAAAGCCTCGGCAGCAGCGGAAGCGCCATTCAGTGCGAAGGTCCAGAAGGGAACGCCTTCAGTTCCGTGAGAGATCCAGTAGAAAGTATAGGTCGATTCCTCCGTCTGCGGCGCTTCAGCAGGTGTGGCCGACTCCACCTCCGCGGGTGCGGGCGCCTCCGCTTCCGCAGGGACCTCCGGTGTGGCGACCGGTGGAGTGGCCGTGGAACACGAGACGATCAGGATCGCCCCGAGGAGAACAGCAGCAATAGCCTTGGTTGACATCCTCTTCTCTCCTTCGTCGAGAGTCCCCCTGAACTCCATCCTGGCCCCTCCCACTGGCTCTGGAGGTGCCTCAGCGGAACAGCCTAGACATGCGCGGGTTCCCTTGTCTCTTGACGGCCACCTCCTCACTTTGCATCATCGCGAAGACGGGTTTACGGAGTGAGTGCGCGGCTATTAGAGATTCGAATCTCGACCCGGGGCTCTCCCTGTAGTAAGAGACAGGTTGTCGCCTCGGCGATGTCGCATTGCCGCCGACTCGCCTCACTGGTGCTCAATCCGAATTTGCCGATCTTTGCGCGGATCGACGCCAAACATGCGTCCAACCGGCTCTGGTGATTGCGAATGTTCGAACATACGGTTGTACCATATCACACAACTGTAAACGTGTCAATCATTGACACGGCTTGAGCGCTCTGGTATATTGGATTAATGTTCGAACATACGTATCGCCGGCCTGAACCCCCGACCGCTTCGGGCGACAGGACCGCCGGCAGGGCCTCTAGCTCCCGGTCTGAGGTCGTCGCGGCTCCTGTGAGGTGATCACGAGGACATTGGATGCTGCCGAGAGAGCGCGTACTCACGACCATCGATCACCAGGAGCCCGATCGCGTCCCAACTGCTCTATGGGGCGGGTCCTATGGTCTGGTGGACGACCTTTACTTGCAGATGGTCGGGACTCTCGGCCTGGAGGGGCCGGTCAAGCCCTTCCGCAGCGGCCACACCGTCTCCTACATGGATGATCGTCTGTTGGCGGCCTTAGGGACGGACCTGCGCTATGTCTGGCCGGCCAGCATGCCAAGCACACCCGCCCCCAGCGCGGACCGGCCGGACACATTCACCGACAGCTTCGGCCAGGCATGGATTCGGGCGCGGCCCTACTACTACCCTGACCGAGGTGTTCTCGCCTCGGCCACGGGGATGGACGACATCCAACAGCTTGTGCGTTGGCCCGACGCGGATGCACCAGGATGGATGGAGAGTGTTCGGGAACGTTCCCACTTCCTAAGGCAGGAGACCCCGTACTTCGTCGTGATGCGCATGGTGTCATCGCACGGGCCATTCCAGACCGCCTGCAACCTGCGCGGGACCGTCAACTTCCTGATGGACATGATCGCCTGGCCGGAGTTCGCAGCGGCACTGCTCGAGCGGGTCACGGACGTACTGGCAGGTCTCCTAGCCCAGGCCATGGATGCCGGCGGGGCGAACTTCGATATGGTCGAACTCCCGGGGGATGACTACGCCGGCAGCAACAAGCTGATTCTCTCGCCTGCGCTCTTCCGCCGCTTCATCAGGCCCCATCTCGAGAGGATGATCGGGATCATCCGGGCGGCCAACCCGGCAGTCAAGGTCATGGCCCACAGCGACGGCGAGGTATCAGGGCTGCTCGACGACTTCGTGGATCTCGGAATTGACGTGGTCCATCCGTTGGAGCCGGTGTCCAGCATGGATCTCACAGCCATCAAGACTCGCTACGGGAGAAGGTTGACATTCTTGGGCGGCATTGACATTACCCACGCGCTGACGGGGAGCCAGGCCCTCGCCATTGAAGAGGTACGGCGGCGGATCGGACAGCTCGCCCCCGGAGGGGGATACATCCTGGCCCCTGCTAACCACATTCAGGCCGATGTTCCACCCGAGAACGTGGTGGCGGTCTATGACGCGGCTCGCCAGTTCGGCCGATACCCGATCTGCCTCTAGTGGGAGGATAGGCCCATGCAGAGAGCCCAAGTGGGGACAGGAGACCTGCCGATCGCGCCCGTAGATCCTCATTCCCCAATACCCCTGTACTTTCAGATCTACCTTCAGCTCAAGGGTTTGATCAAGGACGGGACGATCCCACCCGGGGCGATCCTGCCGCCGGAGATCGAGATCAGCCGCTCCTATGGAGTGGGTCGACAAACCGTTCGTCGCACAATCGCCCGACTCGTGGATGAAGACTTGGTGGAGCGCTACCCTGGACGGGGGACCTTCGTCAAGTCACGCTCAGAACGGCTGAAGTTCTTCCTCGACCGGAGTTTCACGCAGCAGGCCAGGGCCATGGGCTACAAGCCCCGTTCCAAGGTTCTGTGCATGGAGCCTGGCACGATCGATTCATCTTACGCCGAGAGATTTCACGCGTACATCGGTAAGCCTTGCATCAATCTGGAGCGCCTTCGGTACGGCGACGATGATCCGGTCTGCTATCAAGCAACCACTGTCCTGAGCGACCGCTGCCCCGCGCTCGAGGGGCATGACTTTGGTCAGGAGTCTCTCTTCGAGGTCCTCGCTACCCAATACGGCCTTTGGATCCAGCGGATCGACTCCGTGGTGCGGGCTGTGGCGGCCGATGACTATCGAGCCGAGCTGCTGGGGGTGAAACCCGGTTCGCCGCTGCTGTATGTGGCGACAACCGTCTTCCTGGACGATGGAACTCTGATCGAGTCCACCGTCGGATACTACCGTGCTGACCGGTATCAATACAGCACATCGCATGTAGCCGCAGAGCGTTGACCTCGCGGCGCAACGGCTGCCGCCCTGTGCAGCCATCCGCCGCCGCCCACCTAAGCATCCAAGGCCTGCATGTCGGAGACGCGCGACCCATGCCGCCACTGATCCTACCCTCAGCCGAACCGTTCTTCATTCCTGGAGGGCCGACCGCGTGCATCCTGGTTCATGGATTCACCGGATCGCCGAAGGAGATGCGAGGGCTGGGCGAGCAGTTGGGGGCTGATGGGCATACGGTCCTAGGCCTGCGCCTCCCGGGACACGCCACTCAGTCCGACGACCTTCAGCGCGTCCGGTGGAGAGACTGGATCGCCTCAGTGGAGGATAGCTGGCACCTGCTCCAGGGTCAACTCGAGCCCTATCCCGCGGGCAGAAGATCGGTTTTCGTTGTTGGTCTTTCCTTGGGGGGTGTCATCGCCCTGGTATTCGCAAGCCACACCCCCGTCTCGGGGGTGGTCGCCATTTCTACTCCGTACACTCTGCCATCTGATATGTGGAAATGGCCCTCCGCTTACATCCTGCGATTCTTGCGGCCGCAGGTAGAGAAGGGACCCGCCGACTGGCACGATGCATCGGCCGCCCAGGATCACGTCGCCTATCCCCGCTATCCCAGGACCGCGGCGTTCGAGATTCGCGAACTCCTCGCAGTGATGCGCTCCCGATTGGCACGGGTGACGTCTCCGGTCCTTGTGGTGCACTCGAAGGAGGACACTGTGGTGAGCCCTGAGAACGCGCAGAGGCTGTTCGATGAGCTGACAACGTCGGACAAGCACATCTTGTGGGTGGCGGACAGCGGCCACGTCGTCGTCCGCGAACCGCCTCGGGGTCTCGTCTTCAAGGCCGTGTCGGAATTCGTTGCCAGATTGGCCATGTGAACGTGGCCGCCGGCTCGTCGCGGCCCTGATCCGCCGTACCCCCACATGCCTGGATGCGCAGGAAAGCGTCGTCGGCTGCAAGACAACTGGTCGAGGGTTAGGTCCCAATTACGTCAGGTCGGGTGGCTTTACCTCAGTGGGTCACAGACTCCTCGGGCATCCAACCACATCGCCTAGTCCGCCCCCAGCCTTCCGGTGGGTGTGGTGCAGGAACGCAGTCAACCGGACGCGCATGGTCGACAGGGGCAGACAGCACGAGGCGCTCAACCGGAACGCCAACGCCAGCGACGCTGTGCTTCCGTCGCTGTGTCGCCCCCAGAACAGCGGGAGCGCCAGACTCCCACACAAACCTCACTTATCCATGCCTACGCCCTCGAAACCGGCGCCCGTGAAATCCCTGCCGTCAACGAGGAGGAGGATGTGATGATGCAGCAGACCAGCTACGATGTGTTGGCCGGAAGCCATCAGTGGCAGATCCCAGATTACTACAACATTGGGGTTGACGTCTGCGACAAGTGGGCCGATCGTGAGCCGCAGAGATTGGCCCTGATCCACATTGAGAAGGACGGCAGTCTGCGGGAATTCACATTTGGCGATGTGCGGCGCCTATCCAACCAGACCGCCAACATGCTGTTGTCCCAAGATGTCACACGCGGTGATCGCGTCGGCGTGCTTCTTCCCCAGGCTCCGGAAACGGGCTATTCGCACGTCGCCATCTACAAGATCGGGGGTGTTGCCATCCCGCTATCGACCCTTTTCGGCACCGAGGCTTTGCGATACCGCCTCGGCAACAGCCAGACCAAGGCCGTCATCACCAATGCCGCCGGCGCCAGAAAGCTGGCAGAAGTGCGCCCGATGCTACCGCATCTGCGGGCCGTGTTCTGTGTGGAACCGACAACTGATGACTGCCTCGATTTCCATGCCATTCGTGACGCGCAAACAGACGACTTCTCCCCTGTCCGGACGATGGCTGATGACCCGGCTCTGATCATCTACACATCGGGCACAACAGGACAACCCAAAGGGGCCCTGCACGCTCATCGTGTCTTGCTCGGGCACCTGCCGGGAGTGGAGGTCTCGCACAACCTTCTCCCCAGAGATGGGGACCGCCTGTGGACGCCTGCGGATTGGGCGTGGATTGGGGGCCTGTATGACGTTCTCATGCCAGGATGGCATCACGGGATCACTGTGGTGTCTCACCGGTTCGAGAAGTTCGATCCAGAAGCGGCTTTCCAGTTGATTTCTGATCTTCGGGTGCGGAACGCGTTCCTGCCGCCCACGGCGCTGAAGATGATGCGCGGCGTGAGGGGCGCGAATCGGCGATGGCGCCTAGACATGCGCACCATCGCCAGTGGAGGCGAGACCCTGGGGGCCGAGCTGATTGACTGGGGGCTCGAGACCTTCGGCCTCACGGTCAATGAATTCTACGGACAGACCGAATGCAACATGATTGTGTCAAACTGCAGTGAGATCATGCCAGTCAAACGCGGTTCCATGGGCAGACCGGTCCCTGGGCATCATCTGGCCATACTCGGCACGGATGGCCAGCCCGTATCCACGAACCAACTCGGAGAGATCGCCATCATGCGGCCGGACCCTGTCATGTTCGTTGAGTACTGGGGGGACCGGCCCTCGACAACTGACAAGTTCGCTGGCGAATGGCTGCTCACCGGCGACATGGGGGTGATGGACGACGATGGCTACATCCGTTTTCTCGGACGCACCGACGACATCATCAACAGTGCCGGGTACAGGATCGGGCCGGGGGAGATCGAGGATTGCCTTCTGGGACATCCGGCGGTCAAGACGGCTGCGGTCATTGGGGTTCCAGACGCAATGCGCGACCAGATCGTCAAAGCCTACATTGTGCTTTCTGACGGCTATCAGCCAGATCCCGCCCTGATCGCCGACATCAAGGAGCATGTGAAGGCTCGACTGTCCGCACATGAGTACCCACGGGTGCTGGCATTCGTCGCGGAGCTTCCTCTCACCACCACAGGCAAGACAGTACGCCGGACGCTCCGTGAGTGGCATGAGCGAGGCATTGCTTAGCGAGGCAATCCGACGTTGCCATCCCGCTGAGCTGCCTAGTTTCTGTGTCTCTGTCTTTGTCATCCCGCTGGCCACTAGGGCGGCGAGCGGTGACCCCAAGAACATGACAGAACACGGCGCGCGCAATGGCTTGCCCAAGGCGCTTCGCCGCCGCCTCGGCTTGCACAGGGCCCCTTCCCTCCGGGCAAGCACCCCGGCCCGTTACAGCCCGTATATGATCTCCCGATTGAGAGGCTCACCCGTCAGCCTAGGTTCCGGGCGTTCGACGCTGCCGCACTCCCGGCCCCTCCCGTGTCCGGTAGACCGTTGAGGACTTGGCAAACTGATCCCGCAGAAGAGAGATGGCATTGTCGTATGATAGCAAGTAGCGAATCGCGTTATTGTCTGTTGCCTGGCTCCAGAAGACGGTCAAGGGTCTGGGTCCGTCAGGCGGCTGAAATCGTGCAGACCCTTATGCGGAATCCGGCAGAAGGCGAGTAAGGGTCGTATTCGCCTGCGTCGGGTCCTGCAAAACCCCCATTCGTGGGTTCCCTGGCCCGCCTGCCGCGGCGAGCAATTCACTTGAGCAGCCGCCTTGAGACGGATTGAACTCAGACTCTGAAAGCCAGGGCGGGCAAATCCCACCGTCGCCTCCTGAATAAGGGGCATCGAACGAGGGCGTGGAAGGGTCTCCGGAAAGGAGGGAGAACCTCATACGCCTTCTTCGATTCCGGTCAAGGGGCATGGAAGGCAAGGACGGATAAAGGTCTTGGGTCTTGAAGCCCCTCACAACGCAAGACCCTTGCTCGGAATCGGGCGAAATCCGGGCAAGGGTCTCGACACCGGGTGCAAGGTTCTTCAAGACCCTCATACGCGGGTTCCCCACCAGCGGTCGTGGACCGGGATCACTCCCCGCCGGGCAAGTCCCACCGTCGCCTCTACGAGACCTGGGTCGGGCGCAGCGTCTGGGAGGTCGCGGGCTGCGCGATACCCCGCATCCGTGCGACCGCCCCCTCGATGGCGCTCAGCCGGCTGCAAACCCATCCAGCTGCTCGCCGCATATCCGCGGCGTGTTCAGCGAGGGTCGAGATGCTAGGGATGGCCGCGATTTCCATGAGCTCCGCCACATACCGATCGGCCTCCGTTCTGGCCAACTCTGCGGCTGTTCGTCGTTCGTCCATGGCTATCTCCGGTGGATCTCCCTCGACCCGAAGACTTCAACCTTCCGGCCCCCTCGGGGAGCCTAGCGGTCGGCCGGTGGCTTCAGCAAACGGCCGAGGTGGGTTCTCAGCGCTTCGGCTTCTACCCGGCAGGCGTTCAGTTTCATTTCCAGCACCTTGGCCGCCTGCATGAAGGTGAACGCCCGGTACTTCATCACGGCATAGCGCGACTCAACTTCCATCCGCTCTCGCTGCAAGCGCTTGATTTCCGCCGCCAGGTCGGCAGGAGCAAGCCCGACCTCAACGGAATCCGCCTCCGTTTGAAGGCAGGCGAGCCCAGCAGCGAGCGTGTAGCGCAGCCCGTCATCCTGTTCCCACTCGTTCTCGGCGAAGAACGCCAGGAGTCTGTCCCACTCGTCACTTAGCAGGTCCAGGGTGACCGTTCGCTTCTCGGTCCGGGGGAAGAACTCCTGCTGGAACC
>Ga0315274_10011324_pt1 | contig 12780 bp, 21 predicted proteins | sample YL17G02_20_MG_FD_203700 | JGI IMG/M metagenome (GOLD analysis project Ga0315274, IMG submission 203700) | Sediment microbial communities from Yellowstone Lake, YNP, Wyoming, USA - YL17G02_20 | ecosystem: Environmental > Aquatic > Freshwater > Lake > Sediment | place: USA: Wyoming | collected... | reverse complement strand
ACATGCAGCACGCCACGGCAGCAGTGAAGAACTGGCAGCGAGGGCTGATGCGGCCGCAGCCGCACAGCGAGGACGTTCGCCGGCTCGCCGAGGCGCTGTCCGTGGAAACCAACGCGATTGCCTCCTGGCATTCCTCGTACATGTACGCTCCGATGGCGCCCCGCAAGGTGCGGCTGGTGGCGCAGTTGATCCGCGGTCGCGGAGTTCAGGATGCCATGAATCTCCTGAAGTTCTCGGACAAGCGTGCGGCCGTCATGGTGAACAAGGCGCTCAAGGCCGCCGTGGCGGACGCCGACGAGCAGCAGGCGGACGTGGACAACCTGTACGTCAGCGAGGCCCGCGTCGATGAAGCCGGCATTCGCATCGGGACCAAGCGGTGGATCCCGAAGGATCGCGGCCGCGCCCACCCGATCCACAAACTCGCCTGTCATATACACATAACTGTGACTGAAAGCTAACAAGGAAAACCTGAGCGTCGCATTGAGATACCTGAGTTATGGGTCAAAAAACATCGCCAATAGGCTTTAGAACCGGAATCACCTTGGGTTGGCAGAGTACGTGGTTCGCTCCGAAGGGGAACTACGGGGATTTCCTCGTGGAGGATCAGAGGATCCGCCGGTATATCGACGGCCGATTCAACCGCCAGATGCCCAAGGGGGCGGTGGCGAAGGTGGAGATCATCCGGACGCGCAACGAGGTGAACGTGACTCTGCACAGCGGGCGGCCGGGAATCGTGATCGGCCCGCGCGGAGGAGAGGTGGACAAGCTCCGCGAGGAGCTCGAAGTGCTGACCGGGCGGAAGGTGACGGTCAACGTGGTGGAGATCAAGGAGCCGGACCTCAACGCGACGCTCGTGGCCGAGGCGATCGCCGAGCAGCTCGGAAAGCGGGCCTCGTTCCGGCGAACGATGAAGCAGTATTGCGAATCGGCGATCAACGCCGGCGCCAAGGGTGTGAAGGTCATCTGTGGCGGGCGCCTTGCGGGGGCCGAGATGGCCAGGCAAGAGACGCAGAAAATGGGGAGCATTCCGCTGCACACGCTCGATGCCAATGTCGATTACGCGACGGCCACCGCCCGGACGACTTACGGAGCGATTGGAATCAAGGTATGGATCTACCGGGGCAAGTTCGGCGAGGAGGTGGAACCGACGGAGCGAAAACGGCGGCGCCCGATGAGAGGCAGACCGCCGATGGGTCCTTCGGACGTCTCCGGCGCCGAGAAGGGGGCCGGCGGGCAGCAAGCGGCCGGTGGCGCTGCTCCCGCGCCGGCGGGCGGTGCGGCGAACCCGTCGCGACCGCCGGTGGCGGAGACCGGTGGGCAGGCGTGAGTTGCCCGGGCAAGTGAAGCTTATAGACAGAGGTTTGACACATGGCTTTGATGCCGAAACGAGTGAAGTATCGCAAGGCGCAGCGCGGCCGCATGAAAGGCAATGCCACGCGCTGCAACTACGTCGCCTTCGGCGAGTACGGATTGCAGGCGCTGGAGACGAGTTGGGTGTCCGCGAAGGTTATCGAGGCCGGTCGTGTCGCGGCAACGCACTTTCTGCATCGAGAGGGCAAAGTCTACATCCGGATCTTCCCGCACCAGCCGGTATCGTCCAAGCCGCTGGAGACCCGAATGGGCAAGGGCAAAGGCGAGCCGGAGTTCTGGATCGCGCGAGTCCGCCCGGGCCAGATCTGTTTCGAAATCGGCGGCGTCACCGAGGACGTGGCCAAGCAGGCGCTGTCGAGAGTGGCCCACAAAATGCCCATTCGCTGCCGCTTTGTGAAACGTACGCACTCTCTGTAAGACAGGAGATCACGGTGAAAGCCAAGCAGCTACGAGAGATGAGTCGCGATGAGCTGGACAGCACGCTGGGCGACCTGCAGAAACGCCTGTTCGACATGCGTTCGCAGGCGGTCACCCAGAAACTGGAGAACTCCAAGTCGATCATCAATACGCGGCGCGACATCGCGCGGATACGAACCATCCTGCGCGAGACAGCGAAATAGCCCTGGATGCAGGAACAGCGAAAAATGCCCACTATGGAAACACATAAGAGAAATACACTGACGGGGATTGTCACGAGCAACAGCGGCAGCAAGAGCAGACGGGTGACGATCGAGTACAAGGTGCGGCATCCGAAATACAACAAGTACATCCGGCGCAGAACGAGACTTGCCGTTCATGATGAGCGTAATGAGAGCGGAGTCGGGGATCTCGTGGAGATCACCGAGTGCCGCCCGCTGAGCAAGACGAAGAGTTGGCGGGTTGTCCGGGTCGTTCAGAAGGCCGTGCAGGCGTGAGAGTCCGAGAGCTTCGAAGATTATGATTCAGCCATATACCATGTTGGATATTGCCGACAACTCCGGGGTGAAGTCGGCAATGTGTATTCGGGTCAAGAGAGGGACGTCGTCGAGAGGCAACTTCACTCGCTCGATGGCCACGGTAGGCGACATCATCTGGGTGGCGATCAAGAAGTCGCTGCCCACCTGCCAACTGGACGACAAGAAGGTGCACAAGTGCGTGGTCATTCGCACGAAGACACCGATTCGGCGGCCCGATGGCAGCTACGTGCGGTTCGACAGCAACGCCGCCGTGATGATCGACGGCGAGGGCAACCCGATCGGGACCCGAATTTTCGGCGCGGTGGCCCGGGAGCTGCGCGAAAAGAATTACATGAAGATCATCTCGCTGGCCGGTGAGGTTGTGTAGCCGCGGGCTCTTTCAGGAATGGGTAACGAGGCAGACAAATGGCCTTACATGTGAAAAAAGGGGATACGGTGCAGATTATCACCGGCGACCACAAGGGCTCGACGGGCAAGGTGCTGCACGTGTATCCGGACAAGCATATTGTGATCGTCCAAGGGCAGAACATCGTGAAGAAGCACGTTCGGCCGTCCCGGCGGAACCCGCAGGGCGGGCGAATCAGTGTGGAGCAGCCGATCCACATCAGCAACGTGCTGCCGGTCAGTCCCAAGTCGTCGCAGGGCAGCCGCGTGCGGTACCGCAAGGGCGAGGACGGCAGCAAGAAACGCGTAACGGTGGACGGCGCCGAAATCGGGACCGTCCATAGGGCCAAGTAGCGGGACCCGCGAACGCTCGCGATCCCGCAGAGAGTCGAGAGAATAGAGCAAAGAAGATATGGCGCGTTTACGAGACCTATATCGATCGAGAATCGTCCCAGCGCTGATCAAGGAGATGGGCTACAAGAACATCATGGCCGTGCCCAGGATGGAGAAGATCGTGGTCTCCATGGGGATTGGCCGGGCCACCCAGGACAAGAAATTCCTGGAGCTCGCCAGGAAGGACCTGGCCATGATCACCGGGCAGCAGCCTCTGGTCTGCAAAGCGAAGAAGAGCGTCTCCAACTTCAAGGTCCGTCAGGGCCAGGAGACGGGTCTGAAGGTTACGCTGCGCGGGGTGCGCATGTATGAGTTCATGGACCGGCTCATCAACCTGGCGATCCCCCGGGTCCGCGACTTTCGCGGGCTGAATCCGAGCAGCTTCGACGGCCGCGGCAACTATTCGATGGGCCTGGCCGAGCAGAGCGTATTTCCGGAGATCAACTTGGCGAATATGGAGTTCCAGCAGGGCATGAACATCACCTTCACCACGACGGCGCGGACGGACGAAGAGGCCCGCCGGCTGCTGGCCATGTTCGGCATGCCATTCCGGGGCCAGGCGACCAGTCAGGCCGTGGGATAACCGTTACTTGCATCAGTACTGTGGAGCCAGTGAATGTCAACCAAGGCATTAGAGAACAAAGCCAAAAGGAAGCAGAAGTTCCGGGTCCGCCAGTATACGCGGTGTGAGCTGTGCGGCAGGTCGCACGCGGTCTACCGCAAGTTCAAGGTCTGCCGGATCTGTTTCAGAACGTTAGCGAACGAGGGCAAGATACCGGGCGTCAAGAAGGCCAGTTGGTGAGCCGGTCGTGACAACCCAGCGTGCAGGATAATAATCATGAGTTTGAGTGACCCAATAGCGGATATGCTGACCCGTATTCGTAACGCAGTGCGGACGAATAAGCAGCAGGTCAATGTCAGGGCGTCGAAGATATGCGAGGGGATCGCGGCGGTCCTCAAGAAGGAAGGATACATCGAGGACTTCGATCGCATCGACGACGGCAGGCAGGGCGTCCTGCGGATCGTGCTCAAGTACGATCAGGAAGGGCACCCGGCCATCAGCGAGATCAAACGGATGAGCAAGCCGGGCTGCCGCACATATGCGGCCATCGACAAGCTGCCGAAGGTCTCCGGGGGGATGGGCATTGCAGTGGTATCTACCAGTAAGGGCGTGATCAGTGATCGAAACTGCCGCGAAAACAAAGTCGGCGGCGAGGTGCTTTGCACGGTAAGCTAAATGAGTCGAATTGGCAGAAAACCCGTTGAGATTCCACAGGGCGTGAAAGTCGAGCAGCAGGGCCAGACCGTGAAGATCTCCGGCGCCCTGGGCACGCTGGACCTGAAGTGCCATGAGCGAATCGAGGTCAAGGTGGACGACGCGCAGCACAGGATTGAGGTCATCAATCCGCAGCCGGAGAGCCGGCAAAGCCGGGAGCTCCACGGCACGATGCGTGCGTTGATCGCCAACATGGTCCATGGCGTGAGCAAGGGCTTCGAGCAGAAAATGGAGATCTACGGCACCGGCTACAACGTCAAGGAGGTCGCCGGCAAGCTCGTGTTCCAGGTCGGCTACGCCCATTCGGTGGAAGTGCCGATCCCGAGCGGGATCAAAGTGGTGATCGATGTGCCGGCTACGCGAGGCAACGAAGTCCCGGCCAAGTTCACGATCAAGGGGATCGACAAGCACGTCCTGGGACAGTTCTCCTCGGATGTCCGAAGAGTCAGACCGCCCGAGCCGTACAAGGGGAAAGGAATTCGCTTTGCAGACGAGCAGATACGGCACAAGGTCGGCAAGGCATTCGCTTCAGGTGCAGCGTAGTAGAGAAATTGGTTTTCTATGAAGACTGAAAAACACAAGGCAGCGGCGTTGCGGCGCAAACATCACGTGCGGAAGAAGGTCTTTGGAACGCCGGAAAGACCGCGTCTGTCGGTGTTCCGCTCGAACAGACACATCTACGCACAACTGGTCGACGATACGGCGGGGGTCACGCTTGTCGCCGCCAGCACCAAGGGCAAGCTCCTGCGGGACCAGTTGCCCCGTGCGGGCAACCGCAAGGCGGCCGAGGCCGTGGGCGAAGTGCTTGCCAAGAAGGCGCTCGACGTCGGCATCAAGTTCGTTTGTTTCGATCGAAACCGTTACAAGTACCATGGCCGAGTGAAGTCTCTTGCCGATGCGGCGAGGAAGGCGGGATTGGCCTTTTGACAGGTGCAGGTAGAAACTGGGAGACGAAATTGGCTACAGAACCGGTGAGAACACCTGAATACGAAGAAAAGCCGTTGGAAGATACGGTGGTCAAGATTTATCGATGTGCCAAAGTGGTCAAGGGTGGTCGTCGGTTCAGCTTTGCGGCCCTGGTGGTCGTCGGCGACCGCGCAGGCAACGTGGGGATCGGCTACGGCAAGGCCAACGAGGTGCCGATGGCGGTCGAGAAGGGCATCAAAGACGCCAAGAAGTCGTTGCACCCGGTGGCCCTCGTCGGACGGACCCTGCCGCATCAGGTGATCGGCAAGTACAGAGCGACGAAGATCGTCCTGGTGCCGGCCAGCCCAGGTACCGGCGTCATCGCCGGCTCCAGCGCCCGGGCGGTGCTGGAATTTGCCGGAGTCAGCGACGTGCTGACCAAGGTGTATGGGAGCACCTCCGCCAAGAACGTCGTCAAGGCTACGCTTGACGGCCTGCTGAAGCTGCGCAGCCGCAAGATGGTCGAGTCCTTGCGGGGTGTCGCCATTTCGTAACGACATGCATGGCTAATTGGGTGAGTTCGATGTTAGGTCATGAGATTACTTCTATCGTAGGCAAGCATAAAGCACGCAGGCGCGTGGGAAGAGGCCGCGGCACCGGGCACGGGAAGACCTGCGGCCGGGGAACCAAGGGCAGTCTGAGCCGGGCCGGGGCGATGAGGTTCTCTCTCTACGAAGGCGGACAGATCCCCATGTTCCGGCACCTGCCCAAACGCGGATTCAACAATAAGGAATTCGCCACACGCTTCCTGGTCGTCAATGTCTCGCAACTGGAACGGTTCGAGGACGGCGCCGAGATCGGCGTGGCACAGTTGTCTGAGGCCGGGCTGATTCCGGGGATCCAGAGCAAAGTGAAGATACTGGGTGATGGTGAGCTGACAAAGCGGCTGCAGGTCGTCGCACACAAGTTCAGCAAGTCGGCCGAGCAGAAGATCGTCGACTGCGGCGGAACCGCCACCAAAATCGGTCAGAAGAAAAAACAACAAAAAGGGAAACATAGGTAAGGGCAATCACGACTGTCAGTGACCCGGTACAACTTCAGAATTTGCGGAGAATAGTCACGTGTTGGGGACAATTCTTAATATCTTCAGGATTCAGGATCTGCGGAACAAGATCCTGTTCACGGTAGCCTTGTTGATGATCTACCGGATCGGGTTCCACATTCCGAATCCGTGCTTCAACCAGGCGAGGATCGAGGCGGCCGCTGAGAGCCGGGATACGGACAGTCCCATCGGCCGGGCCGCCGCGTACCTGCAGTTGTTCACAGGCGGCAACCTGCGGCAGAGCACCCTGTTCGGCCTGGGAATCATGCCGTACATCACGGCCTCCATCATCCTCATGCTGCTGGGCGAGGTGATTCCGTCGTTGAAGAAACTTCGACAGGAAGGGCAGACGGGGTATAAGAAGATCCAGGAGTATACGCGATATCTCACGGTGCTTGTCTGCGTGATCCAATCGCTGATGTACATGCGCATGATGGGCAGCACGGAGTTCGTGTATCCGGGGATGGAGAGGCAGGCCATCATCATGGGGGTGATCGGCATGACCGCCGGCACGATCTTCCTGATGTGGCTTGGCGAGCAGATTGACGAGTACGGCATCGGCAACGGCATCAGCTTGATCATCATGGCAGGCATCATTGCCCGAATGCCCTGGGTGGTTGGTCAGTTGTTCACGAACCTGGACCTGACGGTTTCTGCCCAGCCGGGATCGATTGGCCCGGCCAAGCTCCTTTTCCTGGGGGTTGCCGGCGTCTCCGTCATTGCCGGGGCGATTCTCATCACGCAGGGCCAGAGGCGAATTCCCATTCAGCAGGCCAAGCTCATGCGAGGCCGGCGCATGTACGGCGGCCAGAGGCACTACCTCCCGCTGAGGGTCAATCATGGCGGCGTCATGCCCATCATCTTTGCATCGAGCTTTATGATGTTCCCGCCGATCATTATGCAGCAACTGGCGAGAGCCTTCCCCGGTTCCGTAGTGGTGGCGACGATCGCAAACGCTTTGGGCATGACCGCCTATACGTACAATGTGCTGTACATGCTGTTGATCTTCCTGTTCGCCTATTTCTGGGTCACTGTTCAGTTCCAGCCTCGTGAAATGGCCAAGAACCTGCGGGACTCGGGCAGCTTTATCCCCGGACTTCGTCCGGGACGGAGGACGGCGGAATACCTGGAGACGGTGATGATGCGCATCACGTACTACGGGGCGGCGTTCCTGGCCGCCATCGCGGTGATTCCGACCGTGGCGGCAGGTGCTCTGGGTATTCCGTGGACGATCACGAACTTTCTGGGCGGCACTGGTCTGTTGATCGTGGTGAGCGTCTCGCTGGACCTCGTACAGAAGATTGAGGCGAACCTGCTGATGCGAAGCTATGAGGGCTTCAGCGCGTCGGGCAGGATCAAGGGAGCCTATGCATGAGAATTGTCGTCCTGGGTGCACCTGGCGCTGGTAAAGGAACTCACTGCAAGCGAATTGCAGATCGATACGGCGTTGCGCACCTGTCGAGCGGAGACATTCTCAGACGCGAGCGGGCGGAAGGCTCCGAGCTGGGCAGGAAGGCACAGAGCTACATGGATGCCGGAAGCCTCGTCCCCGACGATCTGATCGTCGAGATGATGAGCAACGCGATTCAGAAGGCCGGGCCGGCGGGATTCGTCCTCGATGGATTCCCCAGGACGGTCCGTCAGGCCGAGGCGCTGGATGGATCGTTGGCCGCCGCCCAAAGCGGCGTTGATATTGTGCTAAACCTCCAGGTCGATGACGGCGTAGTACTGGACAGGATTACGGGGCGACGAAGCTGTCCGCAATGCGGAGCGGTGTACCACGTCCGGAACATGCCGCCGAAAGTGGATGGGGTCTGTGACGTGGATGGCACGAAGCTCGTGCAACGCCCGGATGATACGGAGGCCGTGGTCAAGAATCGCATCGAGACGTATTACCGGCAGACCGAGCCGGTTGTGGATTATTACAAGGCCGCAAGAACGGTCCACAACATCGATGCGAATAAGGACGCCGATAGTGTGGCCGCGGTCCTGTTCAAGAAACTGGATGCGTTTGCCGCCAAGAGAGGCAAGACGCCCGCGAAGGCAGATGCATCGAAGGGAACTAAAGTAAGATAGATGGCTATAACGCTTCGCAGCCGCAGGGAAATTGAGCTGATGCGCCGGGCGGGAGCTATTGTAGCCGATGTTCTTTCAAAACTACAGGAGATCGCAGCGCCGGGAATGACAACGGCCGCCCTGGATGAGATCGCACTGCGCATGACGATGGCGGCCGGGGCCGAGGCGCTCTTCAAGGGCGTTCGCAGTCCCCGGGCGAAGATCCCGTTTCCGGGGGCGATCTGTGCCTCCGTGAACGAAGAGGTGGTGCATGGAATCCCCGCGCACGACAGGGTGCTTCAGAAAGGGGATATTCTGAGCATCGATTTCGGGGTCCGGCTGGGCGGTTACTGCGGCGATGCGGCTATCACCGTCCCGATCGGTGAGATCACCGCCGACAGGCGGCGGCTCATCGAGGTGACGAAAGAGGCGCTGGGAATCGCCGTCGCGCGGGCCCGGCCCGGCGTTCGGTGGAGCCACGTCGCCGGAAGGATGCAGCGGCACGCAGAATCGGCCGGGTTCTCGGTTGTGCGGGACTTCGTCGGACACGGCATCGGCACGAGAATGCACGAAGATCCGAAAGTCCCGAATTTCGTCAGCGATGAGCTGCTGGCGGAAGACATCGTGCTGGCCGAAGGGATGGTCCTGGCCGTGGAGCCCATGATCAATGCCGGCACGAGTGCCGTTCGCACGCTGGCGAACGGGTGGACTGTCGTGACTCGGGATGGGAGCATGTCGGCCCATTTCGAGCATACGATTGCGATTGTCAAAGATGGCTGCGAGGTCCTGACGGTGAAAGAAGGATTGAGAGCCAAAGGAGATGGCTGACGAAACCGGGCAGGTTCCGGTGCGGTCCGGCGATCCGGCCGCACGCGGACCCAGGGTTTCGCCACTTTATAGTGATTCATGGCAAAAAAAGACGCAATTAGGCTGCAGGCAAAGGTGGTCGAAGCTCTGCCGAACGCCATGTTCAGGGTCGAACTCGAGAACGGCCATAAGGTCCTGGCCCACGTCTCCGGGAAGATGAGGATGAACTTCATCCGCATCCTGCCGGGAGACCTGGTGACCGTGGAGATGTCGCCGTACGACCTGAACAGGGGTCGAATCGTGCTTCGTCATTGAGGCCGGCGCCGGTCGGCCCCGCGGGGCCGATCCCAATGCCTGGATAGAGCGTGGAGCTGCATATGAAGGTAAGAAGCTCAGTGAAGCGTATATGTGAGAACTGCAAGATCATTCGCCGCAAAGGGGTGGTCCGTGTGATCTGCTCGAACCCGCGGCACAAGCAGCGCCAGGGGTAGGAACGAGCCGCGTGGCCAGAATGCACCGGGTGCGAATGACTGCCAAGAGGAAAATGATATGCCGCGTATAGTGGGTGTGGACATTCCGGAGAACAAATCGATCTGGATTTCGCTGACGTACATACCGGGAATCGGCCGGTACACGTCGGAACAGATCCTCAAGGAAGCCGGAATCGAACAGTTGACCAAGGCGGGCAAGCTCAGCGAGGACGACCTGAGCCGGATCACGCAGATCATCGACCGCAATTACATCGTCGGGGGCCAGCTTCGAAGGCAGGTGGCCCAGAACATCGCGCGGCTGCGCGACATCGCCTGCTATCGGGGGATCCGGCACCGCAAGGGTCTACCCGTCCGCGGGCAGCACACCCAGAGCAATGCGCGGACCCGCAAGGGACCCCGCAAGACCGTGGCCGGAAAGAAGGGCGTGAAAGAGAAACAACGGTAAGTCCGCAACACGGACCCCAGTATGGGATAGATAAGAGACGCAAATGGCCAAAAGTGCAAAACGCAAAATCAGGAAAAACGTCGTTCGGGCGATCGTGCACATCAAGGCGACCTTCAACAATACGCTGATCACGGTCACCGATATGGATGGCGACACGATCTGCACGGCTTCGGCGGGCAGTGTGGGCTTCAAGGGCTCACGAAAGAGCACGCCGTTTGCCGCCCAGCAGGCGGCGCAGAACTGTGCCAATACGGCGATGCGAAACGGCGTGCGTGAGGTGGAAATCAAGGTCAAGGGCCCTGGTGCGGGTCGGGAATCGGCGATTTCCGCGATGCAGGGTGCGGGTCTGCGGATTACCTCCATCGAGGACGTCACGCCGCTTCCGCACAACGGCTGCAGACCTCCGAAGCGTAGAAGAGTATAGTAGAGTTGCGTAAGCCCTGAGGAGATCAGTGGACATGGGACGATACATCGGTCCATCGTGTAGACAATGCCGGCGTGAGGGGATGAAGTTGTTTCTCAAAGGCGCCAAGTGCGAGACCGCCAAGTGTCAGATCGAGCGGAGACAGCGAAGTCTGGCTCCGGGCATGCATGGCTGGCGCAAGGCGAGGCTGAGCGAGTACGGGATTCGGCTGCGGGAAAAGCAGAAGATCAAGAGGTATTACGGCGTGTACGAGCGGCAGTTCATGCGGTGTTTTCACCTGGCGGAACGAATCCAGGGCAACACGGGCGAGAACCTCCTGCAACTGCTCGAGAGGCGTCTGGACAACGTCCTCTACAAGGTGAACTTTGCCGCGTCCCGCAAGGCGGCGCGACAGTTGATCACGCACGGCCACGTTCACGTAAACGATCGCAAGGTCGACGTGAGCGATTATACGCTGAAGATCGGCGACAAAGTTACGCTCAAGGGCTCGGAACGAAGTCTCAAGCGAGTCAAGCAGCAGCTCGAGAGCAACCCGAATTTCACGACCCAGGGTTGGCTGCAACTGGATCGGGACAAGCCGGCCGCCACCGTGGTCGCGATGCCGGCGCGGTCCGACGTGCAAATCCCTGTCGAGGCACAACTGGTCGTGGAATTCTGTTCGAGGTAAGCTCAGAGAACCAAAATGCGGAAGGAAGCAGGCCAGGATATGAGACACAGGGAGAATTCCGTGTTTTGTTGTGTGGATCAGGACGAGAGTTTAGATCGGAGGCCGATATGCGAGTGACATGGCGTGGTTTAGAGTTGCCGACTCGTGTTGAAAGGGACCCGAGTGTCTCTACGGATAGGTATGGGCGGTTCTTCATTGAGCCGTTTGAGCGCGGTTTCGGGACCACGGTGGGTAACAGCCTCAGACGCGTGTTGCTCTCCTCGCTGGAGGGCAGCGCGGTCACATCGATCAAGATCGCTGGAGTGGACCACGAGTTCACCTCCATCGCCGGTGTGATGGAGGATACGACCGACATCGTGTTGAACATCAAGAGTCTGGTGGTGCGCTTGCAGGGGGATGGGCCGAAAGTGATGAAGGTGTCCGTGAACAAGGCGGGCGTGGTTACCGCCGCGGATATCGTCGCCGACCCTGCCATCGAGATCATCAGCAAGGATACGGTGCTGGCCACGCTGACCGAAAACGTCAAGTTCGAGATGGAAATGGTCGTGGAGAACGGCCGCGGGTACGTCCCGGTAGCCGAGCGAATCGCCGATGCCGATCGGTTCGAGCAGGAAATCGGGCGGATTCATCTCGATGCCGTGTATTCGCCGGTCACGCGCGTGCGCTATACCACCGAGAATACCCGCGTCGGCCAGCGCACGAACTACGACAGGTTGATCTTGGAGATCTGGACCAACGGAACGATTTCCCCCGAGATGGCCCTGGTCGAGGCCGCCAAGATCCTGCGGAAGCACATCAATCCGTTCGTCCAGTACTTCGAGCTGGGCGAGGAGACCGTGGCCGGGGAAGTCCCGCAGGAAGAGCCTGAAAAGAAAGTGGACGAGGAGCTGGAAGCGAAACTCAATACTCCGATCCAGGAGCTGGAGCTGTCCGTTCGAGCCAACAACTGCCTGGAGTCTGTGAAGATCGAGACGGTCCGCCAACTGGTGCAGATGACGGAGGCGGACCTGCTGAAGATTCGCAGCTTCGGCAAGACATCGCTTCGCGAGATCAAACGCAAATTGGCGGATATCGGTCTGTCGCTTGGAATGAAAGACGTCGGTTGACACCGGAAAGGTTTTTGACAATCTCAGGTAGAAGAGGGATTTCCGCATATGCGTCATAGAGTTGCAGGGCGTGAGTTGAGCAGGACGAGTGCGCATCGCGTGGCGTTGCGCCGGAACCTGGCCCAGTCGCTGATCGAGCATGAGACGATTTCGACGACGATCCAGAAGGCCAAGGAGGTCAAGCCGTTTGTCGAACGCCTGATCACGCTGGCCAGGAAGGGATCGCTCCAGTACCGCCGGCGGGCCATCTCTCTGCTGGGCAACCGCAAAATCGTTGCGGTCGAGGACGGCGAGCCCGTCGAGAAGGGGACCGTCATCGGCAAGCTCTTCAGCGAGCTCGGCCCTCGCTACCTCGACAGGCAGGGTGGATATACCCGGATCATCCGTCTGCCCCTGA
>Ga0315274_10011321_pt1 | contig 12781 bp, 19 predicted proteins | sample YL17G02_20_MG_FD_203700 | JGI IMG/M metagenome (GOLD analysis project Ga0315274, IMG submission 203700) | Sediment microbial communities from Yellowstone Lake, YNP, Wyoming, USA - YL17G02_20 | ecosystem: Environmental > Aquatic > Freshwater > Lake > Sediment | place: USA: Wyoming | collected... | reverse complement strand
ATTATAAATTTCTGAAAGCGAGATACATTTGCGCTCACAAATTTATAATCCGGATATTGTTGTTGTTTTAGATTCTTCATTGTTAAGTCAGGTTGACGTAACACAGGACTTGAAAAAAAATGGTATATTGATTGTTAATTCAAACCAACCCGCGAATAAGCTTAAAATCAAGAATAAAAACAATTTTAAAATTTATGCAGTTGATGCAACTGCGGTTGCCTTGAAAATATTTGGTAAAGATATTTCAAACACTGCAATGCTCGGAGCTTTTGCAGCAATAACAAAAATTGTCTCTCTTGATTCAATAAACAAAGGATTAGAACAAAGGTTTGAAGACAGTAATATTTTACAGTTAAATAAAAAAGCAGTAAAAGAGGTATATGAAAAAGCATCACAAAACAAAAAATAAAATGGCAGAACAGGAAAAAATTAAAAGCAGAATAGAGAAGATGATAAATCAGGAGAATAATCAGGAAAAGCAAAGAATGCTTAATAGTGTTTTGATTAATAATTTAGGTTATGCAAAAGGAAGGCAGGATTTGCTCAGGCTTGGAAATATAATCGATGTAATGAAAGAAGTTGACAGAAGATTTTTTGCTCCATTGCACGAGGCGATTTATATAGACGCTCCTTTGGCAATAGGCTATGGCCAAACTATTTCGCAGCCAACAACTGTTGCAAGAATGCTTTTGCTTGCAAAACTAAAGCAGGGGATGGATGTTTTGGAAATAGGCGCAGGAAGCGGATGGAATGCCTCTCTTGCATCAAAGATTGTAAGTCCTGCAAAAGTGACTGCTATTGAAAGAATAGCCCCTATTTTAAGCCTGGCAAAGAAAAATTTTGAAAATTTTGAAAAAAACAAGCATGAAAGATTAAATGCAGAGTTTGTTTTTGCTGATGCCCTGGATGAAAAGAATAAATTCTGGAAGAAAAAATATGACAGAATCATAGTCACAGCAGGAGCAGATAAGGATTTAGAGAGAAAATTGCAGCATATGGGAAAAAAACTCTTGAAAGATAATGGTTTATTACTTTATCCTACAAGCGATCATGGTTATGATGGAGCATTAGAATTATGGAAAAACAAAAAAGGCAAACTGACAAGGGTTTTGCGTGAACAAGGCTATGCTTTTGTGCCTTTATTAAAAGGGGAGGAAGAATGAATAAGGAAATCACACTTTTTATTATTTTAATCATGACATTAATTTTTTCAAATGCTGTTAATAGCTGCAGTGCAGTAAAAGAGCCTGCAATGATATGGGTATATATACATCCTGTAAAATGCCTTGACAATGCATGGGAGCAGGATTGGGTTAATAAAAGTGGACTGACTGGAGAAGAATCATTCAGAGGTTATAAAGAATATCTAGATAAGACCGGAGAAAGGCAGATTATAATAAATTATTATGCAAAGAGTGGAATAACTGTTTATAATTACACCAGTGAAAAAGTAAGTGATGTTGTTTGTGAAGCATGTGAATGTCAAAGGGGGGATATAATATCCTTATTAATCCCATATGGTAATTTATCAAAGATGAGACAACTTGGATACAACACAACAAAAATACAAAATTAAAAATAAAATGACAAAACAAAAAGAAAAATTAAAAATAACTATCGGCGCAGTTATAGATGAACCTGGATCAAGTTTAAAAAATAAGACCGGAGGATGGCGCTCAATGAAGCCAGTAGTTGTAAAAGGAGAATGTGTTGGATGCGGAATATGTGCAGGATTTTGCCCAGATGCTGCAATAAAAATAATAAACAAAAAAATAGTGATAAATTATAATTATTGCAAAGGATGCGGAATTTGCGCTTTAGAATGCCCTAACAAGGCAATTTACATGGAGAAAGAGAAAAAATGAAACAAGAGATTAAATCAGAAAAAAGAGTGCTTGAATGCTCTCAGGCAATAGCAGAAGCTGTAAGATTATGCAGGCCAGGAGTAATTGCAGCATACCCTATAACTCCTCAAACTCATATAGTTGAACAGCTTGCAGAATTTGAAAGCCATGGCAAGCTTAATTCTAAATACATAAATGTTGAAAGTGAGCATTCTGCAATGTCTGCATGCATAGGAGCGCAGGCAGCTGGAGTGAGAACATTTACTGCATCAAATTCACAAGGATTGGCTTTAATGTCTGAGATGTTATTTATTGCAAGTGGATTAAGATTGCCTATTGTGATGGCAATTTCAAACAGGGCCTTGAGTGCTCCAATAAATATATGGAATGATCAATCAGACACTATTGCACAAAGAGACAGTGGATGGATACAGCTTTATTGCGAAAGCTCACAAGAAGCTTTTGACACAACAATACAAGCTTATAAAATTGCAGAGAAATGCTTGCTTCCAGCAATGGTTTGTGTTGACGGATTTACATTAAGCCATGTATGGGAGCCAGTTATAATTTTAAAGCAAGAAGAAGTTGATTCATTCCTGCCAGCCTATAATCCTGCAAACAAGCTAGATATAGAAAAACCAGTAACTTTTGGTCCAATAGGTGGGCCTGCTTCTTATATTTATTTTAAAAAACAACAGCATGAATCTATGAATGAAAGTGTTTATATGATAAAACAAGTAAATTCAGAATTTTCAAAAAAGTTTTCAAGAATTTATGGTGATGGTTTGATAGAAACTTACAAACTTGAAAATGCCGATACCGCCATAGTTGCAATGGGCTCTGTCTGTGGAACAATAAGAACAGTAATTGATGAGTTAAGGAAAAAAGGCAAGAAGATTGGAATGTTAAAAATTAAATGCTTCAGGCCTTTCCCAAATGAAGAAATCTTAAAAACATGTAAAAATCTTAAAAACATGGCTGTTATTGACAAGGACATTTCATTTGGAAATGCAGGCGTTCTTTTTACAGAAATAAAAGCATCTTTAAAAGACACTGATGTCAAGATGAATAATTTTATTGCAGGCCTTGGCGGAAGGGATATAACACAAGAAGATATATTAAAAATTTATAGTAAAATTGGACAAAAAGAGGAAATAGAATGGATATTATAAAAGAAAACAAAGAAGAAAAACAATTAGAAAGAAAAATAGGCTCTGAAGCAGAATTTATTGTGGCTTCTGTAATTCTTGGAATTTTATACTATGTTGCTTATTTCCTGAAATTCCCAAATACCTATATGATTTTGGTTTATGCAATATTCTTAACAGCTTTAATCAAAGATTTCAATAATGAAAAAGGAATAGATGTTTTAGTATATGTTATTATGTTCAGCATAATTGTCATGCCCTTGCTGACTTTTGTCCAGGGCAATGTTACTATTTATCTTGCAAGCTCTTTTGTAATCTCAATGACAGCATTGGTATTTGCAATAATCGGCCTAAGAAATATGAAAAAATTTGGATTTTATCTTACAATAATATTGTTTGGGCTTTCATTGGTAAATACAGCCTATTTTATGATACCTTTTTTCAAAAATTTTACTAGTTTCAGTCCAACATTTTTAATACAGCTAATAAGAAATCTTGGCTCAATTGCACTTTTAGTCTTATCAATAATTTATCTGATAAAATCAAGAGGTTATTTTAAAAATGGCAATTAAAAAAGAAAAAATGCCCAAAGAAATAAGCATAGAGAAGAAATACCTAATTTTAACAGTTTTAGCAGGACTTTTAGGTTATATATCATACTTCTTGAAAATTTCAAATTATTATAACCTTATTATTGGCATCATATTCTTAATTGTCCTGATAAAAAATTTCAAGAGCATAAAGGGGATAAGTATTTTTATTTGTCTTATGCTATTAAACATAATTGGGTTACCTTTGACAATATATCTCTCGAAAAACAGTGGAGCATCCAAATTTATTCTTTTTGCAGTAAATTTTATACTTATTGCCCTTGCTATCATGGGGCTTAGAAAACTGAAAAAATGGGCTTTTTATCTAGCATTATTCCTGATAGCATTTTCTTCTATCAGCCTGATTTTGCTAGTTCTTACCTTTGTTTATCCGATAATCTTCAGCCTCCAGCCCGCTTTAATACTTATAAATAATTTCCTTTCACTTATAGTCTTAATATTGTTTTTTATTTATCTGATAAGATCAAAAAAATATTTTATAACAGGAGAAGAGAATGTCAAAACAAAAAAAAGAAAAAGAACTATTTGAAAGCGGGCATAATGCCTGCGCAGGATGCGGCCCTGCTATAGCAATGAGGCAGATAATGAAAGCAGCAGGAAAGAATACAATAGTCACAATAGCAACAGGATGCATGGAAGTAGTAAGTACTCCTTATCCTTTGACTGCATGGAATGTTCCAGTAATTCATAGTGCTTTTGAAAATGCAGGAGCAACAGCATCTGGAATAGATGCTGCATTAAAATTCTTAGACAAGAGAAATGATATTAATTTAATAGCAATTGCAGGAGACGGTGGAACATTTGATATAGGCTTGCAGGCTTTGTCAGGAGCAATAGAAAGAGGCCATAAATTCTTGTTTATTTGCTATGATAATGGAGCTTATATGAATACAGGAGTTCAGAGAAGCGGAGCAACTCCAAAATATGCAAATACTACAACTTCTCCTTATGGAAGCAAGATTCATGGCAAGCAAGAACAAATAAAAAACATGCCTTTTATAATTGCATCGCATAAATGCTATGTTGCAACTGCAAATATTGCTTATCCACAGGATTTTATGCAAAAAATAAAAAAAGCATTATCAATAAACGGGCCTTCATATATACAAGTCTTCACCCCTTGCCAGGTTGGATGGAAATATCCAGAGAATTTAACAGTAAATTTAGCAAGATTAGCTGTTCAGTCAAGAGCATCTTTGCTTTATGAGATTGAGAATGGTATTGTAAAGCTAAATATGCCTATTGAAAATCCAAAACAAGTAAAAGACTATCTCAGAATGCAAGGCCGCTTTAAACATATGACTTGGGATGAAATAAAAGAAATACAAAATTATGTTAATTCCGAATATGAAAAAATAAAAAAGCTTTCTGACAGCAAAATTGCAATTTTTTAGCTTTTTTATTATGTTTTATGTTGATAATGTCCTATGAATGGGTTCTTCATGCAGATTTGAACCTAAAAAATAAATTAACAACATTAAAATTAATTAATTTTTATCAAACGAAAGATTTATAAATAAAGGTTATAATAAGATATATAGTTTTAAACATATCTTATAGAAAAGGATAAGATACAAAACAAAAAAATGGCTAAAGACAGTTTCGATATTTTTTTCAGAAAGAAACCCGCTCTTATGTTGATTGCCCTGAAAAAGTCTTCTCGCGCCAGATATGGCAGTTTGTTAGCAAAAGAAGTTGACTGTACATACAGTCATGCAGTAAAGATCTTGCAAAGCCTTGAAAAAATAGGTCTTGTAGGGTTTGAGAAAAAAGGACGCATTAAAATAATAAAGCTGACGAGACGTGGACTTGAAATAGCAAATCATATAGAAAGGGTTAAAGAATTATTAAGCTAGGCTTTTATTTTGATTCTGGCAATAAAGGCAAGGAAGAATAAAGCTTATCAATAAAAGGAAAATTATCTCTGTAAAATCTAGCAGCTTCTTTTTCTATTAATTTTTCTAGTTCAGTGGCATTTTCATAAAATAATTTATCATTTGATTTGTCTAGTATAGTACACTCATAAAAAATATGTGCAAGCTTATGATTAATTTCATTCTTTTGTTTTTCCCCTGTCTGATGTCTGCCCATAAGGATATCATATTTGCCTTCTGTTTCTGAAAGAAGTATTGTTGTGTTTGCCACAACATCAGAATATTTTATTGAGTTTACATCGTTTCTTATCACATCTGTCACTTTACTTGTTGTCATAGGATATCTGTTTATCAGTTGATTTAACTCATTAATAGTCAGATTTCTTAAAATTGCCATTCTAAAATATTTTTTAATAGTTTATAAATATATTTGTATAGAAAAACGGTCTTTCAGGCATGTCCATGAGACTCTCCAAGGGCAATTCCAGAGGCAATTATATGCGCTATCCTTAAAGGTTCTGGAATCAAGGAGTGAGTTGCTGTTAATTTTATTATCTTTCCAGCTAACTCTTGATTTATTCCTGCGATCTGGCAATAGATTTTCCTGCCTTTTATTGATAGTTCATGAATTTTCCCTGCTTTTTTCAGTAATGCAATCTTTTTTTCCTGCTTTATCTTTTTCAGGGCATTTTCAATCTTCTGAAAATCAGGAAATTTTCTCATCATTACGATAACCGGCAGATCTGTTTTTCTTGAGAGTTCATTTATATCAATAACATTAAATCCGCCAAGGGCAATTCCATCAAGCATTATGCATCCCAACTGTTCCAGGTGCCTTGTTTTTTTCACAATATCAATAAGTTTCTTGGTTGCATCATTACCATCAACCCTGACATGGCAAGAGAGCAATCCGTCAAGATAATCGCCGCCGCGAAAGACTGTAGCTACAACAAGAACTTTTTTGTCCTTAAACTTGTCAAATGGCGCATCATCAATTCCAAGAATCCTGATTTCTTTCTTGATTGTTTTTAACATTTTATTTGCTCCTTCAGCTTTGCTATATCTTTTTCTGTCAATGGCTCTTTGTAAAGCTCATTTACAAGCCATAATCCGCCTTTTCTTATTTTTTCTTTTGGAGAGAATAATCCAAGCCATCTTTCTGATGGCTTGCATTCCTTGCATAAAGAGACAGTGGATATTATTTTGGATTCGATTTCAAGCCTGTTTTCCTGGCCTTTTACAGGAAAAACAACAAAGCTAAAATTATTTTGTATATGCTCTGAAACTTTCCTCTCTATTTCTTTTTGCTTTTTAAAGTCAATTGAATTAGAGAAATTATCCTTCGCATTTCTTGTTGTTAAGTCAATTTCCCATTGTTTAAGAAATGAATCCCTTGATTTATTCAGCAATGCTCTTCCTATATTCTTCCTGAATATGCTTCTGTCCTTGTTTTCCATTATAAAATGCTGTTTTAATCTTGATCTCAGCTGATTTTTTCCTGTATGAGTTCCTATCCTTACAATCCTGTCTGTTCCATGAGCAGATTCTCCTTTTTCAAATAATATATAAATTCCGTTTTCAGGGATTTCATTTTCATTAAATGGAAAATTAAGCCTTCTCATGCTGTTAAACAGCTTATGAACTTCTTCGCATTCTTTGCTCATTTTAACTCCTTTTTCATCTTGTCTTCTCCTTTAGATATTTTAATTGTCTTCCTATTCCAAGCCCCTTTAATGGGATATTATAATTATGAATATACGGAATTAAATATTTCCTATATCTGTCTCCAGCAAGAAAGATTATCTCATCTTCCTTTAGATTTACTATTTTTCCTAGTTTGCTTAGAACATTATTAGCCCATTCTTTGATTTCTTCAGAATGCATTGTGTTTAGAGTTTTATTATAAGGCTCAATTTCTTCTTCCAATCCTACTAAGCCATATTTTGCAGAAAGAATAAAGATTTTATCAGGATTTAACAAATAAGCATATTTGAGGTTATATTTGAAAAGAGAACTTACATACAGATCTTTTGCCTTGGCCTTGTGTGGTAGTTTCTTGCTTACACAGGAAATCAAGACAATCTTTTTCATGATTATAAGCGGGCCCGACGGGAGTTGAACCCGCGACACCCAGATTAAGAGTCTGGTGCTCTAGCCAGGCTGAGCTACGGGCCCGTAATATATTTAGAAAAAAGAAACTTAAAAAGTTATCTATTGATAAATTTAGTGAGAATTTAGTAATGTACAGGCTTATTAAGGTTCATTGGCTGAAGTCATTAAAAGAGACATAAAAAGATAATTATTGATAATTATTAAGGTTCATTTGCTGATGTCAATAAGAGATTACATTAACAAATCAATTTTACCTGTAGCTTCTCCATGTATGGCCGCACTTTGTGCATCTATAGAAGGATGTTTCTGCTTCGTCTCCGCCTCTTGTCTGCTGAGACCAGAAATAAGCATTTTGATTTTTGCATTTTGGGCATATTGCCTTTGTTATAGGAAGATTAGAATCCTCTTTCATTATGGCAATAGCTTTTTTTTCAGCCATTTTTTCCTTGCTTTCCATCATAACATTGTCTTTTGCATGCCCACACTTTGAACATACATATTTTTCATTCTTTTTTACAAGGACTATACCACATTTAGGACAAAATTCCATAATTTTAATTAAAATGTTGCTTAATAAATCTTGCCATACAAAAAACTTTATAAAATGCATTATTCTAATGATTATATGGGCATATTAAATACAATTGTTGATTATCTTAAAGGAAAGGAGAATTCTACAACTACTGCTATAATATTTTTAATTATGGTTATAATTGTGGCTATTATTCTTTATTTTGTGCTTAGCGGAATGGCTAAATAAAATTTAACAATATTTATAAATCATATATTCTATTAAAGTTAAGGCTAAGGAAAATGGGAGATCTAACAGTAAAGGTTGAGGAAGCAACTGATTATGATGTTGCATGTGCACTAGCAAAATTGGCACAATTTCCAAAAGGAAGCAAATCAGGAATAACTAATAATATCTATGAAAAGGGAATTAGCGAGAAATGCGCTTATGTTGTTCATAAAAAAACAATTGAAAAAGCAGGAGGAGATATGGCAGAGGTTATGGCCTATCATGGCCCAGATATAATATCAATACAAGTTCATAAATACCATCCCGATATAAATGACTGGAAACCAGCAGATGAATATAAGATATTTTTCAATGAAGAATATGTAAATCATTCTTTATTAGATAGTTCTAAGATAAAAGATGAGGTAATGGCAGAATATAAGAGAACTGGAAATAAAAAAAATGAACCTAAAAAAAGTTTTGGAGTCAAACTAATGGATTTTTTTAAAAAATTAGGAAATGAAAACGATCCATATCTGAAAATTCGTCCGCCTACAGGATAAATCATATATTGAAAAATTTAAGCGTATTCTCTCCAAGTATGTTTGCACTTAGTGCACTGGAAAAATCTTGTTTCTGACTCATCAGTGCTTTTCATCTGTGCGCTCCAATAATATGCCTCATTATGCCCGCATTTAGGGCATGTTGCATAGGTTTTTGGCCATACTGAAGAATCTTTTTCTTTCAATACCCCTATTTTCTGCTTTTCTTCCATTTTTTCAGAAGTAGTTATCTTAACTTTATCTTTAGAAGCCCAGCCGCATTTGACACATACAAATCTTTCTCTTTTCTTTGCAAGAACTGAGCCGCATTTTGGACAAAATTGCATTTTATTATTTCTCTCTTTTTAATTGAATATTCGATAGTTCGAAAGTTTAAAAACTTAACTATTCATAACTGTGCTTGTTGGGGAGCAGAAGAAATTGGTTCTTCGTTTTTCTTTGTCATAATATGGATTGCTATAACTCCTGCAATGATTATTATTGCTAGAAGTAATCCTCCCATTATGAACCATTTAATATTAGATTTTTTGATTATTTCCACTCCGGGTTCTGCTGCCTCTGAAATTTCTTCTAATGTCAATCCAGCTTTTCCTTGAGCCAAATTATTTAAGGTTACAGACAAATCATAAACCCCATCATTATCTAAATCTAATTTTTCTTCTCCTCCGATATTTAATGTGAAAGTGTTATTTTCTATAGTGATTGTTGCTTTATCCTCTTTAACATCATTTATAGTGCCGCTGAATATTTTTCCTGTTTTTGTTGTAAATGATATACTCTCTGTTTTTGATGCATTTATCTGCTGAGGTTTTGCTTCAGGTCCTAGTATTGCTATTTCTGCCGCAAAGCATATTCCATCACCACAACCCAATTCACACAAATGTTTCTCTGTTTTTATTCCATCTGCAAGGCAATATGCTTCAACTATATAATTTCCATCACATACATCATAAGTTGTTCCCATTCCTTCTGCTGATGCAGAACCCTTGACAAGATAATTTTTTCCCCCATCTGTGTCTGTACAGTTTGTTGAAGGAGTTGTTTCTGGAGTCATATTACCCATTGTAGGCGTTTCATCTATGCAAGACCCATTAAAACATGCATAAGGGCATGTATAATTTATAGTTTTAGACCCATTGTTAATACTATTACAATATCTTTCTATTAGTACATTTCCAGAACAATAATCCAGCTGATGATTGACAGAAGCAATTCCTGCCTGACTATATCTAGATGCTGTAAAAATACCCCCACTTACAAAATAATTAATTCCACCATCTGAATCTAAACATGAATATCCTAAGAATGTATTATTAATTAGTACAGGTGTTTCATTTATACAAGCACCATTAGAACAGTCATATAAGCATGTATATTGCTCGCTGTTGACACCATTTCCAAAACAATACATTTCTGTAAGAGTTTTTCCATAACATGAATCATAACTTGTTCCCATGTCTACTGCAGATGTATTTCCTTTAATAGCATAATTTTTTCCACCATCGCTATCATTACATTGTGTTATAGGGGTTGTTTCATCAAAGCATGCTCCATTTGAGCAGGCATATGGGCATGTAAAATTAATTCTGCCCATCATTGTACTATTTAAACAGTATAATTCCCCTAATGTTTTATTATTATAGCATTGCTCATATGAACCCATTGTAATACCTTTGGTATAATAATTAATTCCCCCATCAGAATCTTCACAAGGATTTACGCAAACCCCATTTGAATTACAAATCTTGCCTGAAGTACAATTTCCACAATTTCCTTCACAACCGTCACTTCCACATTGTTTTCCACTGCAGTTAGAAATACATTCAGAAAACTCCCTTACAACAAACATAATCGTATCTGATCCACGATTTCCATAACTATTATCAGACCACCCCCATGTTAATACAACTCTTACATCCTCTCCGCTCGGTCCTCCAGAGGGATTGTTTACTTTAACATAATAGGGGATATTGTTAATCAATTTGGTTGAATAGTTATTTGTTCCGGTTACAAATTCAATTTCCTCTGTTGTTAAAACATCCCTAAATGTTGTAATATCATTAACTGCAAAACCCAAACCAGCATGTTTGAGTTGTAATAATCTTATAGTCTCTCCAGGCCATCCTATAAAAGTATATTCTCCAATACTAATATTTTCTCCTTCAAATAAATGGATTCTACGCATTGATGCATCTAAAGGCTCTGTGTTTGTTGCTTCGCTTCCAGTATTATTATAAGATGCTCCAGAACCCCATGTTAATACAACCCTTCTATCCTCCCCGCTTGGTCCACCAAAGGGATTATTTACTTTAACATAATATAGATTATTGTCAATCAATTTGGTTGAATAGTTATTTGTTCCTGTTACAAATTCAAATTCTTCAGTTGTGATGACATCTCTAAACTTTGTAACATCATTAACCGAAAAACCTAAACCAGCACTTTTGAGTTGTAAAGTTCTATTGGGTGTCAAAATATATTCATTAAGGCCAATATATTCGCCCTCTGTTGTATGAAGAGTACGATTTCCGGTGTTTTCTGCCGTAACCAGTTCCAAGCTTTTTCCATTGCTTAATACTGGCCAGGAAGTTGCTGTTGCAAGAGGGACCACCAAGAGAAATAATAGACTTATTAAAAACAAACCTCTTTTCATGAGAAAATCATGTTCTTTTTATTTAAATAGTATTCTATTTTATCATAGAAGAAGCTTGCATCTATAGATTGATGAAATATTTGATATCTTTTTATGCTTAGAAAACCCGTTTCTTTCCAAAATTTTTATAGCCCCTTTATTTCCATTTATAGTATCAGCATATAATTCTGATATATTTAATGATGAAGCATATTTTTTTATGAAATTAATGGCCTTTGTGCCTATTCCCTTATTGTGATAGTGAGACCCTATCCAAAAACCTATTTCGGCTTTCCTTTTTTTTATTTTAAATATTTCTATAATGCCCACAAATTTCTTTCTAAAATTTATTGCAAATGTAAATTCAACTGGCTTTTTATGGGAATATATCCTCTTGATGAATTTATCAAAATGTTCTGGCAAGTAAGGATTTTCATAAGAAGTTATGTACTTTAAAACTAAAGAATCATTAATCAATTTCAAAAATCTTTTTTTATGTTTCTTTTTCAATGGTTCAAATTCAATTTTTTCCATCATGAGAATATCATTTGCTCAGCATCGACTTTACTTTCTTTTATTCACATATCCTCTAATATTGGCCTACCTTCTATAAATTCGCTTTTTAGCCCCAGTTTCCTGAAATAATTGCACATAGCAATGCATGCAAACTTCTCTGTTGAATAATGCGTACCCCCAAGAATGTTTATTTTGTGTTTTCTTGCATAATCATGGGCTTTTTTTGAATGGGCATTTAATGCACTTATTCCTGTCACAAATGCATTTATTCTTTCTTTCTTAATATCTCTCAATACATCAGGGCTATTTCCTCCGCCTGCAACTATAGCAACTTTATTGTTTTTTATCTCATTATCCCCATATCTATACAGTTTTATTCTGTGCTTAACAGCCTTTTGAAACCTCTTTGAAAGCTCCTGTATTGTCTTGCATCTTGTTTTTCCAATTATCCCGCATAATGAGCCAAAATAAGGGGAAAATGGCTTTGCTATTTTTACTTCAAGAGCTTTTGCCAAAGTGCTGCTTGTTGAATATCTGCCATAGTTGTCTAATGGAACATGCAGGTTATAAATTGAAATTCTTCTCTCTTTAAACTTTTTTAGCAGCTTTTTATTTATTTGCTGGAATACTTCAGGAGCTTTTCTTATATCCCATATTGATGGATGATGGACAAAAAGCATAACCTCTTTCTCTTTTTTATTAATAATATATCTCATGACTTCATTTGTTGGAAAAACAGCTG
>Ga0315274_10011318_pt1 | contig 12782 bp, 8 predicted proteins | sample YL17G02_20_MG_FD_203700 | JGI IMG/M metagenome (GOLD analysis project Ga0315274, IMG submission 203700) | Sediment microbial communities from Yellowstone Lake, YNP, Wyoming, USA - YL17G02_20 | ecosystem: Environmental > Aquatic > Freshwater > Lake > Sediment | place: USA: Wyoming | collected... | reverse complement strand
CGGGGCTTGTTCGGGGTTAACCCTAAGCCCACTCAGCCCCATCTCCTCTCAAGGGGCTGAGTACAAAAGTGTCGCTTCTCGTCCCCGCCCCGAAGCTCCACGGACTTACGTCCGTTGGAGCGCCTGTACTCATGAACCGTTTCCGGTTCATGAGTATTGAAAGGCGGCGCTTGGCGTCGGCGAACGGGTCAAGGAAGCGCCTTGACGACAATGTTGTTGGCCTCGTTCGTCTCGGCGACGGCTCCGGCAGAATCTACGACCGCTAAAGTATTTCCTTTTTTTTATGGAAGTATTTCCTTTTTCCACGGCATGTTGAATTCCCGCTCCGGTCGATGAATCTCCCCTCCTAACCATAGCGGAACTATATCTCCGGCCGGGCGGCGATGTCAATAGCCCCGGAAATCGACGCCCAAAGAGCCGGCGGGAGCCAAAACCCCTCCCGCACCGGCCGAAAAATCACAGACTCCTACTCCCTATGATCGCGAAAGACTAGAAATAGTCCCCGCCCTCCTCGGCCTCCAGCAGGGCGACCTGCTCGAAGACATGGGACGGCGGGGGCTTCGCCGGAGCTCCTCCTCGACCAACCGGATCGCTGAGGGACTCAGGCTCGCCTTCTTGACCTTGCCCCGATGGGCATTGGCGTACAGCCCGTATTATGCTGAGTTCAAAATTATGTTGAGTTAAGATTTTCTATTCCTCAATATGGGTTATGTAAAGCTTTGCATAACCCGTAATAACGCACCATGAAGCCCTGACCGCGCGTGCCGGCCGCTTTCAGAAAGCTCTCGGCCTCTTTCGACCAGCCCATGACCGAGAAGCCGTCCGGCGTCATCGGGTACAGACCGCGCTAGGTCTGGCGGACGCGGATGTTTTTAAGCCGCGGAATAAGGTTGACCATTCTTTTGGCGACCATGGGCAGGAAGGAGCTGGTCTCGCGGACGTCCTCGCCCCAGAGACTGGGGCTGGGCGTGATGCAGAAGATGACTTGGCCGGTGAAGTGCTGATAGAAGTAATAATTCGCCTACCCCGGGATCGGATGCGTATCCACGACCAGCGGGCCGAGGAAACGAGCCACCGGCTCGGTTACCGCCGCTTCATGGGAGTCGGGCCGGACGGGGATATCGATCCCCGCTTGGGCGGCGACGAGCTTGGCGTTGGGGCCCGCGGTGTTGATGACGACCGGCGCGAAGTACTCGCCTTACAGGTATAGGAAATTCCTTTTTCGCGGCGCGCGCATCCGCCACCTCTCGTCTGCGAGGGCGAGAAGCTCGTCGGTGTCGTCCCGATCGGAGACGTCGTCAAGTCCATCATGACCGAACAGGAGGTTACGATCGAGAACCTCCAAAACTACATCATGGATAAGTAGGTCTGAGCCGGGACGGAATCGCTGCCGGATTCTAAAACGCTCGCCCCTCAGTCGCAGGCATCGCTCGCGGCAAAAGAGACGCTTCTTGCCGATATCGTCGTGGATTTCACCGTGACCTTGACGCTGGCGTAGGGGACCGACAAATTGCTCATCTTGTATTTCGTTTTCGATCTCGTGACATTCCACGACATCGGCGGGCACTTTTGGGGGAGATTGCCGCTTGTATTCATTTTGGCAATAGCCACATCCGACGGCCAGACCTCCGTGTTAAGGATGAAAATTCCGCCGTCGGACGCCCGGAAGGCGTGAGACATATACTCATGAAGCGTCGATCCGCTGAAGGCACGATAGTATTTCTTCGACAATATCCTGCCTGTCGAGTCGCATTTGATAAAAACATTCTCGCTGTCGTTGGCCAAATCGCTTCCCACAAAGTAAAAACCTCCCCCCTCGCCGGGCAGGCCGTATTTGAGGAAGCCCGGGATCTGGGATGGGCCCTTATAAAGATATTGCCACTTGACATTCCCATTGAGATCCAGCTTGAGGGCCAGGCCGGCACCCGATCTGCCTCCAAAAACCATCAGGTTATTACTGCCCGTGAGATAGGCGGATTCGATTCTTATATTACTGCTCGCCCCGGCCTCCCCGAGTTTCTTAGCCCATTTGAAATTGCCGTTCCCATCGATCTTGACGATGATGGCGTCGTCCTCCAATAGACTATGGACGGATCCGGCGAGGAAAAACCCGCCGTCGGGAGCCTGGAGGACCTCCCTGATGTCGAAGCTCATTTTGTTATCTCCAAGCTTAAAAGCCCAAACGACGGATCCCGAAGAATTCAACCGCATAATAGCCCGAGAAATAGAATAATTTTCTCTAAACTTCATGATCGCCAGATAGCCTTGGGCTTTATTGAGCTTGAGGATCCTTTCGATCCAGTTTTCGGTCCTGGAAGCAGAAACCGTTTTCGCCCAGATGAGGTTGAGGTCGGCGCCAAGCTTCATCAGCAACCCATAGCCCCCCTGATCGCCCCAGGCATCGAATCGAGTCCGGCCGGCGGCGAGATATCCGGTATCCACGGACTCGCATATGGATATCAGCCGCTCGTGCGTTTTCCCCCCATAGGTCATCTGATTCAGGATCTTCCCCGTCTTGTCCAAATGGACGGCCCAAGCGTCAAGGTCGTCCCAAGAAAATCCGCTTTCCCCGACTGCCAGGCAGCCTCCCTGAGAGTCGGCAAGTCCTCGATAAGTCTGGATGCTTTTCCCGTTGGATTCGATGCGCTTGGCCCAGACCGGCGTTGCGGCTGCATCTTCTGCAAGAGATCCTCTGACCCGACCGAAGCTCGCGGCGACCACAATGATGGCCAAGACAGCCAGATAAACCCCTATGAGCGCCCTCTTTCTCATCTCTTCCTCCTCTATAGCCTAGCCTCTATCATCCGGGCCCTCTGAGTCAATCCGAAGATGAATGCGCGCTTGGCCGGAATCTATTCCTGGCCTCCGTTTCGCTCAAAGCGCGGATCATCGGCGACGACCTTCATCCTCCCGCCGCATCGGAGACAGCTTGCGAGTTGCGGGGAGCCTCAGTATTTAATAGTGGCATAATCCTCACCGGTGCTCGAACCCTCGCTCGTTCCGGTGACATAGACATTGCCCCGGCTATCAACCGAAATCCCGCACGGCCAATCATACTTGTTGCCCGGCCCGTTGTACGTCTTCACCCAGAGCTGTAAGCCGCCTGGGCTGTACTTAATCGTGGCGTAGTCGCAGTAATTATAATCGGGGCCCTCAACAGAGCTCAATCCGGTGACATAGACATTGCCCGAGCCGTCCACCGCGATGGCCGACGCCACATCCCGTAGGTTATCCGGCCCGTTGTACCTATTTGCCCAGATCTGTTTGCCGTTGGGATTATACTTAATCGTGGCAAAATCATCGGCTGTACCTGAACCCCCGCTATATCCGGTAACATAGACATTGCCCGAGCCGTCCACCGCGATAGCCCACCCTATATCCCAGTCGTTCGCCGGCCCGTTGTACCTTGCGGCCCAGAGCTGTTTGCCGTTGGTGTTGTACTTGATAGTGGCATAGTCACTATTACCATAGGTGCCTGAACCCTCGCTATCTCCGGTGACATAGACATTGCCCGAGCCGTCTACCGCAAGGGCACGTGCTCCGTCCCAGCCTTTACCTGGCCCGTTGTATCTTTTCACCCAGAGCTGTTTACCGTCAGTGTTGTACTTGACGGTGGCATAATCTTTTTTATCTTTTTTGCCGCCTGAACCGCAACTATATCCGGTGACATAGACATTGCCCGAGCCGTCCACCACGATGGCTGACGCTGCATCATCGCCGCTGCCTGACCCGTCGTACCTTTTCACCCAAAGCAGTTGGCCATTGGTGCTGTACTTGACGGTGAGATATTCATTGTCTAAGTCTGAACCCATACACCATCCGGTGACATAGACATTGCCCGAGCCGTCTACGGCAAGGGCACATGGTTTATCCGGTCTGCCAAAGAAGCTGTTGTATCTTGCTGCCCAGAGTTGTTTGCCGCTTGGGCTGTACTTAACGATGGCGTAGTCGTCACCGCTGGTGCCATCACTCTTGCCATATCCGGTGACATAAACATTTCCCGAGCCATCTACCGCAAGGGCAGTCGCAAGGGCATCATAGCCATAGGGTCCGTAATATCTTGTTCCCCAGAGTCGTTTGCCGTTGGTGTTGTACTTGATGGTGGCAAACCCATAGGAGCCTGAAGCCGAGCTGTATCCCGTAACATAGACATTGCCCGAGCTGTCGACCGCAAGGGCACTTGCGTGATCAGTGCCGTTACCTGGCCCGTTGTACCTTGCCACCCACTTCTCCTGTCGTGCACTCCCGTCTTCCCCTCCCAGGGGAATCAACAGCGTAACAAAAACGACCATAAAACCGATAATCACCCAACCCCGCTTTTTCATCTCCCCCCTCTTATGGCATTAACATTTTTGATGCATAAGAATTTGCTTTTTCCGCGGCGCGGTGAATGGCGGCTCCGTGCGATAAATCTCCCCTCCTGATCATGATGGAATACTACCGCCGGCCGGGCGGCGATGTCAAGAAATCCTCGGGGGCCCGGGAGAGGAACTCTGGGCGAAAAACCCTCCCGCACCTTCCGAAAGTTCACAGACTCACACTCCCTATGATCACGAAAGATTAGAAATAGTCCCCGCCCTCCTCGGCTATCCGGATAGGAAAAACCGCCAGGCTCGCCCGCGGACGGTCTTAAATCTCTGTCCGGTCCGCCTCCCCTATTTCTTAGGATAGGGCGGACGCTCGGGGAAGCGGAACGGGTTCTTGGCGATCATGTCCAGGACGGTCTCGATCGCCTTGTCGAGCTGGGCATCCTTCCCAGCCATGACCGAGGCCGGGTCGTTGTCGATGAGAATATCCGGGTCGGCGCCGTGGTTCTCGACGATCCATTTGCCGTCGCTACCCCAGAAGGCGTTGTTGGACTGCTCGACCGAGCCGTTGTCGATCGTCAGCTGCCGGTTGAGGATCCCGACCAAACCGCCCCAGGAGGGAACGCCGACGACCTTGCCAAGCTTACGGGATTTGAAGTGGTCGACGAAGGCCTCGCCGTCCGAGCCGTTGGCCTCGTTGGAGACGACGACGTAGTTCCCGTTCCCGGCTCCGCCCGGATAGCGCATCGGGACCATGTTCTTGAGCACGTTGAAAGAGTTCATCTCCCTCTCTAGCTTGTCGATCAGGAAATATTCCGTCCAGCCGCCGGAATTGCGGCGGACATCGATGATGATCCCGTCCTTGAAGCGGAAGGCCCGCCAGAACTTGTCGAACTCGCCGATGCCGCCCGAGCCCATGCCGTTGATGTGCATGTAGCCGACCCGTCCGTTGGTCGCGGCCAGGACCTTCTTGATGTTCCCGGTCAGCCAGGCGAAGTAGCGGAGCTGCTGGTCGCTGCGTAGCGGCTCGATTTCGTAGGTCTTGGCGCCCAGCGCGGTCGGCTTGGAATTGACCGTGATCTTGAGCTTCTGGCCGGGCGTGACCTGGAGGAGCCGGAAGTAATCGTCGGGCGGCTTGACCTCCTGTCCGTTGACCGCGATCAAATAATAGCCCTCCTTGACGTCCAGGTCGGGCCGGACCAGCGGGCCGGGCAGGTTGAGGTTGTACTCGGTCGGCCCGTAGATGCGCTGGAATTTGTAGAGGCCGGCCTTGTTGTCTGCAACGATATCGGCGCCTAAAAGCCCGGTGAAGGCGGTTTGCGAGGGCGGCCCGGCCGGGCCGTAATCGCCGCCGCCGATATAGGTGTGGGAGACGCACAGCTCGCCGACCATCTGCTGGAGAACCCAGTTGAGCTCTTCGCGCGAGGAGAGATACGGGATGTAAGCCCGATACTTATCCCCCATCGCCTTCCAGTCGCGGCCGTGCATGCCGGGGTCGTAGAAGAAGTCCCGGTACCAGCGCCAGGCGTCGCTGAAGATCTGGTTCCACTCCTTCTGGAGGTCGACCGTGTAGGTCAGGTTCTGGAGCTTGAGCTTGTCGCCCAGGGCCTTGCTCCCGAAGGCCTTGTCCCAGGCCGTTATAAAGAAGTCCTCGTCCTTGCGGATGATCATCCTCTCGCCGTTGGAGGACACCGCGTAGTCGCGCACTTTCTCGCCGAGAACGGCATCCTTCTTGGAGGCCATGTCGAAGATGTGGATGTCCCATTTGTTCGAACCGCGCGGGGCAAAGATTTCCTCGTACTCGTCCTCGCTGAAGGCGTCGACCGAGCACCAAGCTACCTTGCCCTTGCCGGCCTTGAGGAAGAAATAATTGCCGGCCGGAACCGGGAGCGGATAGGTCCGCTTGGCCAGACCCTCGAGGTCGATCCGGAACGGAACGGGCTTCTCGTCCTTCTTGGCGGAAGCCTCGGTCTCGACCTCGACGAAGGGCGGCGCCTCGCCGTCCCTGAGCTGGACGGCCATGACCTGATAGGGCGTCGCCACGACGTGGTTGTCCTCGTAGAAATCCATCTTGAGCTCGAAGTTGCGCGAGGACAGGTAGTAGAGGAAGCGCCCGTCGGCGTCGAAGGACGGATGGAGGTTGTCGAAGAAATCGTCGGTCACGGCATAGCGCTTGCCCTGGGCCAGGCTGTAGATGAAGACCTGGCTGTTCCGGTTGTACTGGACCTGGGTGTAGCAGATCCAGTTGCCGTCGGGCGACCAGCCGTAGTCGCTGATTTCCCAGTAGAACTCGTCGTTCTTGAGCATGTTCGATTCGTCGACCTTGACCAGCTTCTTGGTCGCGACCTCGACGTTGAATAGGGCGAAATCCTTATTCCCGAACAGGATCTTAGATCCGTCCGGCGACCAGACGAGATGATAATTCGTCCGGTCCAGGGCCGTCGTGAGCGGGGTCCACTCCCCTCCCTCGACTTTCTGAAGGTAGAGCTGATACTCGCCGCTCTTGTCCGAGAAGAAGGCCACGGTCTTGCCGTCCGGGGAGATCTGGGGATACATCTCGCGTGTGCCCGGCGTCTGGGACAGGTTGCGGGCCTTGCCTTTTTCGACGCCGACCGTGAAGACGTCGCCGCGGGCCTCGAGAACGGCCGTTTCCCCGTCGTTCGAGACGCCGGCGTGATGGATATAGTCCTTGGGGTTGATGATCCGGTTGCGGAGGGCCCATCGGTCCGAAGGGACGAGGACCTGGACTTTGCGGACATCGCCCGTCTTGACGTCCAGGACGCGGATGTAGCCGTCCTGCATGAAGACGATCCGCTCGCCGTCGGTATGCGGCATCATGACGTCGAAATCGGCGTAGCGGGTGACTTGTTCGACCTGCTTACCGGCCAGGTCCTGGCGGTAGAAGTTGGCGATCCCGTTCGTCCGATCCGAGACGAAATACATCGCCCCGCCTATCCACATCGGGTAGGCGTTCTTGCCGACGTAGTCGGTGACGGGGGCGAAGACCTTCGTCTTGAAATCGTACATCCAGATGTCCTGGTACTGGCCGCCCTTGTAGCGTTTCCAGTAGTACTCCTCGCTCCCGCGGCGGGCGTAGAGGATCTTCCGGCCGTCGGGCGAGAAGCTGCACAGGACGCCGCGGTCGAGCGGGAAGCGCTCGGGGACGGTCCCGGCCCGGGAGACGAAGTAGAGGTTCGGGTCGCGGCCGATCACGTTCTCGAACATGGACCGGAAAACGACCCGTTCGGAGTCCGGCGTCCAGCCGACGACGAAGGCCGCGCCCGGCGTGTAGGTCAGGCGCCGCGGAGCGCCGCCCTCGGCGGGCATGAGATAAACGCTGGGCGGACCGTCGTAAGTCGCCGTAAAGGCCAGCCATTTCCCGTCCGGCGAGAGCTTGGCGGCCGTCTCGGTGCCGGGGGCCGTCGTCAGCCTCAGGGCGGTGCCGCCCTGGGCGCCGACCGTCCACAGGTCGCCCTCGTAAGTGAAGACGATTTTGTCCTTGTGGATGGTCGGGTAGCGTATGAACCGGCCCTCGTCCAGGGCGGTCAAGGCCGTCACGGCCGTTAAAAGACAAAAGATGGCGATAAAAGCTTTCTTCACGATAAACCTCCCATACCATACATAAAACGAGGGACTAATCCCCCGGATTCGACCGCTTTATCGTCGGCGATTCGCAGCGGTTTCATTCCACGGCCCAGGTCAGGTCTTCCGGGGGCCCGAAAGGATCCTGGCCGGCAGCATGATGATCGCCTTGAGGAGTTGGAAAACGCCGGTGAGGGTGATCCCGACCAGGCGGAACGGGATCGACAGCAGCCAGACCAGCGGATACATAATCAAGGCCAGCAGCGCGATCGGCCAGCAGATGACGAGAAGGATGAGCCAAAGAAGAAATTTGGCCATCGGGAATCCTCCCTTGCCTCCGGATTAGAATCCGAGCTCCTTGATGATGTTCGCCGCCCCGGCGAATTTCTCGGTCACGAACAGGACGTAGCGGATATCGACGCTGATCGAACGCTGATATTCGGGGATGATGGTGTAGTCGCCGATGACGCTCTCGTAGGTCATGTCGAAGATGATTCCGATCTGCTCGCCCTTGGCGTTGAAGGTCGGGGAGCCGGAGTTACCGCCCGTGACGTTGGTCGTGTTCAGGAAGCAGGCCGGGACGTCCTTGAGGACGGGGTCCAGGTAGCGCCCGAAGTCGCGGGCCTTGTGAAGGTCCTTGATCTTGGCCGGGACGATGAACGGGAACTTGCCGGTTTCCTTCTCGAGGACGCCGGTCAAGGTCGTCTGGGACAGATAATAAACGCCGTCCTTGGGCTTGTAGCCCTCGACCGGGCCGAAGGTCAACCGGATGGTGCCGTTCGCGTCCGGCGCCATCTTCCCACCCCACTGCTCGAGGCGGGCCGCCTCGTAGGCCTTCTTGAGGTCCTGGCTCTCCTGGCCCTTGGCCTTGCGCTCCTCGCGAACAACCTTGAGCTCCTTCTCGAGCCCGGCGACGAACTCGATGGCCGGGTCCTTGAGCTTGGCCAGCGCGGCGGGCGTCATCTCGAGCATCTCCATCCGCTTCTTGGGATCGCCCAGGGCCGTCTTGTCGTAGAGGCCGTCCACGAAAGATTCGATGTCCTTATCGGAGCGGCCGCCGAAAAGCGCCTGGAGGGCTTTGGGAAGCCGCTCGACGGGGAGCGCCTTGAGGATTTTAAGCCTATGCTTCAGATAGGCGCGATCCGTGACTAAGTCATAGCCCCGTTCGGCGAGCTGAAGGCCCTGCTTGATAAAGGGCAGGTTCCGCTTCTGGTAGGAGGGTTCGCGCTCCATGTCGGGTTTGCGGCTCTCGTCGGTGGCTCGGAAGATCGTGTAGGCCATGCTGAGAACCTGGGAGCCGCCGTAGGAGCTGACCAGGTTCGTCAGGGCCTCGTTTCGTCGGTATTCGGGCGCAAAATTTTTGCTGAAGTCGTCAATCGCGCCGAGGGCCGAGCCGTACTTCTTCTGACGGGCCGGGTCGGCGTTGACCCAGTCCAGGAAGGCCTTCTCCTGAGCCGCCTTTTTATCCAGCAGGCCGATCTTCTCGAAGCCTTCGAGTTTGCCCTGATAATTCTTCAGGCCGTTGTAGAGACCCTTGACCAGGCTTGCGTACCTGATCTCGACTTCTTTATCGGCCTTGCCCGCCTCCTCGAAGAAGGCGATGATGTCCTTGAAAAAAGCCGTCCGGAGCGCCATCGATTCCGCGTCGAACCGGATTTCGGAGGCCGTGTTGTTCCGGTAGGTCCGCCCCGGATAACCCATGATGAAGGTAAAGTCGCCCTCCTTGAATCCGTCGAGCGAAAGCTTGACGATCGACTTCGGCCTGTAGGGGACGTTGTCGGCGTTGAAGTCGGCGCCGATCCCGTCCTTGGAGACATAGGCCCGCAGGAAGGAGAAGTCGGCGGTATGGCGCGGCCACATCCAGTTGTCGACCTCGCCCCCGAAATTCCCGAGGTCCTGGGGCGGCGCCAGGACGAGCCGGACGTCCTTGAGACGCTTGTAGGTGAACAGGAAATACTGGCTCCCGCTGTACATCGAGGCGACCGTCGCCCGGAGGTCGGGGCCGGCTTTTTCGGCCTTGGCGACGAGCTCCTTCTGGATTTTTTCAATGGCGTCATAGCGCTGGCGGGGGGTCATCCCGAGCTTCAAGCGAGCTTGCACTTGCGCCGTAACATCCTCGTAGCCGAGCAGGACGTCGGCGACATAGCCCGGCGCCGGGATCTCCTCGGCGCGGGTCGTGGCCGTGAAGCCGTTCTGGATATAATCTTTCTCTTTGCTCGAGGCCCGCTGGATGGCGCCGAAGGCAACGTGGTGGTTGGTCAGGATAAGACCGTCCGGGCTCACGAACTCGCCCGTCCCGCCGCCCAGGTTGACGACGGCGCTCATCAGGCCCGTACCGTCCTTCTTATAGAGGTCGTCCGGGTTCATCCTAAGGCCCTGGGACTGGAGGGCGAGGTCCTTGATCTGATGGGGCAACCACATCCCCTCGTCGGCCGAGACGGCCAGGGACGCGACCAGGACCAGTATCCAGACAAAGAACGTACGGAAGGTTTTCATGCTAAGACTCCTTTGGACGGCCAATCATGGGCGAAGGATTATAATTACTCCCTCCGGAAGCCCGTGTCAATGCCGGGGATCGGCGTTGGTTTTGACAAATCCGTCCTCCCCGTGCTATAAATCAACGAACTTCGGCACGACCCAATCCCCTGCCGGAAGAATCGCAAAATTTTCGGGAGGTCAGGACGATGTTTGACGGCGCCTATACCCTTCTCATGACGCCCTTCGACAAGAATTGGAAACTCGACGAAGCCGGGCTGCGGACGCTCGTCCGGCTCCAGGTCGCGAGCGGAATCCACGGCATCGCCCCGCTCGGAGTGACCGGCGAGAGTCCCTCCCTGAGCGAGGAGGAAATCCGGCGCGTGGTCGAGATTTGCGCCGAGGAAGCCGGCGGCAAATGTAGGCTTACCCCCGACACCTGCTCCTGCAACATCGACCAAACGATCGCCCGGGCCCGCCTCTATGCCGAGCTGGGAAGCGACCACGTCGTCGTCTTCGCCCCGTTTCTGGTCAAGCCGACTCAGCAGGGGCTGATCGAATTCTACGAGCGGGTCGCCGACGCCTCGAAAGTCCCCATCCTCATCCACAACGCCCCCGAGCGGGTCGGCGTCAATGTCGAGCCCAAGACCTACGCCCGCCTCATGAACCACGGCAACATCGTCGGGACCAAGGACGGGGTCAAGGAGCTGGATCACCTGGCTAAAATCCTGTACCTGGCCCGGGGTAAGAATTTCGGCGTCTGCACCGGAAAGGATACGACCGCTTATCCGCTCCTGGCCTTCGGCGGGCAGGGCGTTTTCACGGTCGCCGGCAACATCGTGCCCGGCGTCATGAAGTCCATCGTCGATCACGCCAAGGCCGGCGAGTGGGACAAGGCCCGCGAGCTCCATTATACTTACTTCGAGCTGTTTGACGCCCTGCGTCTCGAAACGAATCCGATGGCGGTCAAGGAAGCCCTGACCTTGATGGGCTTGCCGGGCGGCGGGCTGCGCCCGCCCCTGACCCCGCTCGGCGACGCCAACAAGGAGAAGGTCAAACGGCTTCTCCAGGAGCGGGGCCTGATTTGAACGAGATCTTCCTCAGGGCGCCGGCCACGATCGCGAACGTCGGCCCGGGGTTCGACATCTTCGCCTTCTCGATCGCCCATCCCTTCGACCTGTTCCGGGTCTCGCTTGCCCCGGCGCCTTCCGGCATCTCGATCCGCTGCCGTGGCGGGGAAGGCCTCGTCCCCCTCGACGCCGACAGGAACACGGCCGGGCTGACGGCGAAACATCTTCTGGCCAAACACGGCCTTTCGACCGGCCTGACCTTCGAGATCCATAAACGGATGCCGTCCTGCTCCGGGCTGGGTTCGTCGGCCGCCTCGGCCGCGGCCTGCGCCGTCGGGCTGGACCGTCTACTCAAGATCGGCTGCGGCGAGGCCGGCCTGATCGAGGCCGCCAGCCAGGGCGAGATCGCCTCGGGCGGAACCCCTCACGCGGACAACGCCGCGGGCTGCCTCCTGGGCGGGTTCATCTTCGTCCGGAGCTTCCGGCCCGTCGACGTCGTCCGTCTTCCCCTTCCTGACATTCCGGTTGTGATTCGCGTCCAGCGCAAGCCGCACACGACTTCGCGGGGACAGATCGCGGCGAGCTATTCGCTGGCCGATGTCAAGCGCCAGATGACCCAGTGCGCGGACGTCATCCGGGCGGTCGCCGGCGCCGATGTCGAGGCGTTCGGCCGGGCGATCAATCTGGACCTGATCTCAGAGCCCGTCCGTTCCCGCGCCGTTCCGGGCTACGACGAGCTGAAAAAAAGCGTGCTGGCCGCGGGCGCCTGGGGCTGCAACGTCTGCGGCGGCGGGTCCTCCGTTTTTGCCCTGGCGCCGCCGGGCCGGACGCAAGAGATCGCAACAATCATGCGCGCGGTTCCCTTGCCGGATGGGCAATCTCCCGAAGTCATCATCACGAATACGAGCAACCAGGGCGTGGAGGTGATCGATGGACTATAAGCAAATCGCCGCGCTCATCGCCGGCAGCCGGAAAACGACGCCGGCCCGGGTCCACATCCGGGGCCGGTTCGCGCCCGAGGATTTCGCGGGCCGCGATTTCAAGGCTTTCGGCGAGGGGCGCTACTGGGTTCTGATCGGCGATTACGCGCCGATCGAAGACTGGATGAAAAAGCACCGGCGCCGGATCGAGCTCGAGCAGGTCGAGATCGCGGCCCGCAATTCGGCCCTGCCCATGCTCGACCTCCGGAAGCTCAAGGCCCGGATCGAGCCGGGCGCCATCATCAGATCCGGGGCCAAGATCGGCGAGGGCTGCGTCATCATGATGGGGGCCGTCATCAACATCGGCGCGGTCGTGGGCCGCGAGACCATGATCGACATGAACGCCGTCCTGGGCGCCCGGGCCGTCG
>Ga0315274_10011317_pt1 | contig 12782 bp, 8 predicted proteins | sample YL17G02_20_MG_FD_203700 | JGI IMG/M metagenome (GOLD analysis project Ga0315274, IMG submission 203700) | Sediment microbial communities from Yellowstone Lake, YNP, Wyoming, USA - YL17G02_20 | ecosystem: Environmental > Aquatic > Freshwater > Lake > Sediment | place: USA: Wyoming | collected... | reverse complement strand
GCCGCGCGGCGGGTCTCCGCACCCGCCGCGCGCCCCGGAAAACCGCCATTCTCGCGCGGTGGGTGCGGAGACCCACCGCGCGAAATGCCATTGTAGCGTTGTCGTGCCAGGCGCTCGCCGCGGCTACTTCTTCCGCCGCTGGGCGAGCATCCACTCGTAGAACTCGGGGTTGTCGTAGGTGGCCGTCCAGGAGTCGTGGCCGGCCTCGGGGTAGACCGTGAACTTCGGCGTCGCGCCGGCGGCCTTGAGGGCCTCGACCATCGCCTCGCTGTCCTTCAGGGGGACGACGTTGTCCTTCCCGCCGTGGAAGACCCAGACGGGGACGTGCTTGATCGCCGCGACCTTGTCCGGGTCGCCGCGCCCGCAGATCGGCGCCAGGGCCGCGAACCGCTGCGGCTCGGCGAACGCCAGCGCCCACGTCCCGAACCCGCCCATCGAGAGGCCCGTGACGTACTCGCGGTCCTTGTCGACGTCGTACTTCGCCTCGATCTCGTCGAGGAGGGCCTTCAGGCGGTCCGCTTCCTTCGGCCACCACGAGTCCTGCGGGCACTGCGGCGAGACGAGGATGAACGGGAACTGCTTGCCCGCGGCCACGAGTTTCGGCGGTCCGTGGATCTTCACCTTCTCCAGGTCGTCGCCGCGCTCGCCCGCCCCGTGCAGGAACAGGACGAGCGGCCAGGGCTTCTTCGCCTCGTTGTACCCCTCGGGGATGTAGAGGAGGTACTTGAGGGCGGGCTTGCCCGCCTCCGTCGCCTCGAGGGCCTGGGCGGACTGCCCCGTCGGGACGGGGGCCTTCCGCGCCGCTACGGCGCACCCGGCCGCGATGGCGGCGAAAGCCAGGGCGACGACTGCCCATCGGCTGAACCTCTTCATGTCGCGTCCTTTCCCGTTCACGGCCCGGCGCACGCGCCGCGGGCCTACCATGTGGTGACGACCTGGATGGCGTCGGCGGCCTGAAGGTCGAGGGCCGGCTCGAACGTCACGACCAGTTTCCCACCCGCGGTTTTCGTCTTGGCTGCGACGGCCTTTCCATCGGCGCCGCGCGTCACCTTGGCGGTCGCCGCGCCGGCCCCCTCAGGCAGGCCGAGCGCGAGTTCCGACAGTTTCAGGCGACCCCACTTGAGGTCGATCCGGTTTTCCTGGCGCTTCGCTTCACGCTTCTGGCTGAACGTGCCCCATCCCTCGGCGGCCGAGAAGAACGAGCGGTGGTCGTCGGGCGTCAGGCGCGGGTCGAAGCCCATCCGCCCCCGCGGGCCGACGTAGGTCGCGCCCTGGCACGCCAGCAGGACCGACCAACTGCTCATCGCGCGGGTGTAATGGTCGCCGCACTCGATCTCGTTCCACGGGTTGCGGACGCCGTCGTTGTAGCGCTCGTGGACGGCCTTGACGATGGCGAGGCCCTCGCGGACCATCCCCTGCCAGATCATCGACGCGGCGGCGTGGTACTCGCACCCGGTCCAGACCTCCTCGGCGTAGAGGATCGGCCGCGGGATGTAGTCGCCGCGCGGCCACGCGCAGCAGAGGAGGCCCTTCCCGTGGTCCCAGGCGAAGATCCGCGGGACCTGGTAATGGTACTTGTAGAGCGAGATGTCGCCGGCCATGTTCCACTTCCAGATGGCCTGGAGGGCGGCCTCGACGCGATTCGGGGGCAGGACGTACCCCAGGTCGTTCACCAGGGCCCACCACTGGCCGAGGACCTGGTCGACGTGGCAGCCGTTGCCGTAATCGTTGGCCCGTTTGCCGGGAGGGATTCGCTGGACGTAGTACTTGTACTGGTCGTCCCAGCACTCCGTGTCGTAGGCGGCGGAACCTTTCTCGAAGAGGCTGCGCCAGCGCTTGGCCGATGCGTCGTCGCCGCACACCTTCGCCATCTCCTCGGACGCGCGGAGGGCCGCCAGGTACTGCGTCCCGATGAACGTGTTGGGCCCGACGACGGCGGTGTCGTAGGTGTTGAACTGGTCGGCGCGGGCGACGCCGTCCTCGTCAGCGCCGTCCCAGCGCTTGATCCAGTATTCCATGGCCTTCTTGACGGCCGGGTAGCGGGCCTTGAGCCAGGCGTCGTCGGCCGACAGGCGCCACTCGCGGTAGGTCTTGGAGAGGGTGCTGGCGTGGCCGTCGGCGGCGGGGCCCTCGTTGCCGGCGTCCCAGGGGGAATCGGCCTGGGTGAAGCGGTTCCAGACGGCGCCATCGGGCGCGAGGCCCGGCCCCAGGTTCATCTCGCGCATGGCGCGCTCGAGGGCCGGGAACAGGTGTGCAAGAGTCTGCTCATAGTTCCATACGTGCGTGCATCCGCCGTGGCAGCAGTTCAGGCCCTCCCAGCCGTAGACGTTCCCCTCCTTGGTCCAGTGGACGACCCCCGTCACGAGCGTGGAGGCCTGCGACGAGATGCGGTCCAGGACGTACCAGGGCAGCGTGCTCGCGAAGAACGTGTCGTGGAAGAGGCGCGTCTGGCTCACGAGGCGGTCGACGTTGGCGTCGAGGTACTTGCACACCTCGGCCGCGCTCGCGAAGCGCGACTCATAGGCGTGTGTGCCGCGCGGCCCGCCCGGCAGGTGCCAAGACCACAGGAACGGGACAATCTGCACGACGCCGGGGCGGAGCGTGCACGTAACCCGGACGGCCCCGTTCCAGGTCTTGCCGGCGGGGGAGGGTTCGGACGGCGCGGCCGCGGGCTTCAGGCCCCCGCCCGCCAAGGCCGCCCAGAAGTCCTTGGCGTCGGTCCACGGTTCGAGCCCCTGGGCCTCGTCGCCCACGTCGGCCGCCGCGAGGACCATCGATCCGGGCTTGCCATTTTGCGTCATCTCGACGCTGGCCCAGTGGTCGGACGCCAGGGGCCCGCACACGTTCCCCCCGTATCCCGGGTTCTCGACGCCGGGGGTGTTCTTGCCCGGGTCGCGGCCGACGGCGTTCTGGAGCGACCCGACGACGGACACCTCAACGGGCTCAGTCCCCGGGTTCCGGACCGTGATGAAGAACAGGAGCGCCGGCAGGGCCGAGTCCTTCTCGTCGAGGGGGATGAACGGCGAGAACGTCTCCATGCTGATGCGGACGGGCAGGGCATCGTCCTTGAACGTGTGCTCCGCGATCGGGAACATGCCCCGGAACTCGACGTCCTTGAAGCCGTTCTCGCCGCTCCGGAGCATCCGGGTCGTGACGGCGTCGCCCGCCTTGACGCGGACGGCGAAGAACGCGTCCGGCACCTGGGCGGACCGGGCGTCGTGGATCATCCAGCGGCGGAAGTGGCCGTCGCCGCCCACGTAGATCGTGCCGGCCCCGATGCCGCCCATCGGCATCTGGCAGGCCCCGAGGGCCTCGCCGCGGAAGACCTTGGGCGAGACCGGGTCGAAGACGGTCTTCTTGTAGGCGTCGAGGGTCTCGGCCCACTTGGCGCGCATCTCGGCGGCGGCCTTGCGGGCCCGCTCCTCGGCCTCCCGCTTCTCGCGTTCGATCCGCTCGATCTCTTCCTTCGTGACGGGCCGGACGTAGTCGAGGTTGACGTGGCCCCAGCCGCCCTTCGCCTTGTCGACAACCTTGAGGTACAGGCGCTTGCCCTGGTACTCGGCCAGGTTCCAAAGGCGCTCGGTCATGGCCTCCTCGTTCAGGCCGGTCTCCTTTTTGAGTTCCTTGTCGCCGTCGGCGTCGCAGAGGGCGACGTAGGTCGTGTTGGCGTCGTTGCCGCCGCCTACCAAGAGGGCGATCGCGCCGGAGTCGACGACGAAGACGGGCGAGCGGATCTCGCCGGTCGGCTCGTCGCTGAGCGCCTTCTCGCCGTCCTCGTAGGTCCCGATGAAGCACTTGCCGTGCTTGCCGAAGTTGCCCTGATGACGGTCGTCGTCGTTCGAGGACGGCTGCTTGCCGAGGTCGCTCGAGGCGACGGTCCACCCCTCGAGCGTGCCCGACTCGAAGTCCCACTTGACCGCGGAGAGTTTCATCGGTTCGGCGGCGAGGGCGGCGGCAACCAGGAACCCCATGACGGCGGCGGCGAGCAGGACGCGTGGCATCGGCGCACCTCCTTGAGATGTTCCGGTAACGATTGGGCCCCGAGTGTACCCGCCCCGCGGCCGCGCGGCAACGATTTCCGCCGGGCGATGGGGTGCGCCCCCTCACCCCCGCCCCCTCTCCCTCAGGGAGAGGGGAGGTCGTCGCGGCCTGCTTCCCTCTCCCTCAGGGAGAGGGTGGCCGAAGGCCGGGTGAGGGTGGCGCTTTCCCTCACCCCCGCCCCTTCTCCCTCCCTCGGTGAGGCGACGGGTCTGCGCTGCGCTCCGACAGGGAGAGGGGAGCCCGGCGGGCGGAAAACGCTTGCAGTTCCCCCGGCGCCGGGGCAAAGTAGCCCCGTTTCGGACGTCGCAGCCGGCACTTGCCAAGGAGACCGCGCCATGTCGCTCCCCACGGGACTTAACTTCGGCCTGGGTTCGCTGCCCCTGCTGCGCGACGCGCAGACCCGGTCCATCACCGCCGAGAACCCCGACGGGGCCAAGGGCGGCGGCGCCAAGGCCGCCCCCGGCGACGACGCCCACTGCTCCGGGGCCGCCCGCGAACTGGGGCGCGGCTGGAAGGTCCGGCCCTGCATCAACCTGAAGCAGGGCGAGACGGTCGCCCTGGCCGACGTCAAGGGCCCCGGCGTCCTCCAGCACCTCTGGATCACCTCCGACGAGAAGGCCTACCGGTCCGTCGTCCTCCGCATGTACTGGGACGGCGAGAAGACGCCCTCGGTCGAGGTGCCGCTGGGCGACTTCTTCGCGTGCGGCCACGGGCTGCGGACGAAGGTGACGAGCCTGCCCGTGGCGGTGAACCCGACGGGCGGCTTCAACGCGTACTGGCCGATGCCGTTCCGCAAGCACGCCCGCATCACCGTCGAGAACCAGTGGCACGAGGACATCGGCGGCTTCTTCTACGCCATCAACTACGCCCTGTGCGATGTGCCGAAGGAGGCCGCCGCCTTCCACGCCCAGTGGCGGCGCAGCCTGACGACGCGCGAGTGCCCCGAGCACGTCCTCCTGGACGGCGTCCGGGGCGCCGGGCACTACGTCGGCACGTACCTGGCCTGGACCCAGTTGTCGAACGGATGGTGGGGCGAGGGCGAGATCAAGTTCTTCATCGACGGCGACCGCGAGTTCCCCACCATCTGCGGCACGGGGACCGAGGACTATTTCGGCGGCGCGTGGGGCTTCTCGGACCCCACGGGCCGCGAGGACCCCTTCTCGACCGCGTTCCTCGGCCTGCCCCTCGTGCGGCACGTCGACAACGAGGTCCCGCGCCTCGGCCTCTACCGGTGGCACGTGATGGACCCCGTCTGCTTCGCGAAGGACCTGAAGGTGACGATCCAGGCGCTCGGGTGGTGGCCGGGCGGGAAGTACCAGCCCTTGACCGACGACATCGCCTCGACGGCGTTCTGGTACCAGACGCTCCCGCACGCGAAGTTCCCGCCGCTGCCGGGACCCAACGAGCGGTTCTCGCGGTAGGGCCGGGCGCGGCACGCCGGGCGCAGACGCGCCCGGCGCGGCGCGGTACAATACGAGCGGCGTGACAACCTGGGCCTTGGAGGCCACCCTGTGGAGCGAACCACGCAGTTGAGCGTCTCGTTGGAGAACGTGCCCGGCCAGTTGGGCCGCCTCTGCCGCGTACTGGCCCAGGCCGAAGTGAACGTCCGCGGCATCGCGATCATCGAGGGGGCCGATATCTCGACGATCCGCCTCATCCTCAGCAACCCCGACGCCGCCAAGCGGGCCCTCCGCAACGCCGGGCTCGCCTTCGTGGCCCAGGAGGTCCTCGTCTTCCCGCTGCCCGACGAGCCGGGGGCCCTGGAGTCGGTGGCCGTGCAGCTCGGCGAGGCCGGCATCAACGTCCAGTACCTCTACGGCACGGGCGAGGGTGACAGCGGCAAGGCGACCATGGTCCTGCGCGTCGCCGACGTGGACCGCGCCGCCCAGATTCTCGGCTTGTGACGCCCGGCGGCCCGCGCGCCGGGTCGGGCGCGTCCACTCTCGCACAGCGGCCGCGCGGCAATCCCTTGTGCGCCGGGCCGCTGCGGCGTATCCTGGGGCTGTCGGACGGTCCCAGGAGGAAGGGCGCGCGATGATCCGGCGGCGCGAGTTTCTGCGGGCGGCGGCGGGCGGCGCGGCCGCGGCCGCCCTGGCCGGATGCTCCGGCGCACGCGAGGCCGCCGTGCCGCGCCAGAGGCCCAACGTCATCCTCATCCTCACCGACGACCAGGGCTACGGCGACCTGGGCTGCCACGGCAACGCGCGGCTGCGCACGCCGCACCTCGACCGCCTGGCGGCCGAGTCCGTCGAACTCACCCACTTCCACGTCATGCCCGTCTGCGCGCCGACGCGCGCGTGCCTCCTCACCGGCCGCTACAACTATCGCACCGGCGCCATCGACACCTACCTCGGCCGCGCCATGATGTACCCCGACGAGGTGACGCTGGCCGAGATGCTCGCCGGCGCCGGCTACCGGACGGGCCTGTTCGGCAAGTGGCACCTGGGCGACAACTACCCGATGCGCCCCATCGACCAGGGCTTTCACGAGGCGCTCAACCACCTGGGCGGCGGCTTGTGCCAGCCCTCCGACCCGCCGGGCGGCAACGGTTACTTCGACCCGGTCCTGTTGCGGGACGGCAAGCCCGCCGCAACGGGCGGCTACTGCACGGACCTCTTCACGGACGCCGCCCTCCGGTTCATCGAGGCCGGCCGCGACCGCCCGTTCTTCGCCTACCTCGCCACCAACGCGCCGCACGCGCCCCTCCAGGTTCCGGAGAAATATGTCGAGCCGTACAAGTCCGCCGGGCTCGACGACGAGACCGCCAAGGTCTACGCGATGATCTCGAACCTCGACGAGAACGTCGGCCGCGTCCTGGCGCGCCTGCGCGACCTCGGCCTCCAGGACCGCACGATCGTCCTCTTCATGACCGACAACGGGGCCCAGCAGGCCGGGCGCTACGCGGCGGGCCTCCGCGGCACCAAGGGGACCGTCTACGATGGCGGCATCCGCGTGCCGTGCTTCATCCGGTGGCCCGGGCGCCTGCGCGGCGGGCGCCAGGTCGAGCCCATCGCGGCCGCGATCGACATCGTGCCGACCCTGCTGGAGGCGTGCGGCGTAGCGCGGCCCGCGGGCGTGCGCCTCGACGGCCTGAGCCTCATGCCCCTCCTGGAGGGGCGCGAGGCCCCGTGGCCCGAGCGGACGCTCTATTTCCAGTGGCACCGCGGCGACGAGCCCGTCCTCTATCGCGACTGCGCCGCCCGCGACCCGCGCTACAAACTGGTCAACGGCAAGGCGCTCTACGACATGGCGGCCGACCCGGGCGAGACGCGCGACGTCGCCACCGAGCACCCCGACGTCGTCGCCCGCCTCCGCGCGGGCTACGAGGCGTGGTTCCGCGACGTCTCGTCGACGCGCGGCTACGCGCCGCCGCGCATCCACCTCGGCACGCCGCACGAGGATCCGACCACCCTGACGCGCCAGGACTGGCGCGGTCCGCGGGCCGGGTGGGACGCGAACTCCCTGGGCCACTGGGAGGTCTGCGTCGCCCGGGCCGGCGCGTTTGCCGTCACGCTCCGGTTCCCGGGCGCCAAGGAACCGCGCGAGGCGCACTTCCGGCTCGGCGCCGCCGACCGGGCGGCGCCCGTCCTGGCGGGCGCGCGGGAGGCGGCGTTCGAGAACGTGCGCCTGGAACCCGGCGACGGCCGCCTCGAGGCCTGGCTCGCCGCCGGCGACAAGACCGTCGGCGTCCATTACGTGGACGTGAAACGGACCGACTGACGCCGCGGGCGCTGCTCGCGGGTTGCACGCACCTGACAGGAGGGACGGACATGACGCGAATCGCGCGACTCATCCGGCATGTGGCGGCGCTCGGCCTCGTCGGACTGGCCGCCTGGGCGGCGGCCGGCCCCGCGCTCGGCGCGGAGGCGTATCCCCTGAACGACGATCCCCTGACGAGCGGGCGGACCGCCTGGTTCCGCGAGGCCAAGTTCGGCATGTTCATCCACTGGGGCCTGTACGCCGTCCCCGCCGGCGTCTGGAAGGGCAAGGAGATCGACGGCATCGGCGAGTGGATCATGAACAACGCGAAGATCCCCATCCCCGAGTACGAGCCGCTGGCCAAGGAGTTCAACCCCGTCAAGTTCGACGCCAAGGAGTGGGCCCGCATCGCCAAGGACGCCGGCATGCGGTACATGGTCATCACCTCCAAGCACCACGACGGCTTCTCGATGTTCAAGACCGCCCTCGCGCCCTACAACATCGTCGACGCGACGCCCTACGGCAAGGACCCCATGAAGCCCCTCTCCGAGGCCTGCCGCGCCGCCGGCCTCAAGTTCTGCTTCTACCACTCCATCCTCGACTGGCACCACCCGGACCAGCAGACCGACTTCCCGAAATACGTCGATTACATGAAAGGCCAACTCAAGGAACTCGTCACGCAGTACGGCCCCCTGGGCATCCTCTGGTTCGACGGCCAGTGGGTCGGCCCGTGGACGGACCAGGACGGCCGCGACCTGTACGCCTACGTCCGCGGCCTCCAGAACGACATCGTCATCAACAACCGCGTCGGGAGGGGCGGCCCCGGCGACTACGAGACGCCCGAGCAGTCGATCCCCGCCGGCGCCATCAAGGGGCGCCTCTGGGAGACCTGCATGACCCTCAACGACACCTGGGGGTTCAAGACGAACGACCACCACTGGAAACCGGCCGCCGAGGTCGTCCAGAAACTCGCGGACATCGCCTCCAAGGGCGGCAACTTCCTGCTGAACGTCGGGCCCGACGCCGAGGGCGTCATCCCCGCCGAGAGCGTCCGCATCCTCGGCGAGGTCGGCAAGTGGATGAAGACCAGCGGCGACGCGATCTACGGCACGACGCAGAGCCCCTGGCGGCGGCATCCCTGGGACGGCCGCGCGACCGTCAAGGGCAAGACATTGTATCTCCATGTTTTTAAGTGGCCCGAGGGTGGCCTCCAGGTCGCCGGCCTCCGGGGCGACCTCGTTTCCGTCAAGCCCCTCGACCCGGCCGTCGCGTCCGTCAAGCACGAGTGGGCCCGGGAGGGGGAGGGGGAGGGCATGGTCCTGCACGTCGCCGTGCCCGAGAAGCCCGACCCGGCCGACACCGTCATCGCCGTCACCTTCAAGGAGCCGCCGGGGCTGGACACGGCGTCGCTCGTCATCCGTCAGGCCGAGGACGGCACGGTCGCCCTGAAGGCCCTCGACGCGACGCCCCAGGGCGACCGGATCCAGTACGAGTCCGACAAGGACTGCCTCGGCTTCTGGCTCGACGCGAAGGACTGGGTCTCGTGGGACTTCGTCGTCGCGAAGCCCGGCGAGTTCGAGGTCCGCGTCACCTGGGCCTGCGACAAGGGCTCCGGCGGCGCCGAGTACGTCGTCGCCGTCGCCGACCAGTCCGTCAAGGGCAAGGTCGAGGAGACCGGCTCGTGGACCGAGTTCCGGACCGCGAGCCTCGGGACCGTCCGGATCGAGAAGGCGGGCAAATGCACCCTGGCCGTCAAGGCCCTCACGAAGCCGGGCATGGGCGTGATGAACCTGCGGAGCGTCCTTCTGGAGCCGAAGCGGTGAGGCGGATCGCCCGGCGCCTGGCGCCGTGGGCGGCGCTCGCGGCGCTCGCGCCCCTGGCGTGCGCGCCGGCGCCGGAAGTGCCGCCGCCCGAGCGCCCGGCCGGGGGCGGGTCCGCGCCGGGCGCGAGCGCTGCGGCGCCCGCGCCGGAGCAGTACGGCATCCTCTCGCCGCCCGCCCCTGCGGAGCCGCACCTCACGTGCCCGCGCGTCTTCGGCGTGCGCCCGGGCTCGCCCGTCCTCTTTCGCGTCTCGGCCGCGGGCGAGCGGCCGATCACGCTGGCAGAGCGCGGCCTGCCGGCGGGCCTCGCGCTGGACCCGTCGACCGGCCTCCTTACCGGGCGGCTCGAGCGGCCAGGGGAGCACCGCGTCACGCTTCTGGCCACGAGCGCGCGCGGCCGCGACGAGCGGGAACTCCGGATCGTCGCCGGCGACGCGATCGCGCTCACGCCCCCCATGGGCTGGAACTCGTGGAACTGCTGGGGCGTCACGATCAACGACGAGAAGGTCCGGCAGGCCGCCGACGCCATGGCGGCGAGCGGCCTCGCCGACCACGGGTGGACCTATATCAACATCGACGATGGCTGGCAGGGCGACCGGAAGCCCCCCGCGTACGCCCTCCAGCCGAAGCAGAAGATGGGCGACCTGGGGGCCCTGGCCGAGTACGTCCACGCCCGCGGCCTCAAACTCGGCCTCTACTCCACGCCCTGGAAGCGGTCGTACGCGGGCTACCGCGGCGGCTCGGCCGACACGGCCGACGGCAAGTTCAAGGACCCCGACACGCAGTTCGGCCGGTTCACCTTCTACGCCGAGGACGCCCGGCAGTTTGCCGCGTGGGGCGTCGACTACCTCAAGTACGACTGGAAGCCGATCGACCCGGAGCACGCCCGCGCGATGGCCGACGCCCTGCGGGCCGCCGGCCGCGACATCGTCTTCAGCCTCTCGAACTCGGCGCCGTTTGAGCTGGCCGCCGAGTGGGCCCGCCTCGCCAACGCCTGGCGCACCACCGGCGACCTCGGCGACTCGTGGGAGGACGTCGCCGGGATCGGCTTCTCGCAGGACCGGTGGCGCCCGTTCGCCGGGCCGGGCCATTGGAACGACCCCGACATGCTCGTCGTGGGCGTCGTCGGGTGGGGGCCGAACCTGCGGCCGACGCAACTGACGCCAAACGAGCAATATACGCATGTGAGTTTATGGTGCCTGCTGGCCGCGCCGCTCCTTCTCGGGTGCGACCTGGCGCAACTGGACGACTTCACGCGCGGCCTCCTGGTGAACGACGAGGTGCTGGAAGTCGACCAGGACCCCCTCGGCCGCCAGGCCGCCCGCGTCTCGGTGGAGGGGCCGTGCGAGGTCTGGGCCAAGGAGATGGAGGACGGATCGCGCGCGGTCGGCCTCTTCAACCGCGACGATCGCGAGGTCCGCACGGTGACCGTGACGTGGGCCGACCTGGGTCTGGCGGGGCCGCGCCGCGTCCGCGACCTGTGGCGGCGGAAGGACCTGGGCGTCTTCGACGGGAAGTTCGAGACGCGCGTCCTCGTGCACGGCGTGGTGCTGGTGCGCGTCTCGCCGCCGTGATAGAGTAAGGAAGCGCCGCCCGCGCGGCCGGGGAGCGCGAGCGCGGCGGGTCCGGAGACCCGCCGCGCAAAGGCAGAGGCAGGGCAGAAGCGAAGGCGGGGCCGTAGCGCACCGCGCAGGCCGCCCGCGCGGCGGCGCCGCAGGAGGAGGAAGCCCGAGATGCCGGAATCGCCGAACGACCGCAAGGTGCTGCGCGGCCTGGCCGCCCAGGTGGCCGAGATCGCCGCCCTTCCGATCCACGCCCAGAAGGCCGACCTCTGGCGGCGGCTGAACGACCTGGAACCCGTGCGGCCGATGGTCTGGATCAACGAGATCTGCTGGAACGAGATGGGGCCCGAGATGGACCTCGTCTGCCAGGACACGTTCTGCCGCGAGTGGGAAGGGCAACTCCGCGCGCTCCTGTACCAGTGGCGGCACCTGCCGGTCGATATGATCGTCGATCCGTACCTCGGGTGCCCGCTGGCCATTTGCGACACGGGCTACGGCCTGGAGGTCAACGCGACGCGCCCGGCGGGCGAGGGCATGGTGTGCGTCGACTACGTGCCGACGATCCGGACCGAGGCGGACCTCCAGAAGATCCGCGCGCCCGAGGTCACGGTCGACCGGGCGGCGAGCGACGCGGCCTGCGAGCGCCTCTCGGCCCTCGTCGGCGACCTCGTGCCCGTGCGGCCGGTCGGCGTGACCGACGCCTGGTTCGCCCCCTGGGACCTGCTCATCCAGTCCTGGGGCGTCCAGGAACTGTACACCGACATGATCGACCGGCCCGCGTTCGTCCGCCTCGGCATCGACCGGATGACCGACGCCATGCTCTCGCGGTACGAGCAACTCGAGGCCTTGGGCGCGCTGGCGCGCAACGCCGGCAACGTCCGCGTGGGGTCGGGCGGCCTGGGGTACACGCGCGAACTCGCCGCGCCGGACCCGGCCGCGCCCCCGGCGCGTTTCCGGGACCGCTGGGGCAGCGCCACGCCGCAGATCTTCTCCGAGGTCTCGCCCGCGATGCACGAGGAGTTCGCCCTGCGCTACGAGATGCGGTTCCTGGAGCGCTCGGGCCTCAACTACTACGGCTGCTGCGAGCCCCTGCACCGGAAGGTGGGGATCCTGCGGGGCGTCCCGCGCCTGCGCAAGATCTCGATGAGTCCCTTCGTGGACGTCGCGCAGGGGGCCGAGGCGATCGGGGCCGACTTCGTCTTCTCGCACAAGCCGAACCCGGCGGTCCTGGCGGCCGAGACGTGGAGCCCCGAGCGGGCGCGGGCCGAACTGCGGGCCGTCCTCGAGGCGACGCGCGGCCTGGCGGTCGAGGTCATCCTGAAGGACATCTCGACGGTCCGCCGGCAGCCCGAGCGGCTGTGGGCCTGGGCCGAGATCGCGATGGAGGAGGTCGAGCGCTTTGCCTGAGGCGCCGGTTCCGCGCCGGCCGGGCGGCACGGACGGCTGTCTTAACCGCAAAGGGCGCAAAGAGCGCAAAGAACAGCAAGGCTGAGGGACAACGGCCACGGCGGCTCACGCCCGCCCGCCAGGCTTGAGGGAGGGCAAAGCCGCCAAGACGCAAAGAACGGCAAATCCTGGCGAACGGCAACGGCCACAACAAGGCGGCTGAGGTCCACGGGTTGGCCCTGGGTACGGCGACGGGTCTTCGCTGCGCTTCGAC
>Ga0315274_10011316_pt1 | contig 12782 bp, 9 predicted proteins | sample YL17G02_20_MG_FD_203700 | JGI IMG/M metagenome (GOLD analysis project Ga0315274, IMG submission 203700) | Sediment microbial communities from Yellowstone Lake, YNP, Wyoming, USA - YL17G02_20 | ecosystem: Environmental > Aquatic > Freshwater > Lake > Sediment | place: USA: Wyoming | collected... | reverse complement strand
ATCCGGCCGCGTCCGCCACGTGTGCGGCCTCGCGACCTCGCTCGGCAACTTCCCCAGACCGCGATACTTGCGCGCCGTCTTCTCGTCCATCCCCGCGGCCGCCGCGGCGGCCGCCATCGTCTTCCCGCTGGTCAGCATCCTCATCAGCCTCCTCACTTGCGCGTCGGTTACCATCCCGGCCTCCTGCGTCAACTTGTCAGCCAGGATGGCCTACCGCAGATTTCCCCGACCGGGAATTCTAATCGTCGCCAGCCAGGAGGTCTAATCGTCGCTGATCACCGGGCGAACTGGTCGAGCCGGTGACGCTGGACCGATTGCTCCGGCGTGAGCGCATTCACGCATCACGGAATCCGCGCATTGCGAGGGTGCTGACTGATTTCGGCTACATGCGGGAGCAGGGCGAAGGCATTCCGCGCATCTTTGAGGCGATGGAGCGCGAGGGCCTTTTCCCGCCCGAAATCCGGCTGGAGGCTGGTGCCATCTTCACCGTTACATTGAGAAACACGGTGGCCTACCGGCCGGAGACGCTTCGGTGGCTGGCTCAGTTGGGAAGCCTGGGACTGAGTGGAAACCAGAAGCGCATTTTGGCATTTGCGAGGGAGCATGGAAACGCATTCACGAGCCGGAACTATCAGGAACTGGTGGGCGTGGACATCTACTCGGCGTCGCGGGACATCAAGGAACTCATCCGCAAGGGGGTCGTAAAGTTGCCCAAGAAAGGCGGGCGGGTTTATGAAGTTACTTCCTCCCCAACTGCCGGTGTGGCCGCTGAGAAGCCGCCGGAATACACGACGCTTGAGCCGGTGCTGAGGGAGAAGGGCTACGTCAAGAACGAGGACATTCGCAAGGCGCTGGGGGTGTCGCAGTTTAGCGCTAACCGTATAGCCCAAAGACTGATGGCAACAGGATGGTTGAAATCCGAGGGAAGCAAGCGCGGAAGACGATATGTCGCGGGGCGTTGAGTCTTCACGCATCCATGGGCAGGCGGTGTGCCTCAGACTTATCGAGCACTCTCATATCGAGCGGCAGATTCGCCAGACTGCTCGATATTGCCGTAGAACTGCTCGATAGGGGAATCGTTGGCTCGGCGAGCAGCCGTCGTAACAGACGGGGCGCTGACTTCAACCGGCATTGTGCGGTGGTCATGAGTCTTGTCAGAATAGAGCAGAGCAGTCCGTCCTTCCCGCCGGGGCTAACGCGGTATCTTGGAGAAATGGCACCGGGTCAGGTGATGGCCCTTGGCAATCTTGATGTTCTGCGAACCTGTAAAACAGCGCTGTTCTGTTCGATCAAATGTCCCGGCAATTTGATCCTCAAAACCTACGACCTTGCCTGTGAGCTCCGCGATAAAGGCGTCACCGTGATCGGAGGGTTTCACTCGCCGATGGAAAGGGAATGCCTGACCCTGCTTCTTCGCGGAACTCAACCGGTCATCGTCTGTCCGGCGCGAAGCATCGAGGGTATGCGGATTCCCGGCGAATGGAGGAAGCCGCTGTCCGATGGCCGACTGTTGGTTCTCTCACCGTTTGATGAAAAGCATCGCCGGCCCACTGCCGCTCTCGCCGCAGACCGCAACGATTTCGTTGCTGCCATGGCCGATGCCGTCTTCATCGCCCATGCCGCTCCCGGCAGCAAAACCGAATCCTTCTGCCGCCGCATTCTCTCCTGGGGCAAACCCGTCCTCACCTTCGACTCGCCCGAAAACGCCAACCTTCTCTCCCTCGGTGCCAAAGCCTCATCGAAGCCATGCGGAGAATTGTGCAGCACCTCAGAGCCAGGTTCACATGATTGGGTTGCATCGTCTATGCTACCTTCGGGCGCCTGACCTCGGCTTGCGCCTGAAGTATCGTTCGAAGACATACAGTTCAGCCAGCGTCGATTCCGGGGTTGAGGAATGCTAGGACGTGGTCGTTCACCATTCTCGTAGGGGAGTCCCTGTGGCCCCCGGATCGGGTGCCCGGCACCGCGGCGCGGTCCATTTAAGCCGAGCTGTACCGGCAACGGACCCGCAAAAATGATTGACTAACGGGCAAAGACCTCAAGGATTGTGTGCAGAGATCTCGTGGTCGCACTGAGTGGTGGCCGATGAGAAGTTTGGGAATCGATATTGGCTCGCTCTATATCGGGAGTGTGATCCTGGAGGACGGCAGGATCGTGCACACGCGATATGGTGAACACAAGGGCGAGATCGGCCGTGAAGTGAAGGCGATTCTCCGAGACCCCCAATTGGGATGCTATGATCTCATAGGCGTTACCGGAAACCTGCAAATCCAGGGACACGGAATTATCGACGGTACACTGTCGGTCGTCGAAGGCGCAGAGTATCTCCTCCCGGGCTGTTGAAATGTTTTTTCCATCGGTGGCATCACGGTCTCCCTGCGCTTTCTACGGACGAATCTCCCGCGGCATCGCATTGCCAGAGGCGCCGGAGCAGGCGATACATCTCGGGATCGTGTTTCTCCAACTCGGCGCGATTGAACGGAAAGAAATCGTTTCGGCCAAACAGGGCCTCGGTGGTTTCGGCGAAGTGTTCCTTCGCATCTTTCATGGCGTAAGCGCGTTCGGTGGCATTCTTCTTTGTGGGGTCGCCAAACGAGCGTTCGACGGCGTCGTAGGACTTGCTTTCCACGGCGCGGCGGTAGGCGGTCTTGATCTCCGGATTGTCAAATCCCAGCACCTGATCGTGGTAGGAATGGGCCAGTTCGTGGAGAACAAATACGGGCATGCGGCGGGTTTCTTCGGCAAAGATGCGGACATTGGTGAACTCGATGGCCTTGGCCATGTCGGGATTGCGGCCATGGGAGCGGAGCCAGTCTACTGCCGGGTGATACTCGGCCTTCGGTCGCGCGCCGGGATAGGCAGGGGAGAACCACAGCGGCACGGTGCGAAGGCGAGCCACGGCGGGCGCAGGCACGACTCTGACGATTTCCGTGAGTTGCTTTTGCAGCAAGTCGAGTGCGCGCGAGGTGGCTTCGTTTTCATTCCGCAGCAACGCATCGCTGACGACGACCGTCCAGCCTTCGATCGTTTTTCTCTGATAGCCCGTGACGGGGAGAAGTGGGTCCTGAGCTGATTTGTCCTTCTGTGTTTCCTTTCGGGCTGCGGCGTCTGTCGCCGATTTGGCGATCTTCAAAGCGAAGGCGTGTTTGCAGGGCTGCTTTTCCGGCAGCGAGACGCTCAGGCTCGTGTCGTCGCGCTTGAAGGCGAGCGAGCCGTCGTGCCCCAACAGGCGGACCGACTTGATCGTCGCTGCACCGTCTCCTTCGGCCAGCGATTTGATCTTCAGGATGCCGTCCGCCGGCCAAGCCAGCGCGATGGCATACAACGCTTCGTCCTTGGTCGTGAAGCGGATATCTTCGGCCGTAAAGGGCTGGTCGCCGCTCTCGCTGAATGCTCCACCCTTTTCTTTCTTCTGCGTCGGGCCTTCGCCGAACACCGTCCAGGGGCGTGTGCCGTAAATCGCCTCGTTGTTGACCTTTAGCCATTCCCCCAGTTCCAACAACAGGCGTCGAGCCTCGTCCGGAATCGAACCATCGGCGGCCGGCCCGACGTTCAACAGCATGCAGCCGTTCTTCGATACGATGTCAACGAACACGTCCACCAAGTTGTCGGCCGTACGGAACGGGGATTTCTTGTTGTGGAACCAGGGCCCGACCGAGGTGTCGGTCAGCCAGGGATAGGGAACAAGCTTATCCTCGCGGCCGCGCTCAAGGTCAAGTATGCCCGTGTATTGATGGATGTTGCGGTGCTTGTGGGCCACGGCGGAACCACGCTGGTGCTGTTCGGCCCAGTTGTAGTAGTCGGCAAACATTCGTTGCTGATATTCGGGTGTGATTACCCTGTCCAAATCAAAATCAAACCAGGCCATGTCGGGCTGATACTTGACGACGACTTCGTTGACCATGGCCAGCCATTGGTCGAGGAACCTCTTCGAGGGCGGATCGTCTTTCTTATGCGGTTCCGTGTAGAGGAGAGCATATTTTGGATCGGCGGCGTCGTAGGCGAAAGCGTCTTGATAATACCGCCATGCGTAGCCGTGATGAAAGCTGGTGATGAACTTCAGCCCATGCTTCCTGAGCGCCTTCTCCAGCTCGCCCGTGATGTCGCGATGCGGGCCCATCTTGACGGAGTTCCAGGGCGTTACGGCAGAATTCCACATGGCGAAGTTGTCGTGGTGTGCAGCCACGGGGCCGGCAAACTTCGCCCCGGCCTGGGTGAATAAGTCGGCCCAGGCTTCGGCGTCGAACTTTTCCGCTTTGAACAGTGGGATGATATCCTTGTAGCCCACTTTTGTCTGGTCGCCGAAATGCTGTTTATGAAAGGCAAAGACGGGGTTTCTCGGATTGAATATTTCTCCACCATACCACTGACCGCCCTTTGGGCAATCTTCACACCCCACCGTCACCGGTCCCCAGTGGGTGTAGATGCCCAACTTGGCGTCGCGGAACCATTCGGGATCGCGATGGGTTTTGAGGGAGTCCCAGGTCGGCGAGAAAGGACCAGTGGTCGTGCTCCCCTCAGAACACAGGGCCGGGACAAGTGCAATCTGGAGCAAGCCTGCGAAGATTGAAATGCGGGTGATTCCGGATCTCATGATTCAACTCCTTTTGGTATTGGGGGTCTTGGGGACATTGGATTCTACTGTTTCCATAAACAGATGGTTGCTCGCGCCTTGCAGCGCCGCGTCAGGAACCGAGCCACGTGCCGAGGCCTTTCTCCACCGCCGCCCGATAAACCAGGGGGGCCGCAGCCATGTCGTCGAGGGCAAGACCGAGGTTCATGGCGATGATGCGCTGCGAGTCGTTCTGCCTGCCCGCAACCTTGCCGGCGGCGACATCGCCGAGATCGAGGATTCGTTCGCGCGGAGGAATGTCTCGGAAGTATCCGGCTTTCTGATGATAGAACATCTGCTCCACGTCGTCGGTCGCGAAAACATCCGCGCTTCGAAGAACCTCTCGCTTCCAGTAGGAGTCGTAATCCACGGGCGCCGCGAAGGCGCCGGGTTTGAGCCAGTCGTTCTCGATCACCGGCACAGGCTCCTTGGCAATCGGCCCGGACGTGACGACGATGTCCATGTCGCGAACCGCTTCTTCGGGCGTCTCCACTACTTGCACGTTCAGCCCGAGTTTGGTGGACATTTCCGATGCATACATCTTTGCCGCCTCCGGACGAACATCGTAGGCGCAGACCTGCTCGATCTTGAAACGCAGCGCGAGCGCTTCGAGATTGCTGCGGCCCTGGACACCACAGGCGATGATGCCGACGGCGCGGGATTGGGGTCGCGCAAAGAAACCGGCCGCCACAGCCGTCTTGGCGCCCGTGCGCTTGGCCGTGACCCACCGGCAATCCATTACACAATAGGGCAGGCCGGTTTCGTCGTCGTTGAGAATGATCAGCCCCGTGATCCGCGGGAGATCATGCACCGAATTCTCCGGATAGGTGCCAATCCATTTCAGGCCTGCGGCGCGGGACGCAGGGATGTATCCCGGCATCGCATGAAGGAAGGCATCGGGTCGGGAATGAATGCCGATTTTCGAGGGCATCTCGACGCGGCCCAGTCCCTTTTCCACATACATGGCGCCCACGGCATCAATGACTTGATCCATGCCGATGTTCGCCGACTCGACGTCCTTCGCCGACAAGTATAAGATCTTGCCCTCACGCATTTTCATACGCTCCGGCCGATTCTCGGATGACCGTCACCCGGCCATCGGGGTTTACGGTGATATGATCGCCGTCTCTTATAGATTGGAAAGCCTCGGCGGGCAAGACGACAATCGGCACACATTTCTTGAAGATTTCCTCGGCAACGATCGAGCCGAGGGCCAGAATGGAATCCACCTCGAGGTTAATAATCGCGGCGGGGGCAACACCGTTTCGAACGGCCTCCATCAACGTGGCGCTGCTCGTGCTCGATCCTCTTCCTCGCGGAAAGACAAACACGCGTCCGGCAACAACCGCTCCCAATCGGTCATGCCGGCGGTCAATGATCTCGCCGGATTGGGGGCTCACGCCACCCCAGAAACTCAGCGGCTCATTCGACACCAAGGCGGCGCCTTCCGCAAAACCCGCCACCAGCGGCCTTCCGATCAGCGTCATTTCCACAGGACATCGCTCCGACACACCGTGCCTTCCGCAGCCGAGCGCACGCAATCGGCCACGCTGCCGAAGGCCACCTCGACGCCGAGCTCGCCGGGCGCGTAGTAAGCGCACTTTCCCGAATCGGTCATGACGACTTTCGTACCCGCCCGCACGATTGGCGAATGGAAAACGCACGTATCCAGGGTAATCCGCACACCGAAGTCTTCCAGAATGTCCAGCAGGCTCTTCCGGCGCTGGAGCAGGGAATAGGACTGCTGACTGGACGCCACGATAAACGTGACGTCGCGATGGATCGCGTTGTGCGTTTCCGCCGCGATGCACTCGGCGAGAATTCGGAATTCGGCGAATGAGTAATGGGGACATCCGAGAACGACACAATCGAGTTTTCGCCCGTCCTCGACCGGCCCCAGGTCGCGGCGCGCCTTCATCAGGTCCTCGCGGCGAACATCGAGAATCCGTTCGGGAGCGTCTCCCTGAAGAGCTTCCTCGCGTGTGTTTGCTTCCGGCGTCAGGCCGACAGCATGGAACAGCGCCACGGCACCCGACGAAGCCGCCGCCGCACCCAGCATCTTCAGTTGGTCGTCGGTGGCGTTTGCCGGCAGGCCCTCGATGACCGGGATCTTGCTCTGACACAGCGGACCGATCAGGTGGCCCAGCACCGGGTAGAAAGAGTTTTCGCGCAACAGGGCGGGTTCAATATCTGCCAGCCGAAAAAGGATCTGGCCCTTCCGGTTCTCGCGGAGATGCAGGCCGCATTTTGGAACGCGCCCGGTGATGGCGGCGCAGATGTCCATGAAGTCGCCGTAGCGATTGGTTCTCGCGCCCAGGACGGAGTTGGCGTAAACAATCGCATTCGATTCGCCCCAGGCAATCTGCCGGCCAAACCGCGGCGTGAGGTAGCCTTGATAGGGCGCACAAGTCCACGTCGGTATGCATCCCATGCTTTCGTAAGCCGCGGCTTGCCGGATGGCCTTTTGGGCAAATTCCTCGGGCACGCCAAATGCCCTCCAGTTCTGAAGGTCAAGGGGGCCCATGTTCAGCGTCGTGGGGACGCGAACTCTGCCTCCCTTGGCGGCCAGTGTTTCCGCAAACTGCAATCCTGCATCGCTCAACAGGCCGCAGGCGTCAATGTGCGCCTGTGCGATGTCCATCAGTTCCGAGGCCCCTTCGACGTCTGCCATCCTCGTCACGACGGACATGGCGATCCGGGTTGCCTCTCCCCACGTGCCCTCTAGCATTTGTTTGTCCCGATCACTCAAACAAACCGGCATTGCTCTTCTCCTGAGACTTCACCGGCGCGGCTGTCGCGCCGTTTCCATTTTGGAGTTCGTTCGACAGGCTCAGGACAGGCCTTCCTCGTCAGCCGCCCATTGACTATGGGCGGATTTCTACCACCAGGCCGGGCTGGGTGTCGTGCTGCCATGTTCGTTCCCCATACCGCACAGCCAGGAGTCCGCCCTTCTCGCTGTGGATTCGTGCCGATGTCAGCTTCCCATCCGCCCATGCGGCCTCGAGGGTAAACGCACCGCGGGCGCGCAGCCCCTGGAACGAACCGTTCTTCCATGACAGCGGCAGGGCGGGCAACAATTCCACCTCGCCGGCATGTGACTGGACCAACATTTCCGCTATTGCGGCCGTGATTCCGAGGTTGCCGTCAATCTGGAAGGGTGGATGAGTAGTGAAGAGGTTGGGGAGGGTATTGTGGATGAGCAGCCCCTCGATCATCTCCCGGCACCTGTCGCCGCGGCGCAGTCTGGCCCAGATTGCTCCTCGCCACGGCCACGAACGGCGGCTGTCGCCGCCGCTGCCGCGGGCCTCCAGCGACACCATCGCCGCCTTGGCCAGATCGGGCGTCCGCGTGACGCTGATCTGTGTGCCCGGATAGACGGCGAACAGGTGCGAGGTGTGGCGATGGTTGCTCTTTTCGAGATTGGGACGTTCAACCCTCCACTCCATGAGCTGGCCCCATGACCCGATCTTCGGTCCGACCAGCCTGGCCTGCCTCGCCTCCACCTCGTGGCGGAATTCCGCATCGGCGCCGAGCGCTTTGGTCGCCTCGATGGTGTGTTGAAAGAGGTCCCACACGATCTGTTGATCATGGGCCGGCCCGTCCTCGCGGGGACCGTGCTCGGGCGACCAGCCGTTGGGGACCACAAGAGATCCGTCCGGCATCTCCTTGAGGTGGTCGAACCAGAACTGGCAGACCTCCTTGAGCAAAGGATAAGCGGTTTTCGCCAGAAACTCCTTGTCGAGGGTGAATGCATAGTGCTCCCAGAAGTGCTGCGCATACCACGCGCTCGCCGGAATGTTCCACTGCCACCCTTGGCCGCCAAAAATGTTGTGCGAAGTGCGCATGGTCCAGCCGCGCACGTCTCCGAACGATGTGCGAGTGGCCTTGCGCGCCACGGGGGCGCTGGCGACGATAAGGTTGAATAACGGCTCGTGGCACTCCGCAAGGTTGGTCGGCTCGGCCAACCAGTAGTTCATCTGCAGGTTGATATTGGAATGGTAATCGCAGTGCCAGGGCGGAGTCAGGCTGTCGTTCCACAGTCCCTGCAAGTTGGCGGGCAAAGCGCCCGGCCGCGACGAACTGACAAGCAGATAGCGTCCGTATTGGAACAAGGTCCGCTCCAGACCGCGGTCGTCCGGATTCTTGCCGTAGCGCTTGAGCCGCTCCGCCGTATCGAGGGACTCCGTCTCGGCCGGGTTTGGCCCGAGATCGAGCTTCACGCGGCTGAACAATCTCCGGTGGTCAGTTCGCTGACGCTGACGCAAATCATCGTAGGTACGCCGGGTCGCTGCCGCAATCTGGCCCTCGACGTGCGGCGTCGGGTCGCTGCCGCGCCAACCCGCGGCGCTGTCCATGGCATAATCCGTATCGGCGGCGAGGAGAAGGAGCAGGCTGTCGCAATTTTGAAACGAGAGGTTGCCGTCGGCATTCGCAATGACGGCGCCGCCTTGCGCGATGGCGCGCAACTGCGCGGCGTAGCGAAGGCCATTCACCAACGCGCCGCTGAACACGATGTCGTTGCCTGCCTTGATCTTGCTCTGATTCGGCCGGGCGTCGGCCAGGGTCACGACGCCGGTGCAGGCGCCGGGCTTGTTCGCGCTCAACCGCGCGACGATGACTTGGTCAGGACGACTGGCAAAGGCCTCGCGCAGATAGGTCACTCCGTTGTGCTCATAGGTGACGCGAAACAGCGCCTCGTCCAGCAGCAGCTCGCGCCGATACCCCGTGAAGGTCCCCTTGCCGAGGTCCAGGTACACGTTCGACATACTCGCCAAAAACGCCCTGCTTGCCCGGGCCGGCCTTCTCATACTGCCCATCCGGATTTTCGTCGCCGGTCCACAGGCTGTCGACGTTGAATTGGATGCGCTCGCGCTCGACGCCGCCGAACAGCATCGCGCCGAGGCGACCGTTGCCGATTGGCAGACCTTCCGCCGGCCATTTTCCCTCTTGACCCGGCTGCGCGTACCACAGCAATTCAGAGGACGGACTATCGCCCTCCGGTTTGTCCTTGCCCGGGTCGGCGCCAAACACGTGGAACGGTGCCTTGGCCAACGTCCATGCCGCAGTGCACATCCCCGTCGCTTTCAGAAACTCACGCCGTGGGACAATAGGACATCGTTCCTTCACAATGCGCCCCTCCAAAGTCGTTTGTCGCAAAACTACTGTCGCTGTGCATTAGCGTTACCGTCAACCGACGCTGCGGTCAATCCCGGATGTTGGAGTGAGTTGCGAAAAGCGCGTGGGATTCGCCGGACGGATTTGTGCCGCGGGCACGTTCCAAACTCTCGTCCAGGTACTTCAGTACTTCCTTGAAGCGAACCTCGTTGCCGCTGTCCACTTCGATCAGACGGCAATGGGCCTGAATCATGCCGGCGACCTGCTCGGTGCGCGAAGATTCAACGGATGCATCCGCTGATTCGACGAATCCAACTCCTTCGAGGGCAACCTGGCCGTCAGCACCGGTTGTGCTGACGGTCACGCGCGCCGGTTTGTCGGGCGCGAACCGATAGCGACCAAGCAGGCGCCCAAAGCCAAATGTGCGCATGTCCACGCGCTCCATGGCGGTTCCGTCTGCGTGAGCAACCTCAACGCGCACGTTCGTCGCGCGGGTGGTGTGCGCTGGGAAATTCAGGCGCACGCTGTAGACGCCCGCCCGTCGCACCGGCAGGGTGAACGTCACCGAGGCGTCATCCTCCGGCTCCGCCAGGAGGTATTTGAAGTTGAATAGGCCCCACATCCCGGGGGCAGTCCGTTTCTTCCACGGGCCACAGATCGTCACAGCTTGTTGTGTGTCCCAAGTCAGGACACCGCCTTCACGGGCCATCGCGGAAAGTGTGACGCCGCTGTTGGCGGCGCCCGCAGTCCCCATCTGGCTGACATCCACCCACTCAAAGCCTTCGGGATAACCGCTGAACTCCTTGACCAGCGTGAAGTCGCCATGATCCGGATCGCGCAGCGGTGACGGCGCTGTTCTAGATGCGATGACGACGTTGCGCTCGTCCACGGTTCCCTGGGCGTTGGCTTGCATCCAATTCGTGGCCCACTTCGTGTTGTCGCCCACGACGACATTGTTGACGAACTGATTGTCGTCGCCGGCGTTGAACTGCAAACCTCCTGACAGCGTGTTGTAGATGACGTTGTTCACGACGCGCGTCCCGGCGGTGAACCAGTCGAGATAAACGCCGCGGGCGATGTGGCGCTCCCGGCCGCCGGTGGGCAGTTGCCGCCAGCCCCAGGCATTGGCGACGAGATTGTTGGCGATCAGGTTCGGCGCGGCCAGTTGATTCATGGTGGCAAAGTGAATTCCGCCGCCATCCTCGGTCGCGAGCATGATCTGCTCGATGCGGTTGAACTCGACGATGTTCCCGCCCTGGTTGCGAAAGGCGAAGATGCCGTTGCGGGGCATGTCGTGAATATGGTTGTGCGCGATGAAGTTGCCGGCGTTCAAAGCGGTTTCGGCCGGACGTGAATCGAGATGCACCCCGCTGTTGTAAAAGCGAATCTGGCCGCAGTGGTGAATGTGATTTCGGGTGATGCGGTTTCGCAAGGGCGCAACCTTCGCCGCCGCCGCGCCGGCGGTGTAGAGTTTGGAATCGTCCATGTAACTGAAACGGGCTGACGTCAACAGCACGCCTCCGCCACCGGCATCAGTGACAGTGTTGCCATCAATCGTGTTCTCGCACGAGTCCAGATGCAGCCACACGCCATAGCCGCCGATGTTCTCAAAGTGGCACTGCTCGATCCGGCAGCGGGAAGCGTTCTCCAGCATCACTGCCGCGTCCGTGTTCACCCGCGCCTCGATATGCCCCAGCGTGTAGGTGGTGTGACGGAAGATCAGGCCGCGCAGATGCACATGCTCCACCTGCGTGCCTGCGTTCACGTCGCCCCGGAAATGGAAGATCCGGTTGAGCCGTGGCGCGATGATCTCCAGCCGGTTGGGATCCCGTCCATCTTCCGGCCAGTAGAGTAGCTCCCGTGTCCCGTCATCGAGAAACCACTCGCGCGGTTGATCCAATTCCTCGCGCACGCCTTCGATGTGAAACCACGATCCCTCTATGATCCGCGCATGTTGCTCATCCGGCCCGAGACGGAGGATCGAACGCGCCACGTCCACGCCAGTGACCGTTTGAATCTGATTGAAGAATCGCCACTCCGGCACCACATGCACCTGGGCGTCGCGCGCCTCGCCCCAGCACGGCTTGATTGTTCCCGCCTCGACCGTGATCGAGTCCTTCTTGCCGCCCCCGCCAAAAAGATGCGGCGGTTGAGCGTCCGCGTTGGGAAAGCGCGCCCGGATTTCGCGCCGTCCATTGACGAATAACTGGCGAAACTTCCATTCCTTTCTCGATGACGAAAGTTCCGTGTGCCAAATATCGGCGCCACCTTTTCTCCATGGGCCGACAATGCGCTCACCGCCGCTGAGTACCACCGCTGCACCCTCGGCAGCTCGGTACACAATTGGAGCGTTGGCCGTGCCCGAGTCCTGTGGCGTCAGGAAAATGGTTTCCGGCAAGAAATAAGTCCCGCCGTGGATGATGACCTCGACAGATCCAGCCAGCGGCCCGCGCTGCTTCAACTCCCGCACTGCGTCTCGTGCGCGGGTGATTGTGGCGAAAGGCCGCTCCTTGGTGCCGGGGTTATGGTCGCTTCCATTGATGGCGACATGAAATTCAGCCGCAGGCAGCGCGGCCAGCGGTGCCAGCAGCACGAAGGTAAGGATGAACCGGGTGGATGTTCTGAATCTCATGGTGCCCTCCTGGGTCTTATGGCAAATTGTGGTTTCCGATTTCGCATTTCACTTCGCCGTGGGGCAGAGTTTTTTTCATCCCCTCGCCCAAGGCATTGCCGACCAGAAAATAAGTCTCGGCATTGTAACTACTCAGCCCCTCTTGGAGAATGCAAGGATTCGTGAGGGGTGTTGCTTTTTTTCTGGACTCGCTTTTCCGCCTTTGGTATCCAGTTGTCCGTGAACGGGATGATGATATGCCAAGGTCGGGAAGTGAGCGCTGCGCAGGTGGAGTGGTTGCGCCAGTGGATTGTGAGCCACGGGCATCTCAGTCGGCACCGGTTGGCGCATGAGTTGTGCCGGGTGTGGAACTGGACAACGCCGACGGGGCAGCGCAAGCATTTTGCGGCGCGGTCGTTTTTGCTGAAGTTGGAGCAGCGCGGC
>Ga0315274_10011314_pt1 | contig 12784 bp, 11 predicted proteins | sample YL17G02_20_MG_FD_203700 | JGI IMG/M metagenome (GOLD analysis project Ga0315274, IMG submission 203700) | Sediment microbial communities from Yellowstone Lake, YNP, Wyoming, USA - YL17G02_20 | ecosystem: Environmental > Aquatic > Freshwater > Lake > Sediment | place: USA: Wyoming | collected... | reverse complement strand
CTCGTAGGGGATGATGCGATGATCGTGACCACTCTCATCCATGAACAATAGCCAGGACACTGCGATCCTCTAAGTTCCTGTTACCGCAGCCTGTTCACGCCGGTAGCCTCATTGCCCCCGGGTCAATCCGTTTGACCGGTACGCCCGTCTATTTGCCACCGGCAAAGCGCGAAAACTTGTGTCACTCACCGCGGGCTTTCCTCCGTTGGCACGTCCTTGTCCACCTGGGTTATGTCCTCCAGCGGAATTCCCCGCGGCAGATTGTGCTCGAAGAGGAACTGCCTGCGATTCCAGACCTTCATGGAGGACATCTCGCTGAGGACGATGTGCAGGCTGCCGCCCCGCTGCGGCCAGGTGATCTTGATGTCGGCGGGCATGATCGGGACGACTGAACCCCCAGCCGCGACCTGGACGGGTTGATAGTCCTTCAGATGCGCGGCCATCACGATCCTGCCTTCGGCGTCAAGGAGGTTGACCAGGAAGGCCCGGGGCGCCTTGTCGTCCCAGTTGAAGTAGACCTCCCGGCGGAAGACGATCTCTCCGCTCACCGGTCGGGCCGCCAGGTACGTCAGCACGTAAGCCGGCGGGGATTCCTCCAGCCGCAGGGCCACGGTGGGCAGTTGCCTGAAGTCCTGGGGCATCTCCGTGACGCACAGGACGCTCAGGAGGTCGGCCGGGTCCAGCGGCATCTCCACGCCGGGAGCGCCTGCGTATTCGTGCCTTCCCCACCAGGCCGCACCGCGCTGGCCGTAGTTGTACCACAAGTAGTACACGCCCTCGCTTGCGCTGCTTCCCAGGCGGAACAGCTCCACGGCCCCGGGCGCCAGGCCCATCAGCACAAAGTCCTGCCTGTCGCCTCGGGCGGCTTCCTTGGCCAGAAGGAGCAGCCCGTTGGGGCTGCTGAAGGGACTGGTGGAGCCCCAGGAGAAACTCCTGCCCTTGCGGTCGGGCAGCTTGACTTCGATCTTGGCACGCGCCCAGAGGCGTGGCAGGGCGGCGGCGTTGGCATTGTATTGCCCGACCAGTTCCGCGCGCGATAAGGCCTGGGCAGGGCGTTGCGGCCCGCAGCCATTCAGGGCTGCCGCAGCCGCAGCCAACGCCGCAAGGGCGGACCTCCGCAATCTCATCATGGCTGCCATTCCAGGAACTCCCCCAATTGCCGGCTTACCGCGGAGATCTTCTCATCGTCCATGTGCGGATCGATCACCTGCACGCATCGGTCCTGGCCCCTCAGGTGCATTGCCCACATGTCCCGGCCGTCGGGGAGCTTCTCGGCGCGGTCATAGACCAGCAGCTTCTTCCGCGTCAGCACAAGCGCCAGGACGAAGCGCAGGTCAACCTTGGCCGCCGTGTCGGCGTTGGCCAGTTGGTCGAAGAAGCCCAGCAGAACCTCGTCATCGACAAAGAGCTTCTTTTTCCTGGCCGGTTCGGGCGCCCGCGCCTTCCAGAAGCCGAGCAGGTCGGCCTTGTCTGACAGGCTCTGAGCTTCCCAGCAGGGGGGGCAGTAGTCCTCGCGATGGAACTCCTGCCCGATCTCCCGCAGGGTCGCCACCAATTCCTCGCCGCTAGCCAACCGGCGCCCGCAGGTTCGGCAGAGGCAGTCGGCCTTGGCGATGTCGTATTTCCTAGCCATTGTCAGGGCAGCCACTGCCTGGCGGTTTCTTCGACGCGCGCCAGGAGCTTCTCCGCCGCTGCCAGGTCCGCCGCCGAGCCGCTGCGGATGTCCTCCGCGGCGGCCTTGTCGGCCACCTGGGGGACGTTGACGCGGACGTTGTAGTCGCACAGCCGAACGGTCGCAGCGGCCAGCGCCGCCGCCGCGGTCAGGTCGCTGATAAGATACGGATTGCACCGCGGAGCAAGGGCAAGCAGGTCCTCCATCAGCGCCAGCGCCAGCTTGCTCGCCTGGCGAGGCACGTCGATGGCGGCGGCCAGAGCTAGCTGGACCGCACCCGCCTTGTCCGCACTGTCCTCGCGCCGCGCGGCGTCCTGATACAGGCCGTAGGCGGCCACGTCATCTGCCACCAGGTCCTGGAACATGCCCCTGGCCTTCGCCAGCCGCTGCGCCAGATGGGCGTAGAAAGGCTCGTGCTCCGCGAACTTTTTCTTGCCGCGGGTGAAGGCTAGCGCCATCTCGCCCAGCGCCACCGCCAGGCCTCCCACCACGCCCGCGACGCTGCCTCCCCCGGGAGTGGGCGTCTTGTCTGCCGTGGCAGCGATGAACTCCGCCACGGTCATTGCCATCATGCTTTCATCGCACTTAGCCATGGTCGCTCCTGGGAGTCAAGGCGTTGACTGACTTGTGCAGGTCGGCTTGGATGCAGGCGCCGTGCCCGTCGCGGGCTGCGTGGTCGGCGGTCCCAGGTCGCCCAGCGGCGTGGTCACCGCCACCGTCGGTTCCTGCCCCAGATACTTCCCGGCCACACGCTGCACGTCGCTCGGCTTGACGGCGCGGTAGCGGGCCTCCATTCGACGGCGGAAGTCGTACCCGAACCCGTAAAGCTCATCAAGCGCCGCCGATAAGGCCAGGGCCGGTGTCGACTGGTTCTCCAGCATCTCCGCAGTCAGGATGGTGCTGACGGCCCGGTCGAGTTCCGTTTGCGTCGGTAGGTAGTTTGCCGCCCGTCGATAGTCCCGCTCGATGATCTCGACGACCTGCCGCACATGCTCCGGCTGGCAGGCGGCGTAGGTCACAAACGCCCCCCTCGCCAGGCCGGGCCAGTTGTAGGCGTGTACCACGTAGACCAGCCGCTGGCCGCGAAGCTCCTGGTGCAGCCAGCCGGAGGGATAGTTGTATCCGCTTATGATGGTGTCCAGCACGTCGACGGCCAGACGGTCATCCAGGTCGCCGATCCTCATCCCCGGCACGGCCACGATGACGCCGGCGACCTTGTTGGCGGTCTTGAGCACCTGCGGGCTGCCGGAAGGGCGCGGACCAGAAGTGACATCGAGGTCAACTTGGCCCGCAGGCAGGTCGGCAAAGAGACGCTCAATCGCCTGACGCGTGGGGACCGGACTGAAGCTCCCGTAGACAGCCAGGACACTCGACCCGGCCCGGACGCATCGACGGTGGTGGGCGGCCAATTGCTGCACGGTGGCGGGATTGACGACTTCGGCCTCTCCCAGTGGCAACATGCCATAGGGCGAGCCGGCGAAGAACCGGCTGCGGAAGAACTTGTTCAGTTGCGCCTGCCAGTCCTCCTCCACCTGCTGGATTGCCGCTAGCGCCGCGGGTCTTAGGATCTCCAGCTCCCTGGGGCTAAAAGCGGGGCGCTGGACCACGTCGGCGAGGATCTCCAGCGCCTCGGCGAAACTGTCCTCCAGCACCGTCGCCTGCCAGTAGAAGGTGTTGTTGCCGCATTGGCCCTTGATGGCGCCCCCGGCGCGGTCGAAGAATGCGGCGATCTGCTCGGCCGTGCGGCTGCCGGCGCCTTTGGCGCTCAAGGCCGCCATCAGCGAGCCAAGCCCGTTTGTCTGCCGGTCTTCCAGAAGCAGCCCGCCCTTGGTGACAAAGGCGGCCGAGATAAGGCCGGGACCGTCAGCAGAGGCAATCGGCTGCAACACCACGCGCAGACCGTTGGGCATCGTGAAGACGGTAGCCGGGCGCTCGCCTTCGCCCACCGGGCGGGACGCAGCCGCCGCGGGGGCTTCCGGCGGCGTCATGCGTGTTATGGCCGCGCGGTCGAAGGTGAAGTACTTGCGCGCGGCTGCCCGGACCTGCTCGGCCGTGACGGCCTGGATTCGCCGCGTGTAATCGGCCGAGAATGCGACGTTGCCCGTGGTCAGGTAGTCGGTGGCGGCCATGGCGGCCTGTGATTCGACCGTCTGTCGCTGATACACCAGATCGGCCACCTTCTGTCGCTTGGCCCGCTCCAACTCCGCCGGCGCAATGCCATGGTTAACGACCTTTCTCAACTCAACCAGGATCGCCGCCTCGGCCGCATCGGCCTTGTCAATGGGGCTGCGGAAAGACACGCTGAAAGCCCCAACGCCCCAGGCCGGCGTCCAGGAGCTGGTGTCGATGGCCGTCACGAGCTTCCGGTTGCGGTAGATCTCCTGCGACAACCGGCTGGAAGGCCCCTGGCTGAGGACGTAACTCAACACGTCCAGGGCGTACAGGTCCTCGTGCAGAAGCGGGATGGTCTGGAAGCTGATCTCCTCCAGGGCTTCGTTCAAGGCCGGATGCGAGGCCGTTACGCGCCGGATGCCTTCAAGGGGCTGGACCGCCGGCAGTGAAAGGTCGGGCGTCCTGCCTTCCGGTACGTCGCCCAGGGCCTTGCGGGCCTGCCGGAGGACCGCCTGCACGTCCACGTCTCCGGCCACGCAAACGACCGTGTTCTGCGGCACGTACATCCGGCGATGGTATTCCCGCACCTCCTGGAATGTCAGACCCGCCAGCGGCGATTCGTAGCCGATGACGGGAACCGCGGCTGGGTGCGTGCCGTACAGGTTGGCCATGTGCTGGTAGTGCAGTTGCCGTTCCGGATCGTCCCTGCCCATCTCCTGCTCGCGCTGCACGACCCCCTGCTCGCGCCGGAAGTCCGACTCGGCAAACTCAGGCCTTGCCAGCCAGTCGGCGATGAGGTCGATGCATTCGACGGTCTTGGTGCTTGTGGCGGAGATGAAGTAGCCGGTGTGATCCAGCGAGGTGTACGCATTCGACTGCCCGCCGATGTCCATGAGGCGCTGTGCGTTTCGTCCGCCGGGCTGGCTGGCCGGCGTTTGGCCTGCTTCGTGCTCGGCGCCTTCGGCTACCAGGTGCTCGGTAAGGTGGCTGATCCCGCAGCCGAGGAATGGCCCTTCATAAAGCCCACCGCCGCGCACGTATCCGCGGACACAGACCACCGGCGCCTTGCGCACGGGTTTGACGATCACCGTCAGGCCGTTGGGCAGACGGTCCACCACCGCCGCTTCGGCAGGGGCGGCGGCGACCTCGGCGGCTGCGCCGACAGGCGTGACGGGCGACCTTGCCGCGGCGGGCGGCGCAACGACGATCCCGCAGCCGCCGGAAAGCGCCGCCAAGACCAGGGCAACAGGCAACCTGCCCATCAGTGTCAGTCTGCCACGCATTCGTCGCCTCCGCGACCTTGCCGCGCCTCCGGGGTCAACGGAACTAAGGCGATGCCTGCTCGCTGGTGGTTTCCACGTCATTGAGGTATGCCAGCGTTCGCTCCAGTTCGTTCTTGAGGTGGCGGACGCGGAGCAGACTTCTCACCCGCGTGGTCAGCTCCAGGCGGTTCACGGGCTTGGTGATGAAGTCGTCGGTTCCGGATTCCACCCCTCTCTCGATGTCCCCCAGCTCGTTGAGCGCGGTGACCATGATGATCGGGATGTCGCGGGTCTGCGGATCGGATTTGAGCTTCCGGCAGACCTCAAAGCCGCTCATCCGCGGCATCATGATGTCCAGCAGGATCAGGTCTGGGCTTTCCTGGCGGACCTTGGCCAGGGCGTCGATGCCGTCGACGGCCGTCGTGATCTTGCAGCCCAGCAAGCTCATGTACGTCACCAGCAGCTCCAGGTTCTGGGCATTGTCGTCCACCACCAGCACCTTGCTCTTGGCGAGGTCCTGGTCGCTGAGATTGGCCGAAGCCTCGCTCCGCGCTTCCGGCATGGCAGTTCTCCTCAGGGCGGGACGGTGCAGCCCCGCGATGAACCCTAAGCCTATCGGTGAAGCACGGCGATGGCAACCCCTCAGCTCGGTTGTCTCCAGGCAAGGGAAGGTCCTACCGGGCCAGGAGGTAGTAGGCGTACAACATCCCCGCCAGGAGGAGGCGGTAGATGCCGAAGGGAATCAGCCCGTGACGCGTCAGCCAGCGCAGGAAGCCCTTGACGGCCAGGACGGCGACGATCCAGCTCACCCCCAGGCCGATGACCATCCCGTCAACACCGGCCGATGCCAGCAGCGCATCGAGGCTCTTCAGCCCCTCGTATAGCGTGGCCGAGCCGAGGGTGGGCAAGGCCAGGAGGAAACTGAATTCAGCCGCCGTGACCATGTCCATGCCCGCTATCAGGGCCGCCACGATGGTGACCATGCTCCTGGAGGCCCCCGGCCAAAGGGCCAGGCACTGCGCCAATCCGACGATCAACGCCTGTCGGAAGCTGACGGCATCCAGCGTGGAGGTGCGAGTCGCCTGAGGCTTCCTGATCCGGCAGAAGTACTCCGCGGCTATCATGGCCGCCCCGCCCACGGCCAGGGCGATGACCACCGGGACGGGGGCGAAGAGGTACTCCTGGATGGGTACTCGCAGGAGCAGCCCGACCACAGCGGCGGGGACGAACGCCACCGCAAGCATCAGCAGCAGGCGCAGACCTGCCTGACTCCTGCCCGCCAGCCCCAGGATCATCTGGGCGACGCGCCGGCGGTAAAGCCCAGCCACGGCCAGGATCGCCCCGGCCTGGATCACCACCTCGAAGGCGTCGATGGCGGGGACCTTGGCGAGCTTCGGCCCCAACGGTCCGGGGCGGTCGCTGAAACGGCTGAGGCCCATGGCATGTCCAGCCAGGATCAGGTGGCCGGTTGACGAGACGGGCAGATACTCCGTCAACCCCTCGATGACGCCCATCACGGCCGCTTGAGCATTGCTGATCTTGACGGCCGCCTGCGCGGGCGCGGAGGCAGGCTGATCGGAATGCGTGATTGTCCCGGTCCCCAGCAAGACCGCGACGCCCGCCGCCGCAAGGAAACCCGCCTGCCCAAGACGTTTCATGGGGGATTCCTATGAAGGCCCGGGCGACGGGGCGTTGCCAAGCCAGCCAGCGATCAGACGCAGCGCCACCTGCGCTGCGACGTTGGCGTAAACGCCGGCGGCGAGGTCGTCCAGCAACACCCCCCAGCCGGAGGGCAGCTTCTCCAGCATGCGGGCAGGGGGCGGCTTGACGATGTCCATGACGCGGAAGGCGACGAATGCCGCCGCCGCGCCTTGCCAGACGCGCGCCTGGCCGATCGGCAGGAACAGCAGCGCCACTGCCTGCCCCGCCCATTCGTCGATGGTGCACTGCCTCGGGTCTGTCCGGCCAAAGGCTGCCTCTGCCGCCGGGCCTAGCGCCGCGCAGGCGACGGAGGCGAGCACGGCCAGCGACAGCATCATCAGCGACACGGCCACGTTGGCCGTCGCGGGACATTGGTCCTGCGGAATCCCCCGGCCGTGGAGCACGGTCATCGCGCCGTAGAACAGTCCGCAGTAGATACCGCAGACGGCTAGCGCCCCCCAGGTGCCGGGGGCCAGGGGCAGATATCCGGTTCCCGCGCCCGTCACGATGAGTTTGGCGGCCTTATTCACGTCGGGTCCTGGGGGGCCCCCTGCTGCGGCGTATCGCGGCGGGGACCCCAAAAAAGGCTCCTTGCTCCAGTTACGTATGCCAGGCCGCTGAGCACGGTCACGACCGTCGCCAGCCAGACCAGCGCCACCTTGGAGTAGATCGCCCAGGCAACCTTCGGCAGATTAGCCATTTGAAACAGGACAGCGCAGATAGCCAGCGATTGGACGAACATCTTGATCTTTCCGGCTGGGGTGGCGGGGAACTTGATGCCCTGGGATTCGTTGTACCCCCGCATGGCCGAGACGATGAACTCCCTTCCCAATATCACCACCACCATCCACGCCTGGACCGCCGAAGCCATGCCGCCGGTGAACCAGCCGGGGAGCTTGGCCTCCAGCGCCTGCGGGTCGCCAGCGTGCACCAAGGCGTAGTTGGAACCCGCCAGCATGGCGAATGCCCCGACCACCAGCACCTTGTCCACGAACGGATCGGCGATCCGCCCGAAGGCCGAGACAAGGTTCATCTTGCGGGCCAAGTGACCATCCAGGATGTCAGTCGCCCCGGCCACGAGGTACAGGACCAGTGCGCCATTGAGCAGGCCGCTGCCGCCGCCCGACGGGCCCCCCCCGCCAGGGAGTATGGCGGGGACCCCCGGCGGCTCGTACAGCGCCAGCAGCACGAAGAAAGCGCCGGAGATGACGATCCGGGCGACGGTGAGTTGATTGGGCAGCGTCCAGTTCATGCCTGCGCGAAGCCGGCGATTCTCATCGGTCGGAGGTCTCCAGGCCGCAGTTTATCGCGGCCTGGAGGCCACCCCGCCGGTTCAGATAATCAATGATCTTTCCGCAATCGTCAATAGCCAAGGGCACGGGTCAATTGACGACCAGATCGTACCTGTCCCAACCTACGACCCTGAGGCGGTGGAATCTCCCCGCCAGCCGGCGGCGCTTGAGCAGGCAGACGCTGTCGACTTCCGGCGCCTGGCCGTAATAACGCCCGACGCACCGGCCAGTGGGATCGACGCCGTCCACAAGGATCTCAAGTTCCCTCCCTGCCATCCGCCGGTTGGCCTGGAAGGCGATTTCCTGCTGGGCGAGCATCAATTCCTCGGCCCTTGCGGCCTTAACGTCGGGAGGGACCTGGCCGGGCATCCTGGCCGCAGGAGTGCCTTCCTCCGGCGAGAACTCGAAGGCGCCCAGGGCGGCGAAGCGGAAGTCCCTGACGAAACTCAGGAGCTCCTGAAACTCCTTGTCGCCCTCCCCGGGAAAGCCCACGATGAAGGTGGTGCGTATGACGACGTCGCCCATTCGGCGGCGCAGAGAGGCCAGGAGCGTCTCGATCGTTCTGCGGCTTGTCCCACGGCCCATGCGGCGGAGGATGGGATCGGCGACGTGCTGGAGCGGCAGGTCCAGGTAGTGGACAACCCGCGGGCAATCGGCCATGGCGTCGATAAGCCGCCGGCTGAAACGGCGCGGGTAGGCGTACATCAGGCGCAGCCACCTCAATCCGCTCAGCGAATCCAGGCGGCGCAGGAGCATGGCCAGATCGCACCGGCCCCCCAAGTCATGCCCGTAGCTTGTCGTGTCCTGGCCGACGATGTTCAGCTCCACCGCGCCATCCGCGATCAACTCAGCCGCCTCTTCCAGTACCATCTGCGGCGGCTTGGATCGAAGCGGCCCGCGGATGGCCGGAATCGTGCAGAACGTGCACTGCTGAGAGCAGCCCTCGGCGATTCGCAGGTAGGCCGTGTGGCGCGGCGTGAGGCGGAAGCGCCCCGCGTCGGAGGCGATGGGCAGGTTTCGGCCGGGGGAGGCGGGTTGGCAGCGGCCCAGCCGGGTGATCCGCCCCTTGCCCAGCACGGCGTAGAGGATTTCGTCCCGATCGTTGACCCCCACGATCGCGTCTATGCCCGGGGCGGCGGCGTACAGCGCCTCGGCGTCGCGGGTGGCAAGGCATCCAGCCACCACGACGCGGGGAACCCCGCCGCAATAAGTCGCGGCGGGGACCCCGTGCCTTGTCTTGCCGCGGCTCTTGCGCCCCACGGCCTCGGTGATGGCCTCCAGCGACTCCCGTCTGGCCGAGGCGAGGAACCCGCACGTATTGATCAGGATCACGTCCGCGCGACTGGCCGGGGCGCCCACCACGCAGCCGCCCTCGGCCAGCAGCGCAAGCATCCTCTCGCTGTCGATAAGGTTCTTGGGACAGCCCAGCGACACCAAAGCGACCTTAGGCGCCCTTGGGGGCATTGGGGAGATGATAGCGGAGGCACCAGGCGGAGGGAGCGGCATTTCCGGGGTACGCCGCCGCAATGAGTCGCGGCGGGGAGAGCTTCGAGGGGCGGGGTATCGGATATCCGAATTCCGCGATACCGTCGCGGCGGGTATACTCTGGTCATGTCGTTCGAGTTCAGGCCTCTGGCCATCGGGACGATAAGGGTGGATTTCCCGGTGGTGCTCGCGCCGCTGGCGGGGTATTCGGACCTGGCCTTCCGCCTGCTCTGCCGCCGACACGGGGCGGTCTACTGCACCACGGAGATGATGCTGGACAAGTGCCTGCTGGTCGACGGCAAACTGCGCCGCCGGCTGGTACAGACCAGCGACGACGATCATCCCGTCGCCGGGCAGCTTATCGGCAACAGTCCCGAGGTGATGGCCGCGGCGGCGAGGGTGCTCTGCGAGATGGGCTTCGACGCAATCGACCTGAACTTCGCCTGCCCGGTCAATAAGGCCTTGTCCCGCAGGCGCGGGGGATACCTGATGAAGCAGCCGGAGCTGGCGGTGGAGATCCTCCGGGCGGTTGTCGGCGCCGTGGATCGCCCGGTGACGGTCAAGCTGCGGCAGCGGTTCCGCAACGGTGACAACGGCGAGGCGTTCTGGCGGGTCGCAGAAGCGGCCTTTGAGGCAGGCGTCGCGGCCGTGTGCGTTCACGCCCGCAGCGTGGAGATGAAGTACGCGGGTGAGGCCGATTGGCGATTCATCGCCTCGGTCAAAAGCCGCTTTGCCGGGAAGACCGTCATCGGCTCCGGCGACGTGCTGACGCCCGCCGACGCGCTGGCAATGCTGGAGACTACGGGCGTTGACGCGGTCGCCGTGGCGCGCGGGGCGTTGGGCAATCCGTGGTTCTTCCGCCAGGCCAGCGACCTTGCGGCAGGCCGATCGCCGCATCAACCCGGCCTCACCGAGCAGCGAGAGCACCTGGCCTGGCATTTCCGGCGTGCCGAGGGTATCTACGGGCGGCTGACGCCGAGAATCATGCGGAAGTTCGGCATCAAGTACGCTCGGATGCACCCCTCGCCGGCGAAGGTCCGCTCGGCCTTCGTCAAGGTGCGCAGCGGCGAGGACTGGAACACGGTGCTCCGCGAGTTCTACGCTGAATAAGGGCCAGTTGCCATGAGAACACTGCGATTTGCCTGCTGCATCTTCCTGTTTGCGGCGTTGGCGCAGGCCGCCGCCGCGGCTGAGCGGGTCGAGTACTTCGCCGTATTCGCGGATGGGGCCAAGATCGGCTATTCGCAATCGGTCCGCAAGGAGGCTTCCGGGAAAGTGACGACGGCCACCACGATGGAGATAACCGTCGCACGCGACGTCCTGCCGATCACGATCCGTCAGGGCGAGACCAGCCTGGAGACCGCCGACGGCCGACCGCTGGGCTTCAAGAACGTCCAGGAACTGGGCCTGATGGCCCAGACGGTCGAGGGGACGATCGAGCCTTCGGGCAGATGCCGCGTCAGGACCACCAGCGCCGGCCAGACGCAGGAGACCCTGATCGACTGGCCCAAAGCCGCGCTACTGACCGAAGGCGTGCGTCTGATGCAGCTTGGCAAGGGGTTGAAGGAGGGCACGGTGTACTCAGCGGTGGTCTTCGACACCTCCTCCCTGGCTGCCGAGAACGCCGAGGTCCGCATCGGCCCGAAAAAGGACATCGACCTGCTGGGGCGCGTGGTCCGCCTGACGGAAGTGAAGACCGTCCTGAACACCCCGGCGGGGCCGGTGGCCATGACCAGCTATGTTGACGACCAATGCCTCGACCAGAAGACTCTAATGGCTGCGGCGGGGATCAACCTGGAGATCGTCGCTTGCAGCCGCGAGGTGGCTTTGAGTCCCAATGACCCGGTGGATTTCTTCGACAAGGTGATCGTTCCCAGCCCGCAGAAGCTGGAAGGGCTTTCCTCGGCCCGCTCAGTTACCTACTACTTGGCGTCCACCAGCGGAGAGAAGCTGAACGTCCCGGCGATCGACAATCAGACTGTCACCCCCGGGGCGGATGGGACCGTGATGGTGACGGTCAGCCCCTCCAAGGACCCTTCCGGGGCGAGCTTTCCTTACGCCGGGCCTGACCAGGCAGCGCGGGCTGCGATGAAACCTACGCGGTACCTGGAAAGCGACCGTCCGGAGATCGTCTCCCTGGGCAGAAAGGCCGTCGGAGACACCCGCGACGCCGCCGAGGCCTCCAGGCGGATCGAGAAGTTCGTCCGCCAGTACATCACCACCAAGGACCTGTCCGTCGGTTACGCCTCCGCCGCCGAGGTGGCCGCCAGCAGGCAAGGCGACTGCTCGGAACATGCCGTCCTGGCGGCGGCCATGTGTCGCGCCGCGGGAATCCCCGCACAAGTGGTCGCCGGCGTCGCCTACGTCCCGGAATTCGCGGGGCGCGAGGGCGTCTTCGGTCCGCACGTCTGGGTGCGGGCGCACGTGGGCGGGAAATGGATCGGCCTGGACGCGGCGCTACCCGGCGGATGGGACCCCGGCCACATAGCCCTGGCCGTCGGAGACGGCAGCCCCAGCGATTTCTTCGGCATCATCTCCACGCTGGGGAACTTCAAAATCGCTCGAATTGACGTGCAGAAATAGGCTCGTCGAAGGGAAGGGGACCCCCGCCGCGGCGTATTGCGGCGGGGACCCTAACGAATGACCAATCGTCGGATAAGCCCCTGGGTACAGGTGTTCGTCGTATCGGCGGTGCTGCGGATCATCGCCGCGCTGGCGTGGAACCAGCCGAACGAATCGGTGGATGCCTGGGGCTATGACGTAATGGCCAGGAACCTGCTGAACACGGGGACGCTTTCGGTGAAACTGGAGCCGCCGTTTGTCCCCTCGGGCTACCGCGAACCGGGGTATCCTGCCTTCGTGGCGGCCTGTTACTTGCTCATCGGCGTTCATCCAATGGGCGCGGTGATAATCCAGTCCATTCTCGGGACCTTCGGCGTAGTGCTGTTTGCCGTGCTGGTTGTCAGGCTGACGGGCCGATCAGACCGCTGGCTGGTCTGGCTGTCCGTACCGGTCGCCCTGGCCATGCCGTGGGTCTCCAGCGCCGGCTGGGCGGAACTGATGCGGGAGGACCTCGTCCAGACGCTTCTGCTGGGCGTGATCCTGCTGACAGACTGGTTGGCGCGACGAAAGCGGGCCTCCTGGTGGCATGCCGCCGTACCGGGGGCGTTGGTCGGTGCGGGGATGCTCGTCAAGGCCACTTTTGCGGTGGTGCTGCCGGTCATCGTGGTCATCTGGCTGGCGGCTATGAGGAAGAAGGC
>Ga0315274_10011313_pt1 | contig 12784 bp, 12 predicted proteins | sample YL17G02_20_MG_FD_203700 | JGI IMG/M metagenome (GOLD analysis project Ga0315274, IMG submission 203700) | Sediment microbial communities from Yellowstone Lake, YNP, Wyoming, USA - YL17G02_20 | ecosystem: Environmental > Aquatic > Freshwater > Lake > Sediment | place: USA: Wyoming | collected... | reverse complement strand
TTCGATCTTGAGCGCCTCTTCGAACGTCCCGTCGATCTCCTGATGCCGACCGCCATTCGGAACCGATACTTCCGCGAAGCGATTGACAAAGATCGACTCACCCTCTATGCAGCCTGAAGCTCGCACCTACCTGGAGGACATCCGTGAGGCCGCCGAACTCCTGGTCGCGTTCACCGAAGGTAAGTCGCTCGACGACTACACGTCTACCCCCATGCTCAGCGCTGCCGTGGAGAGGGAGTTCGAGATCATCGGAGAGGCACTGAACCGCCTTCGCCAGACTGCGCCGGAGGTCGCAGCCAGGATTCCGAAGCTTGACCAGATCATCGCTTTTCGGAACATCCTCATTCACGGGTACCGGGCGACCGATGACCGTGTCGTCTGGAGCGTAATCCAGCAGGGCCTGCCGACGCTTCGCGCGGTCGTCCAGAAGCTCCTATCGGACGTCTAGCTGTCGTTCGCCCTGTCCCCGCACCGCGAACCACGAACTGAGAACTCCGAACCGCCCTTCCCACGCGCCACATGCCACGCGCCACGAGCTGTCTTCTTCCGCGCGAGTTCGATACCACTCGCAGGCTCTTCGCTCGGCGATTGCCAATCGAGTGTGCCGTCGAGTACGTCGAACGGCGGATCCTGGAGATCCGAGGTGCGAAGGTCATGATCGACTCCGACCTGGTAGAGCTGTACGGCGTTGAGACAAGGGCTCTCAATCAGGCGGTCCGCCGCAACCCTGGATCGGTTCCCAGAGGATTTCGTCTTTAGGCTCGCGGCAGAAGAGAAGCAGAAGGTCATCACGGAATGTGATCACCTCGCGAGGCTCCGATTCTCACCGCATCTTCCGCTGGCGTTCACCGAGCATGGGGCGATCATGGCCGCCAACGTTCTCAGCTCGGAGCGAGCGAGATGAGCGTGTTCGTCGTGCGCGCTTTCGTCAGGCTTAGGGAAGCCCTCGGGGCAACGAGGGAGCTGGCCGCGAAGCTCGATCAACTGGAGCGGAGAGTCGGGAGCCGCGACCAAACGATTGCCGGTCTCCTCGCCGCCATCCGCCAGCTCATGACCCCACCCGGCGAGGAAGATCGGAAGCCGATCGGCTTCGATGCTCGCGAACGTGGCGCGTGAGCACGGCCGCAACGGAAACGTAGCCGAGCGTCGACGAGCACCGCCCCTGGCCAGCCGCCGCAGCCCGTGGACGACACGCTGCCTTCCCAACCGGGCACCCCGAACCACGAACTCAGAACCCCGAACCACGAACTCCTTTCGCACACGCCACAAGCTACATGCCACGTGCCAGCATTCCAGTCCGGATCGCTGACGTCTTGACATCATAACGTCATAGCGCTATAGTGCGGCGAGGTGAGAGATCATGAACAGGCGATCGACCGTCTACTTCGAGCCCGAGCTTCACCGAGCGCTGAAAGTCAAAGCCGCCCACGTGCAACGATCGGTCTCCAACCTCGTGAACGACGCCGTGCGGGCAGCTCTACGCGAGGACGAGCAAGACCTCAGGGCATTCGCCGAGCGCGCCTCCGAGCCGACGATCAGCTACGAAGCGCTCCTCGGCGACCTCGAGCGCAGTGGCAAGATATAGCCTGCTCTTCAAGGAATCGGTCGCCAAGGACTTGCGCTCAATCCCCAAGCGACACCTTGCCCGGATCCTCAAGCGCATCCGCACCCTAGCCGATGAGCCCAGAGGCGAAGCGAGCGAGAAGCTCTCGGGGCAGGAGAGGTATCGACTCCGCCAGGGTTTCTATCGAATCCTCTACGAAGTGCATGACGACCGGCACGAGATCGTCGTCGTCAAGGTCGGCCATCGGCGCGACGTCACCGATCCGCGCTGACGGTTCGCCGCCCCTTGGCCTCGACCCTCGCTCCGCACCCCGAACCTCGAACTCCGAACCACGGACCGCCTCTCCCCCAAGCTACATGCTGCGAGCTACAAGCTGCCTTGCGGACTACGAACCCCGAACTCGTTTCCCACACGCCGCAAGCTACATGCCACAAGCCACAAGCTTGCCTCACATCCCAAGAAGGATCCTCACCCGCTCTTCAACCCGCGCCAGCGTCGCTCGGGTGACTGCGCCGAGCGGCGAGACGAGCCGGTCCATCGAGATCGAGCGGATGTCCTCGCACTTGATGAAGCTCCTCTCGCTCAGCCCGCCCTCGGGAGGGGCGAGCTCTACGTGGAATGGGATCCCCTTGACGCGCGTCGTCAGGGGCAGGACCACGACGAGCCCAGCGGGCCCCGCGTTGAACGAGTCAACGGAGAGCACCAGGCCGGGCCGCGTGCCCGCTTGCTCGTGGCTGCGCGTTCTTCCGAGATCGACTTGCCAGATCTCGCCTCGCCTGGGCTCAGGCACTGGCTACTCCTCCGGGTGAGCAGACGCGCGGTCCCAGAGGGCTCGCTCTCGGACCTCGGCCGCCCATTCGCGCTTATCGGCTCGGAGCTTCCCGAATGCCTCGTTCGCCCGCCTAAGGAAGAGCTCGCGCTCGTAGCTCGCGAGAGCCTTGCCGAGGATCGCCTGGGGCCGATCGCCTGTCTCTGCCGCGAGCCGGTCGAGAACCGCCTTCGCCTCCGCGTTGATCCGGATCGTCGTGCTGCTCATCGGCCCTCCTGTCACATCCACGTTACAGGTCCGTGACGCCTCTGTCAACAGCTGCTGGGCAAGCTTCTTGCCCCTCCAACTCAGAACTCCGAACCACGAACTGTTCTTCCACACGCCACGAGCGACAGGCTGCATTTCGAACCCCGAACCGTCTTTCCCCTTGGCCATCCCCACCGCGCGTGATAGACTCACCCGGGATGTCCTTAGCTATACGCGGAGCGGGAATGAAGATAGTGAAGCACCAGGGAAGATGATACGGGAGCGCCGACTGCGGATCGGGCGGAGCACGTGCCTCTCTCACTTGACGGTCAGCCGGACGCCGGCTACAGTAGAGCCACTATCTGCCCCCCGCTGGATCAGCCTCAGGGCCTCCGGCGGGGTACTGTTTCATGGGAGCGTGGATGCCATTAGAACCCAAGATCAAACGGACGATTGCTCTCCTTGACGGGCAGAACCTCTTCTACAGCGCGAAGGAAGCGTTCGGGTACTCCTACCCCAACTACGATCCGCTGCTCCTCGCCCAGAGGGTGTGCGAGAGGCACGGTTGGAAGCTCGAACAAGTACGCTTCTATACCGGGATCCCAGACGTACAGGTTAGCCCGTTCTGGCACGCCTTCTGGGTGCGCAAGCTCGCGGCGATGGGGTCGCGCGGCGTCTGGACCTTTTCGAGACCCCTTCGATACCGGAACGAGACGGCCCGCCTTCCCGACGGCTCTGAGACCGCCGTCCTCGTCGGGCACGAGAAAGGCGTCGATGTCCGTCTTGCGCTCGACGTCGTTCGCCTGGCTCGCAGCGCCGCGCTGGACGTTGCCTTGATCTTCAGCCAAGACCAGGATCTGTCGGAGGTGGCCGATGAAGTGAGAGCCATCTCGGAGAGCGAAGGGCGCTGGATCAAGGTTGCGTGTGCGTTCCCCGTCAGTCCGACAGCAAGGAACAGACGAGGGATCAACGACACGGAGTGGATTGCCCTGACCAGGGAGCTCTACGATGCCTGTCTCGACCGGAACGACTACCGTTCAGCTGAAGATGAGGCGTGAGCCTTCAGTCCCCTGCGGCGCAAGCCGAGCGGGCATCCTCTCTCTGCGAGGTGAGCGCGTGATCCTGTACGCCCGCCGCAGCCCGTGGACCACACGCTGCCTTCCGAACCCCGCACCGCGAACCCCGAACTCCGAGCTGCCTTTTCCACAAGCCACCTGCTACGCGCCACATGCCGCCCTTCCCCTTGGCCATCCCCACCCCGCCTGACAGACTCACCCGAGAATGTCCTCAGCTATCCGTGCGAAGCGGGGAGATCGACAGAAGCTCCCTGATCAGGGGTGGAGGTGGCCGCACAAGGCGATCACCCCTCTTCGCGCGAGTCCAGCGCGTCGGACGGAATGCGTTGCCTCGCTCGCGCTCCGGCCAGCAGCAGGTACGCGATTCAGGTCGAAGGCCCGCTTCAGGAGATCCTCGCTCAGTCCGCCACTCGGCGCTGCTACGCAGGCGGCTGTGCGACGAGACGTCGGTTTGCCTCTGTCGATGAGAAGGGGTACTGTAGGAGCAAGAAGGGGTACTGAGAGGCCAAGACTACCCCTTTTCTGGAGGGCAACAACCCCCAGGAGAGAAGCCAATGCACTCACTCGCCAAGGCATACATTGACCGACTCCGCTTCTCTGCCGACGAGGTCGGTGCGTTGAAAGCGCTCGGGGAGTACCGGGGAAAGCAGGAGCTCTTCGCCAGGCAGAGTCCGCAGGCACTCGAGAGCCTGCGCCAGGTAGCCCTGGTCGAGTCGGGAGAGTCGTCGAACCGCCTCGAGGGGATCACCGCACCACGCGAGCGCATCCAGGCGCTGATGCGAGAGGAGACTGCGCCGAGAAATCGCCCTGAACAGGAGATCGTCGGGTACCGCGACGTCCTCGACCTCATCCACGGCAACCACCGCGGCATCGACTTCTCGCTCCACACGATCTTGCAGTGCCACGCGATGATGACGAAGTACGTCTCTCCCGCCGGCGGCCATTGGAAGACCCGGGACAACGTCATCCTTGAGCGCTACGCGGACGGAACTCGCCGTGTGCGATTCCGTCCCGTCGCCGCAGCAGCCACCGAAAAGGCCATGGCGGGACTCGTGGACGGGTACGTCCGTGCCGTATACGAGGACGGGCGGGAGCCCCTGGTGGTTGTTCCCCTGACGATCCTGGATTTCCTCTGCATCCACCCGTTCGATGATGGGAACGGGCGTTGTTCGAGGCTGCTGACGCTTCTCATGCTCTACCACGCCGGCTACGAGGTCGGCCGATACATCAGCCTGGAACGCGTCTTCGAGCGAACGAAGGAGAGCTACTACGATACTCTGGAGAAGTCCTCGCAGGGCTGGCACGAGGGAAAGCACGATGCCTTCCCATGGATGACCTACTTCTGGGGCGTGCTGCTCGCTGCCTACCGCGAGTTCGAGGAGCGCGTCGGGGTGATCCGAACTGGCCGCGGAGCGAAGACCGAGCAGATCCGTCGCGCCGTCGACCGCAAGCTTGGCCCCTTCCGTGCCGCGGACATCGAGGCCGAATGCCCTGGGGCGAGCCACGAGTGGGTGCGCCGTGTGCTGCGCGAGCTTCGCGACGAGGGCGTGATCGAATTCCGCGGCAAGGGACCGGGAGCGCGATGGGTGAGAAAGGTGCCGGGGAACGCAGACGCGGACGGGTCCGCGGAAGGACGCTAGGGAGGCGCTGACCGCGTGATTGCGCTTTTCGAAGGCTTCGCAGCAGGTGTCGAAAGAGACGCCCCAAATCGACATGTCCGGCCGTGATGCCGATCGCGACGACATTCCCGCAGATGGCTCGGATCGCGCCGACAAGGCACGTGGCCTGGAATCACAATCCGTGATCTCAAGGTGTAGGTAGGGCGTCTCCGGGGCCGGGTGGGATCGGAATCGTTTGAGGTCGCAGATCGCGACCTCAGACACTGCCCAGTCGTTGCGACCGCGCGTCACAGCCGTGCCCATCCTGCGAGACGCCGGATTCACACTCGAGGACTACCTCGCCTCGCGCTGAGCCTGGACTCGCTCACCCCTTGCCACGCGCTGCCTTTCGGACTCCGAACCTCGCACCCCGAACCACGAACCACGAACCGCCTTCCCCCTTGGCCGTTCGTATTCCGCGTGATAGACTCACCCGAGGATGTCATCAGCTATGCGTGGGGAACAGGTAGATCGGGAGGAATCCGGGAATCCCAGGCGGAGGTCGTCGCAGAATGCGACCACCTCCCTTCCTGCCGTTCCAGTCGAGAGAATCGACCAGATCATCCTCTCAGTGCGAGGGAAGCGCGTGATCCTTGACGCAGACCTCGCATCCCTCTACGGCGTCGAGACCCGAGTCCTGGTGCAGGCGGTGAAGCGCAATATCACTCGTTTCCCCGCCGATTTCATGTTCCAGCTCACCGCGGAGGAGTTCGCGAGTTTGAGATCACAATCTGTGATCTCAAACGGACGCGGCGGGCGGCGCTCTCTTCCGTACGCGTTCACCGAGCACGGCGCCATCATGGCCGCGAGCGTGCTAAACTCCGAGCGCGCCGTGGAGGTCAGCGTGTTCGTCGTGCGCGCCTTCGTCCGCCTTAGGGAGGCCCTCGGGGCGACGAAGGCTCTTGCGGCAAAGCTCGACGAACTCGAGCGGCGGGTTGGGGGTCACGACGAAGCGATTGCCGATCTCATCGACGCCATCCGCGCGCTCATGGCCCCGCCGGAAACCAAGGGACCAAAGCCGATCGGCTTCGAAGCCCGGGAGCCCGCGGCATGACCACGCCGGAGGAGGCTGCGCGGCAGAAGATCGACGAACAGCTCCACCAATCCGGCTGGGCGGTCCAGAGCCGCGACGAGATCGATCTCTCGGCCGGTCGAGGCGTCGCCATCCGCGAGTTCCCGCTCTCTTCTGGCCACGGGGAGGTGGACTACCTCCTGCTCGTCAACGAGAAGGCGGTCGGCGTCCTCGAGGCGAAGCCCGAGGGCTACCCTCTCGCCTCCGTCGAGCAGCAGGGGGCGAAGTACACGGCCGGTCTCCCGTACACGGTGGAGACGCCCGTGCGACCGATTCCGTTCTGCTACCTCAGCACGGGGGCGGAGACCCGCTTCTCGAACGGACTTGACCCTCACCCGCGAAGCCGCCGGATCTTCCAGGTCCATCGTCCAGAGACCCTGGCCGAGTGGCTGGGCGCCGAGACGTTGCCGCAGTGGGCGCACGACTGGCACCCCGAAGGCGTGCCCTACGCGCCTGACCCGAAGCTTCCCTCGTCCCTGCGCTCGCGTCTGCAGGCCATGCCGCCCGTCCTTCGTGGCAACCTCTACCCGAACCAGTTCCGGGCCGTGCAGAACCTCGAGGAATCGCTCAAGGCCGACCGCCCGCGCTCCCTCATCCAGATGGCGACCGGCTCCGGCAAGACGATCATGGCCATCACCGCCATCTACCGTCTCAGCAAGTACGCCGGCGCTCGCCGCGTCCTCTTCCTCGTCGACCGGAAGAACCTCGGCGAGCAGGCGGAGAAGGAGTTCCAGAACTTCCGCACGCCCGACGACCACCGCAAGTTCACCGAGCTGTACAACGTCCAGCGCCTCCAGTCGAACACCATCGGCGCGTCGACCAAGGTCGTCATCTCCACCATCCAGCGCCTCTTCTCCATGCTCCAGGGGGAGGCCGAGCTCGACCCCGCGGTGGAGGAGGAATCGCTCTACGAGAAGGACGGCGCACTGCCCAAGGAGCCGCTGCCCGTCGTCTACGACCCGGCCATCCCGCCCGAGTACTTCGACGTGATCGTCATCGACGAGTGCCACCGCTCGATCTACTCCCTGTGGCGACAGGTGCTCGAGTACTTCGATGCCTACCTCATCGGCCTCACCGCCACGCCCGCCGCTCACACCTTCGGCTTCTTCAACAAGAACCTCGTGATGGAGTACAGCCACGAAGAAGCCGTCGCCGACGGCGTCAACGTCGACTTCGAGGTCTATCGCATCCGCACCCGGATCACGACCGAAGGTGCGACCGTCGAGCCCGACGATGGGACGCTCCTCGGCATCCGCGACCGCCAGACGCGTCGCGTGCGCTGGGAGCGGCCCGACGAAGCCTTCACCTATGACGCCGGCGACCTCGACCGCGGCGTGGTGGCCAAAGACCAGATCCGCACCATCATCAGGACGTTCAAGGAGAAGCTGCCGACCGAGATCTTCCCCGGGCGCCGCGAAGTGCCGAAGACGCTCATCTTCGCCAAGGACGACTCGCACGCCGAGGACATCGTCGAGATCGTGCGCGAGGAGTTCGGTCTGGGGAACGACTTCTGCCAGAAGATCACCTACAAGACCACGGGCAAGAAACCTTCGGACCTCATCCAAGAGTTCCGCACGAGCTACAACCCGCGCATTGCCGTGACCGTCGACATGATCGCGACCGGCACCGACATCAAGCCGATCGAGATCGTCATGTTCATGCGCAGCGTCCAGAGCCGCGTCCACTTCGAGCAGATGAAGGGCCGCGGCGTCCGCGTCATCGACGAGAACGAACTGCGCGGCGTGTCGAGCGAAGCCAAGCAGAAGACCCACTTTGTGATCGTCGACTGCGTCGGCGTCACCGAAGGCCCCTTGTCCGACACCCAGCCGCTCGAACGCAAGAAGACCGTGTCGTTCGACGCGCTTCTCGAGCACGTCGCCCTCGGCGGCACGGACCCCGACGTCCTGTCCTCGCTTGCCGCCCGCCTCGCGCGCCTCGATCGGCGGTGCGGTGAAGAAGACAAGCAGCGCATCACCGGCGCCGCAGACGGCAGGAAGCTGGCCGACATCGTCCACGACATCGTCGTCGCTCTCGACCCCGACGAGCAGATCGCTCAGGCGCGCCGCGACCACGGGCTCCCGGCGGACGCCGAGCCTGCGCCGGAGCAGGTGGCGGCCACGGCCAAGACGTTGCTCAGGCAGGCCGCCACACCGCTGGCGACGAATCCCGGGTTGCGCAAGCTCCTCATCGACACAAAGCGCACGTTCGAGCAGATCATCGACGAGGTCAGCGTGGACGAGCTCCTCGGGGCCGGGAGCTCGCCCGAAGCGCGCGAGAAGGCGAAGGCTCTCGTCCTGTCGTTCGAGCGGTTCCTCGAGGAGAACAAGGACGAGATCGCGGCCCTCCAGTTCTTCTACTCCCAGCCGTACGGCAAGCGCCCGAGCTTCGACGACATCAAGGCGCTCCACGCGGCGATCAAGGCGCCGCCGCGCCTCCTGACCACCGACCGGTTGTGGGCGGCGTACAGGCTGCTGAAACAGAACAAGGTGCGGGGCGCGAGCAGTCAGCGGCGGTTGACGGACATCGTCTCGCTCGTCCGCTTCGCGCTTCACCAGGAGGCGGAGCTTGCGCCCTACGCGGAGGGGGTGCAGCTTCGCTTCGAGCAGTGGATGGCGACACAGGAGCTGCGCGGGCGCTCGTTCACGCGCGAGCAGCGGCGGTGGCTCGAGATGATCCGCGACCACATCGCGCAGAGTCTGGAGATTGCAGTTGGCGACTTCGAGTACGCTCCGTTCGTCGGTGAGGGAGGCTTTGGCAAAGCGCGACAGGTGTTCGGGCCGGAGTTGACGAAGCTGATGGATGAGCTGAATGGGGCGCTGGCCGCATGACCCACGCAGTGGGTTTGCCAAGGGGCTGGGCGGAGACGCAGCTTGGCGAGATCCGTGTTGACCTGTCAAGGACGCTGGATCCACGCCGGTCACCCGACGAGTACTTCGAACTCTACAGCGTGCCTAGCTTCGCCGAAGGCTTGCCGGAGATTGCCAAAGGCAGCGCGATAGGCTCCGCCAAAATGACGCTCTCTCCCGGCACGGTTGTCGTCTGCAAGATCAATCCTCGCATCAACCGCGTGTGGGTGGTTGGAAACCACAGCCCGCATCAGAAGGTCGGCTCCGGCGAGTGGATTCCCTTCTTCCCCGTCCCGGGTGTCGTCCCGACGTTCCTCGCGTACTACCTGCGGCGCGACGACTTCCGCAACTTCCTCGCATCACGCGTGTCGGGCGTCGGTGGTTCGCTGATGCGAGTGCGTCCATCGACGCTAGACGAGTACCCACTGCCGATTCCGAGCACATCGGAACAGCAGCGAATTGTCGGGGCGATCGAGTCGTTCGTGACGCGGCTGGACAATGCCGTGGCTTTGTTGGAACGGGTGCAGAAGAACCTGAAGCGCTACCGCGCCTCAGTCCTCAAGGCCGCCGTCGAGGGTTACCTCGTGCCGACCGAGGCCGAACTCGCGCGGCGCGAGGGCCGCAGCTACGAGCCTGCGAGCGAGCTCCTCAAGCGCATCCTCGCCGAGCGCAAGGCGCGCTGGATCGAGGTCGCCGCCGAGAAGGCCCGCGCCAAAGCCGAAGAGAAGGTCCGCAAGGCCGATCAGCCGTGGACTGCCGAAGACAACGCCGCGACCCTCGAGAAGGAACGCGCCAAGGCCGCCAGGCAGTATCAGGAACCCCCAGCGCCCGACACCTCCGATCTTCCTGCCCTCCCCGAAGGCTGGGAGTGGTGTTCGCTGGGAACGATCGCCTCCATACGCGGCGGCTATGCCTTCCGGAGCGCTGACTACACCGACGATCCGGCGGGAGTGCCGCTGGTTCGGCAGTCCGACTTGCGTGCGCCGGTCGTCAACACGGATGGCGCGAAACGCCTGCCTGCAAGCTTTCTCGAGCTCTACGGCCGGGAGTACCTCGTACGGCAAGGTGACGTGCTTGTAGGCCTGTCTGGTTCTCTCTCTTCCGTGTCCGTATATGTTGAGGACAAGCCTGCTCTGCAGAACCAGCGCACTGGCCTACTCCGCATCTCCGAGCTTGTCGCGGGCGGCTACGTGCAGGCCGTCTACAGGGTTCTTGTGCCCTCGATCGAGGAGGCCGGAAAGGGTGTAGCGGTTCAGAATGTCGCACCACGCGACATCGAAGCTATGTCTGTGTCGGTGCCACCACTGGCGGAACAAGAGCGTATCCTGACGGCGATTGACAGCGCATGGTCAGTTGTCGGGGACGTATTGCGAGGCATCGAGGCCTCCCTGGCGCGCACGCAGCGGCTGCGCCAGTCAATCCTCAGATGGGCATTCGAGGGGAAACTGGTTGAGCAGGACCCGAACGACGAGCCGGCATCCGACCTGCTCGAACGGATCAGGGCCGGGCGGGCGGCTGCGGAAGCACCGAAAGGTCGCGGTAAGCGAAGGAGCGCGGAGTGAACGGAGATACGAACCAGCTTGTCGCGAAGCTGTGGAGCTACTGCAACGTCCTGCGCGACGACGGCCTGAGCTACCAGGATTACCTCGAACAGCTCACGTTCCTCCTCTTCCTCAAGATGGCCGACGAGCGGGTTGCCCTGCTCGGTGGACCTCACCCGGTGCCGGAGGGGTACCGGTGGAGCGATCTCTCGGCTCCGTACATGGAGGGCTCGCGGCTGGAGGATCAGTACCGCCGTACCCTTGAGGACCTGGGGAAGATGGGCGGCATGCTGGGCCTCATCTTCCGCAAGGCGCAGAACAAGATTCAGGACCCGGCCAAGCTGCGCCAACTCGTCGTCGAGCTGATTGGGAAGGAAGAATGGCTCTCGCTCACGGCCGACGTGAAGGGCGATGCGTACGAAGGGCTGCTCGAACGGAATGCACAGGACGTGAAGTCGGGCGCCGGTCAGTACTTCACGCCGCGTCCGCTCATCGACGGGATCATCGACTGCATCCAGCCGCGGATCACCGAGACGGTGTGCGACCCGGCCTGCGGCACGGGCGGGTTCCTTCTCTCGGCCTACCACTACGTCGTGCAGCACAACCAGGATCTCGACCTGGACCAGAAGAAGCACCTCAAGTACAACGCCCTGCGCGGGGTTGAGCTTGTGGACGGCGTGTCGCGCCTGTGCGCGATGAACCTGCTCCTGCACGGCATCGGGCCGGACGGTGGCGAGGCCGAGCCGCCGATCCGCACCGACGACAGCCTGCGCAATGAGCCAGGCGAGCACTACCCCGTCGTCGTCACCAATCCGCCGTTCGGCAAGAAGTCGAGCATCACGGTCGTGAACGACGAAGGCGAGACCGACAAGCACACAATCAGCTACAGCCGCCCCGACTTCTGGACGACGACGACCAACAAGCAGCTCAACTTTGTGCAGCATATCAAGAGCCTGCTCCTGCAGAACGGCCGTGCCGCCGTCGTTGTGCCTGACAACGTCCTGTTTGAGGGCGGCGCCGGCGAGACCGTGCGCCGCAAGCTCATGCACGAGTGCGACCTGCACACCGTCCTGCGCCTGCCGACCGGCATCTTCTACGCCCAAGGCGTCAAGGCAAACGTGATCTTCTTCGACCGTAAGCCCGCGAGCGAGACCCCGTGGACCAAGACCGTGTGGTTCTACGATCTGCGCACCAACAAGCACTTCACCCTCAAGCAGAACCGCCTTGAGCGAAGCGCCCTCGACGACTTCGTCGCCTGCTATCGCCCCGGAGATCGCCACAACCGAAAGCCGACGTGGACCGAGAACACCCCAGACGGCCGTTGGCGCGCCTACAGCTACGACGAGATCATCCAGCGCGACAAAGCCAGCCTCGACATCTTCTGGCTGCGCGACGAAAGCCTCGAAGACTCCGCCAACCTCCCTGACCCCGACGTGCTGGCCGCCGAGATCATCGAAGACCTCCAGGCCGCCCTCGGAGAACTCCAAGCCATATCTGACGATCTGACACTGACGCCTGGAGCACCAAGAGGTGAGTAGGAAATGGGAGATGAGATGGCTGAGGAGCCCCGCGAAGTAGAGGTTAGAAGGTTCTTTGAAACCGTCGACCTGCTGGTGGAGCGCATCCCGACCGATGATGGGAGATCTCCAGACTTCCTCGTGTCGGGTGACGGCCCCGGCTATTTGGTCGAGGCTAAGGGTCGCTTCGACGATGAGTCGATCGAGAAGGAGCTAGGTTCAACCGGGGCAGCAAGTCGTACTCGTCCGGTCGGGTACAGCGAGCACATCGAGACGATAGTGCGCAAAGCCCGTAGGCAAATGGGAGCGCACGACCCGAAGCACCAGTACCAGTGGCTGGTGTGGCTATCAGTGGAGACATCCCTCGTTAAACCCGAACTGACTACGGAGCAGTTCATCAGCACTCTCTACGGGGTGCGCACTGTAGTCCATGCAGGGGAAGCGGGCAAGGCGGTCAGCAAGCGATGCTACTACGCACGCTCCGGACCATTCGAG
>Ga0315274_10011312_pt1 | contig 12784 bp, 19 predicted proteins | sample YL17G02_20_MG_FD_203700 | JGI IMG/M metagenome (GOLD analysis project Ga0315274, IMG submission 203700) | Sediment microbial communities from Yellowstone Lake, YNP, Wyoming, USA - YL17G02_20 | ecosystem: Environmental > Aquatic > Freshwater > Lake > Sediment | place: USA: Wyoming | collected... | reverse complement strand
CTTTTTATTTATAACATTATTAAAGAAATCAGAAAACTTTGATTGTCCGTAAAGCAGCAAAGTTTTCAAATATATCTGGCTATAGTCAGCTATTTTAAATTCGATTGAGGAGAAAGCTCATCTACTGAAATTATAATTTAATTTTTTTAGATTGCATCTTAAAAAATCTGATAAAAAATGATATTATAAAATACTATATTCATAATAGTTAATACTATTTTTAAGCTTTGTTTCAGCAGATTAAGCTTAATGAATGATTGCTTTTTAGTAAATTATTTTACAAATTACAATAAAATCCAAAATAACAAGATTTAAAAACATAAGAAATTTATTTTTCTTACAAAATAAAAAAATTAGGGAATACAGAAAGCTAAAATGAGCGGAAGTTGTTTAGATTTAAGGCAGTATCAGGATTCTGCAGATATGGCTGCGATAGTTGGAAAGTTCGTTTCTGGAAAATCTGGTTATAAAGCAGTTATTGAAAGAAGAAAAGAAATATTAAAATGCAGCCAGTGTGCAAAAATATTAGACGGCATTGAAAAATTCTGCCCTGAATGTGGGAATAAAGTGAAATAAACTTAATTCTTAATTCTTAACATAATTATTTTTTATATTGATTTCTATTGCTCAAGAATTATTAATAATTAATAAATAACTGCGGAATCAACGAGCAAGAGGAGTTGATGAAGCAGAGTAAATTAAGCAGCCGAGCCGAAGGCGAGGCTGATAAAAATGCTGAGTTATGGATCTGGTTTAATAAGAATAGATAATCTTTTAAATTGTTTAAGACTCTTATAAAAAGAACTGAACTTAAATAAAGTCTTAAAATGCAAGAGAATAAAAAAGAGCTTCTTGAAAAAGAAAAAGATAAATTTTTTAGCAAAAAGATTAAAATAATTTTAATTGCTTTAATTATTTTAATTATTATATTTGTGATTTTTTTAATATATGTTTTCATAATTAAATCAGATTCTTGTGAAAATGAAAAGTGTTTTTTTAATTCATTAAAGGATTGTAAAAAAGTTTATTTTGTAAAAGAAGACCCTGAGTATTCTTGGCTTTATTCTATTTCAAAAGAAGCTTCTAAAGATTCGTGTGAGGTAAAAGTTAAATTATTAGAGATTAAAAAAGAGTCTAGTGATTCTAAAATACTTCAAGATAAAGAAATGATTTGCATTGTTCCAAAAACAACAAAGGATTTTCCTGAAAAAGAAATATCAAGATGTAGCGGGGTTTTAAAAGAACAACTACAAGATTTAATCATTCAAAGAATGTATGACTATTTGTTGACAAATGTTCAAGAAATAAATAAAAGCTTTTTTGAACCCTTTTAAAAGTAAAATTTAAACAAAAACATAATATATAAAAAGATGGCGGAAAAAAAACTAAGTTTAGATATAGAAAAAAGCGTGGCGGAATTTGAATCTGCTGCAAAAAAACTAAATTTAAATATTAATAAAAAAAGACCTGACTCTGTTAAAAAAAGAGACAATAAATTACCTCCCAATAAAAAATTTGAAAAAAAATTAAATTTAAGAGAAAGGCAGTTGCTTCTTAAGAGGTGGAAAAATATTTTTAATATTTTTTTAATTTTTTCAATTTTTATGTTTATTATTATAATTTTTATTATATCTTATTATAAAACAGAAGTTCAGAAGCAAGAAAAAATTATGGGGGAGGGTAGTGAAAATTATATAAGCAATGTGATTCATTTTACATCAAAATTAAATAATTCTTTTTTTAATTCGGTAAATTTTACTAGAATTCCTGAAGAAAATATACAGAATTTTATAATTATTAAAGATGAAAAATGCAATCCTAATATTCTCTGCAAGTATGTGGGGTATACACAAGAATATGATTTATCCACAATTGTTGATGAAGATTTTTTATTAGATAAAAAGGTAGTAAATTGCTATGATAGTTCAAATTGCATATCTAACTTTACTTATTTAGAATCATCAAAAGAACTATTTTCAAAGCAAATGATAAAAATTGAAAAAGATGAAGAAAATAGATTAAATATTTATGATGAAAATAATATTTTAATTGCAAAACTTGAGAAAAAAGATTTAAGGTATATTAAAGAATTGTTTATTTGGTTTAAATTTTGACTAATTGATATTACAATGGATTGCTAAATTGGGCTACAAAAGTGCAACACTTAGTATACATTATTAATAATAATCCAAAATAAAAGGAAATAACAAATCATAAATACAAACCTTTAAATTCTTAAAATAATCTATATTTTTATGCCTTCGTCGCATAGTGGTATTGCACGAGATTGCTAAGAGCGGAGACATTGTGTCCCCTATCTTAGAATTTTCGATAAACCATTGTGCTAAGTTAGGCTAAAATAACAAGAAATAAAAACATCAAAAAGCACATTATAATTATGCCCTGTTCGCATAGCGGTTATTGCAATTGGTTGCTAACCTAGGTAACAAAAGTGTAACAGTTAGTATACAAATAAACTATTAAAAGCAAGGTTTAAAAATATGACTTGCTTATAAGTATTATGAAAAATTATGAGTATGAGGAAGATTTGGATATCCTGTATATCAACAATAATTTTGAGAAAGAAAAAGTAGTTGGTAATTTGGTTTTTGGTAATATTGTTATTGATATTGGAGAAGCTGGTAAGGTTTTAGGCATAGAAGTAGATTGTGCTTCAAGATTATTCAATTTTCCAGCTGAACAATTGAACAACTTAAAAATAGCTAAAATTCAAGTAATGAAAATAGGAAACATGTTGACTTTAGGAATAGCACTAGCAACACAACTAAAAGAACATACTTTTCAATTTGCAATTCCACAAGAAACAAATAAAATTCCTATTGTTTGTTAGATTCTCTTTTCATCCATTTTTCAACTTTCTTTCTTAATTTTTTATCTTGTTTTGTATAATCAAAATATGCATTAAAGAACATGGGAGGAATTTCATCAAGGTAAAAACATAGAACTAAAGATTTGGTTTCTTCTAATTTATATCTAAAGGAATATTTGAAACCATTTTTAGCAGGTCTTTTAAAAACACCAATTATTTTATCAAATTGCAGATAAACTTCTTTAATTATACTCAGTTCAACGGCATGTTTGATGTAACTATCTCTATCATAATAAGGATGTATCTTAAAGTCACTAAATTTTCTCTTTTTTAAAAACTCAATCTTTTCATTTTCTTCCTCTTTTGTTAATGGAATGTCTATTTCATTGTTTTCCATAAATTAAAGGGTCTAAGCATCATTATAAAACTTTTTAATAGTCTGGTAAAATTACTTTAAGGGTTTTAAAATAACTTTAAGTAAGTTTAAGTAATGTTAAAGTAAAATCAGGATAAAAGTTATTGTCTTATTTTACTTCTATACTTTTTGTTTTTGCATTTTAAGGAGTCATAACCAGTATAAAAATCTGTTATTAAAATTCCATTAAATCCTTCAAGCAATTTGTGTAAAAAGGTAGCTTCTCTAGAAGGTTTATATAAATAATAAATTTCTTCTTTATTTGTAAAAACCCGCACATACCCCCATCTGTTTTTAACCTAATTTTAGTTTCATCTGCATGAATTAAATCTCCCATAACAATTTTTTTCATTTTCTTCTTTTTTATATTGACAATGCGCGATAAATTTTAATCTAATTGGGTAATAAAATTTAATTCTGCATATTCAACTATCTCTTCTTTTTCAAGAATTTTAATCCACTTATTTTCTTCTCCTTCTGGAACAGAAACTGACATAAATTTAGGAGAATGAACAATTTCTACTATTTCAAGCCCCTCAAAATTATTTATTAATTCTTTTGCAGTTTCTTCTATAGCTTTTTCATTGAATGTAACTATTATCTGGTTTGAATATGGTTCTGAACTAGATACAATAAAATTTTCTCCGTGAAATTCTTTATCTTTTTCTTCAACCTGTCTTGCTATATCCTTTCTTATTTCCCACCCCTCTTCTGCTGATAGTTTAGGTTTATAATTTAACTTCAAAAAAAATGTTTTAGAGAATTCTGGACTTATTTGGGATCGTTCTAAATTGTAAGAATGAATTAAATTGGTAGCCTCTTTTTCACTAATATTATCATAAAATCCAACTATTATCTCTCCTTTAACATAATCTTGTTCGGGCTTAGATTTTTGTATTAACAAAAATCCAGAGGTTATTATTCCTAGAACTATAAACCCAACTACAATTCCAATCCACACACTTTTTTTCATATTTAAATTAGTTTTCATTTATTTATAAAATGTTCTATATCTTCAAATAGCTTTCAATTATTAAATTGTTTATCATCAATAATAAGGAACTTAAAGTATATTTATTTTTTGTTTTAATTGAAATAAGCAATTAAATTCAGAAAAAAGTATATGAAGTGTTTAAAGAATAGCACTATACTAAAAACTCGATAAAATTATATATCTCTCATACTTCTTTATTTTATGAAAAAATCCAGAGAAAAAGAGATTGGTTTTGATGAAGAAGAATTAGAATCAGTTTATCAAATTGTTAAAGATTATGATGAAAGAATTCTTAATAACCCCGAAGATTACCATTTTTCTGATGATTATGATGAGGAACCAACAGACAAAGAGATTATAAAATCAATTTTGGATAAGATTGGTAAAAGTTTATCTCTAAAAAATAAAGAACTGATTGATAAAGAGTTTTTAAGAAAGAAATATAACTTTTTTAATAATTCTGTAGATGAGAAAGTTAGTAATATTATCAACAAAGCATACGAACAATTAAGAACAGTTGAGATTAAATATTTTAACATGGAAAGTGCAGAATTTATAAAGAGAAGTGTAGACGTTTATCATAAATCAAGTAAGTATATTATTGGATATTGCCATTTAAGAGAGGACATAAGGAAATTTAGAATCAGTAGAATTAATTCAGCAATATTAACAAAAGAAAAATATAAAATTCCATTAAATTTCAATAAAGATAATTATCAAAATGGAAAAACATAAGATAACTATTGAGAAACTAGACGAATTAGAAAAGAAAACAAAAGATAAGTTTACTAAATTATTGGTTAATGATTTAAAGAAAAAAATTAATCTACCAAATGAATCTGCTTTATACAATCAACTTAGCTATGATAGAATATTAACTTTAATCGAAAAAGAAGAAAATAACAATAGATTAAAAGAGTTCAAAAAAGTTGATCAAAAAAATATTTCTTATAATCTAAAAGTGATGAGAGGAATTAAAAATAAGAATATTACTATAAACGCAGAATTCTCACTAGATACTTTATCTTTTATGATTCAAAAAGAATTTGATTTAGAGCCTATGCATCTTTATGAATTTAAAATTGGAAAATATAAATTTGGACCTAAATGTGATGAATGGCAGGAAATTTTTGATGCATTGGACAATTTTAAGTTAGGCTCTGCAATTCTTGCATCAGGATTAAAACAAGGAGACATTTTTGACTTTCTTTATGATTTGGGGGATAATATTAAATTTAAGATTCAAATAATTGAAATTTATAATGGAAGATGTTAATAGAAAACTAGTTGATGAATATGATAGTCTTGAGAAACTAAAAAAAGAAATTGAAAACAAACTTTCTAATATAAAGAGCGAAATGATTAACATTGCAAAAATAAATGATGTATCTGTATTATCTGGAACTCATAAAAAGTGTTCAATAAAAGAATATGATAAAGTAATTTATCCTGAAGACAAAGATTTCTTTTCAAAACTCATTAAGAAAAATGGCTTGTATGATTCATTTTCACAGATTAATTATTCAAGACTTGGTCCTGCAATTGTTAAAAAAGATATGAGCATAAATAAAGAAATTCTTGATGCAGTTAAAATTATAAAAGCTTTCAGAGTTACATTAATTGATACTGGTCTCTAGTCAAAATGATTTTTTGAAACAGATTATTTTAAAAACCTGCTAGTTTTCATATTTTTAAGCTTAGTCTTAAATTAAGTTTCATAAGCCCACATCGCATAGCGGTATTGCAATTGGTTGCTAACCTAGGTAACAAAAGTGTAACAGTTAGTATACATTATTAATAATAAACCAAAATAAAAGGAAAAACTTAAATTAAAATCACAAAATTTAAAACATCAAAATAACCCTTAATAATCATGCCGCCATCGCATAGTGGTATTGCACGAGATTGCTAACCTAGGTAACAAAAGTGTAACAGTTAGTAGAGATTACAAAATAGATAATTTTTTAAGCATTAAATTATTAGAATAGATATGGAAACAGAAATAAAAGCAATTGATGAAAGACTAATAAAATTAGCTAAAGATGTTGAAATAATTAAAGGGTTATTGACGTCAAAAGTAGATGATGAGGGAGAGTTATCTGATTGGGCAAAAAAAGAGTTAATTATAGCAAGAGGAGAAGATGAATCTCAAAGAGTTTCTTTAAATGATTTAAAAAAAGAGATTGAAGATGGGTTATGATATTGAATTTAGCTCTAAATCAAAGAAATTTCTGAAGAGTTTAGACAGAACGGTTTCATTAAGAATTATAGAAAAAATAAATCTTTTAAGAGAAAATCCATTTAGATATTTGGAACATTATGAAGGAGATTATTATAAATTAAGAATAGGTGATTATAGGGCTTTAATTGATATTAATTTTGAGGACAAAATATTAATTATTCAAGTCTTAGATAAACGAGGAAGAGTATATAAAAGATAGATTGTTAAAAAAGTTTACAAAAGTGTAACAGTTAGTAGATATTATTGAGCGTTCTGTAAAACAATTAAATACTTGTGAAAACGAAATAGGTGTTTTAGTTACAAGAGAAGCAAAAACCATAAAATTAAAAGAAGGCAATAAAGAATTTATAATTGTTGAGAAGTTTTCTTTGGTTGAAGAATAAAAATTAGGAAAAATATATAAACACGATATATATCTTATTTTTATGTGGGTTGCTAAAATTAAACTTAATGGAGAAAAAGGTTCAATAGGAAGTAGAACAAAAAAATTTGGGGTTTCTGTTTCTGGTTATCCAATCTCCTCTTACAAAACAAAAAAAGGAATTTATGTTTATTTGGTAGGATTTGTTTTGGGTGGAGAAAAAAATAAGAAAGATTTTATTAAAGATATAAAGAAAGGAGAGAAGACTCAAAATCTTGAGGTTAAAGGAGACCTGATTATTGCACAAATTTTAGAGCCATCTCATTTAGAACAAATGTATTCTCATAAGCTTATAAACTTAAAACCAATAATTATTGATGAACACGGGTTTAATTACTGGACACTTGGTAGCTGGGATAAAAAAGAATTAATAAAATTTGTAAAAGTTGTAGAAAGAGAGTATAAAGGAGAATTAATGAGCATTAACCAAGAGAAAGTAGAAGATTTCTCAATTATCCATATGCAACCAAAATTAACTAATAAACAAAAACAAGCTATGAATCTAGCGATTAAGCATGGTTATTATAATTATCCAAGAAAAATAGATGTGCAAGAATTAGCAAAACTGTCAAAACTTTCCTTTTCAACTTTTCATGCACATTTAAGAAAAGCTGAACAAAAACTTCTTCCATATTTCTTTAATAGATATTGATATTTTAAAGCATAGAAACGATATATATCGCTATAAATTTTATCTTCTCCTAAAGATTTTAAAAATAGCCCTAAGGGGAAAAGAGTTCTGTGATGTTTGAAATGAAATTAAGAGAAATATTATCAGAAGAAGAAGTTAATGAATATCATAAAGAATGGGAAGCATTTAGTCAGAGATATACTCCTGAAACTCCTTATAACACTCATTCGAGACTTCCTGTTATAGGCAAAGTTTTTCAGTTTAGAGATAAACCTGTCTTTAGAGCTCATATTTTTAAGAATAGAATAAAACAAAATTTTAATCCTTATAATCCTAAAGAACCGCCATACCCTCATGCTAATTTTCATCTAACTCATTATCTTTATCCTATTGAACAGATAGGTCACGCAGGGTTATCTAAACTGGTAAAAAACTATCATAGATTTATAGTTACTGAATGGTTTAGTAATAAGATTTGCCCCGAAATGAAAGAAAGAATTCATTTTGATAAATCTCATCCATCAATAGAATTTGTAATGAATGTAAGAGAAGGAAAAAATAAATTTATAGGAAAAGCCAGTGCAGTATTTTATGAAGATACTGATAATAGAATATTGCAGGTATGGTATATAGAAGGTATAGGTCAACTAAGAGCATATGCAGAATCTATTGAGAAATTAAAACAAGATAGGAATGATTTAAAAGAAAGAGAAGAATTAATAAAAAAAATAGATATGAGGTATAAAAAAAGAAAAAATATTTTGAGTTTAAGAGAAGAATTGCCTGATAGAACAATCTTAATTGAACAGATAAGACAAGGACAAATTCCAGAAAAAGAATTACATAATTATTTTTCAGATTGGAATAAATAAAATTAGATTTCTAATTATCTTAAATCAAGACTTTCCATGACAAATGCCTCCTTTTCGTTACAAAAATCAACTTTTGAACTGCTGAAAATCGACTTCATGAGCAGAAAACAGCTAAAAATCATCATTTAATGGTTTTATGGGCAAAACTAGTATTTTTTCCTTTCTGAAAATAACAGAAAAGTTTAAATATAACTAAATATAACTAATATTATGGAAATTAACACAATTGCTAAAAAATGGGGGAGCTCCATAGGAATTATTATTCCTAAGGAAATTGTAGAATCTAACAAGATTAGAGAAAATGATAAAGTAATTGTAGAAATAAAAAAAAGACCTATTGCTAGAGAATTTTTTGGAAGATACCCTAATTGGAAAAGATCAACCCAAGAAATCAAAGATGAAGCAAGAAAAGGATGGGAATAAAAAAATTCTTTTGGGACAGTTATGCAGTTATAGAAACAATTAAAGGAAATTCTAATTTTAATCCTTATCTTGATGATGAAGTTATAATAACTATTTTTAATCTTATTGAGATATATTTTTCAGCCCTAAAAGATTTAGGAGAAGCTACTGCTGAAAAAATTTATCAACAATATTCTCCATCAGTTACAGAAGTTCCTGACAATGTCCTTAAAAAAGCGATGAAATATAAGTTAAAAAACAAAGATAAAAATTTTTCTTATATAGATTGTATTAGTTATGTTTATGCTACAGAAAATGATTTGATTTTCTTAACAGGAGACAAAGAATTTGAAAATTTAGAAAATGTTGAATTTGTGAAGAAGTAAATAACAATATTTATAATCTCTTTTTCTTTTGTATTTTCATGCCTTCGTCGCATAGTGGTATTGCCGAGCAAAAGCAATTTTAGTAAAATATAAAATAAGAAATTGCTTTTGTGAGTAGGTTTGCTAAACTAGTCCAACAAAATAGGGCAGTTAGTAAAAATAATCAAAATGAAATTGAAAGTTCCTTTTTACAAACAAGAAAGCAAGAATGATTGTGGTCCAGTAGCCTTGCGGATGGTTCTAGAATACTTGGGAGAGCCACATTCGAGAGAAGAACTAATAAATTTAGTTGATAGTGATAAAAGTGGAGTTACTTGGACTTTAGGTTTAGCTAGAGCAGTTGCTAAGATGGGTTTTAAAACAGAATTTTATACTACTTGTTTAGGTTTTAATCCAAAAAACTATGAATTAGAATATTACCAAAAAGAAGCTGATAAACCCTCTTCTTCAGAAAGAAAATTAAAAAGACTACAAATTGAATCTCATCAATTGGGGGTTAAAATGGAAGAAAAAAGTTTAACATTAAAACAATTAATTTCTAAAATCTCTAAAGATTGTGTCCCTATCGTTTTACTTGACTGGAATAGAGTAAGAGGAAAAGAAAGTTATCAAGGGCATTTTGTTCCTATAGTTGGCTATGATGATGAAAATATTTATGTACATAATCATGGAGAAATTGACCCAAAAGAATTTGTAGCTATAAAAAGAGACTTATTTGATGAAGCTAGAAAATCTAAAGGAACAGATGAAGAAATAGTTTTCATACATAAAAAAGAATAATCCAAAAGTTTAAATCACCAAAAAGATACATAAAATTTATGCCCACTTCGCATAATGGTATTGCACGAGATTGCTAACCTAGGCTACAAAAGTGTAATAGTTAATAGACATTATTAATAATAAACCAAAATAAAAGGAAAAACTTAAATTAAAATCATAAACTTTAAAACATCAAAAAGCACATAATATTTATGCCCTGTTCGCATAGCGGTATTGCATCGGTTTGCTAAACCGAGCCGGTTTTCCGGCTGCCAGGTTCGACTCCTGGACAGGGCGTTTTTATATTTTTTAGCATATATATCAATAATCTTTAAAACCCAAGAAAACTTTTATAGTTTTCCGGGCCAAAAAAATCATTAAGATTTTTTAAGGCTTTTAAGCTGTGCTGATGAAAAGCTTAAGTTCTGTTTTGCATAGCTAAAATAGAAGCAAGATACCAAAAAACCAACAAATTTATATAAGGGATGCATAATTTTTACTACTCAAAATAGATAATTTTATAAGGTTCTTTATTATACTTTTTTAGGGGTGATATTAAAATTACCTCAGAAATAATTCTGGGAATATTGCATGGATAAAGAAATAATTAAAGTTGAACGTGGAGAATTTAAGATTACTGACAATCCTAATCAAAGTCTATGTACAGAAGGATTAGATTCCTGTGTTGGATTAGCTTTAGTCACTTATAAAAAAGACAGTACTAAAAGGGGTTTAGGGCATTTACTTTATGATGGATCTGTCTGGTATGACAATGAAGGATTAGCAAGAATTAAGCAAGAAGACAAAAAGAGGGCTAGTGAAACCTTGGAAGAGATTATTTTAAAGTTCTCAGAAAATGGTACAATAAAACCAGAAGATATTAGAGCATATGTGGTTTCTAATAGGACTAAAGAAGGAAAAGCAAAAACAAAAAAATTAGATGATAAAGAATATGTTAATCCTATGTTTGATTTTGTTATAAACTCGCTGTTTGAAAGAAGAATAAATCCAGTCTTAATTGATGGAAATTTTAATTGCAAAAGAGAAGCAGATTCAGATGATAAACGCATATATCATATTGTTTATAAAAATATGTTTTTGCATAGAGATAAAATTAATATCCCATATTATAATAGTGCTAGTATTTTTTTAAATCCTAAGACTTATTCTCACCCTCTTTAAAATTTTAAATCTTTCAGCTAGTATTTTTTCTAATCATATCCCTTTAATCACATAAATCTTTATAATATTACAGAAATTTTTTAATAAATGACTAAATATATTGTGGTGATAGGAGGTGTTATCTCTGGGGTTGGAAAAGGAGTTGCTACTGCTTCTATTGCAAGAATCATTAAAGAATATGGTTATTCTGTTACAGCTATAAAGATTGATCCTTATATTAATTGTGATGCAGGAACATTAAGACCTACTGAACATGGGGAGGTTTGGGTTACAGAAGATGGTGGTGAGATAGACCAGGATTTAGGAAATTATGAAAGATTTTTATCTCAATCAATATCTAAAATAAATAATATAACAACAGGGCAGATTTATAGGGATTTGATTGAAAAAGAAAGAAGAGGGGATTTTTTAGGTGAAACAGTACAATTTATACCTCATGTTTCAGATGAAATAAAATCAAGAATTAAGAAAGCAGAGCAAGGAAGCGAGGTTGTTTTAATTGAGATTGGAGGAACTGTAGGAGATTATGAGAACTTGCCTTTTTTATTTGCATTTAAAAGTTTGGAAAATGAAATTGGAAAAGAAAATATTAGTTATGTTCTTGTTAGTTATCTTCCAGTTCCAAGCCATATTGAAGAAATGAAAACAAAACCAACTCAGCTGGCTGTAAAATTGCTAAGAGAGTCTGGAATTCAGCCAGATTTTATTTTATGCAGAGGTAAAAAAGCACTAGATAGTGTAAGAAAAAGAAAAATAGAAAAATATTCTAATATTATTTCAGAACATGTTATTTCTATGCCTGATGTTATTGGCCCTGGAACTGTAAATACAATTTATGTTATACCTCTTGATTTAGAAAAAGAAAGATTAGGAGAAAAATTATTAAAAGGATTAAAATTAGAAAAAAGAAAAGAGCCAAACTGGATAGAATGGGAAAAGGCAGTTGAAAGAATTATAAGCCCTTCTAAAATTATTAGGGTTGCAATGGTTGGGAAATATCTTGATATAGGAGATTTTCAATTAAAAGATTCTTATATTTCTATTAATGAAGCACTTAAGCATGCAGGTGCAAAAAATGATGTTAAAGTAGAAATAGAATGGATTGATTCAAAAGAATTTGAGAATAATCTAAATATTAATCAAATTGATAAACTTAAAAACTTTCAGGGGATTATAGTCCCTGGTGGTTTTGGTAGTTCTGGTATTGAGGGAAAAATAAATGCAATTAGATATGCAAGGGAAAATAATATTCCTTTTTTAGGGTTATGTCTTGGATTGCAGTTAGCAGTTGTTGAATTTGCAAGAAATGTTTGTAATTTAAATGCTAATTCAAGTGAAATAGATTCTAATGCAGAACATAAGGTTATTGATCTTCTTGATGAACAAAGGAATATTACAGAAAAAGGGGCAACAATGAGGCTTGGAGCATATAAAGCAATAATCACACCAGGCACAATAGTTCATAGATTATATAACTCTTTAGAAGTTTTTGAAAGACACAGGCACAGATATGAAGTTAATCCTTATTACAGTATCTGCTAATCGCAAAGAATTTAATATTTCTCTATCTATATAAATTGACTAAAAGAGGCATAAGCAATTGCTATTTGTACGCGAGTCATGATTTTCGTGCCCTATCTATGCCTCTTC
>Ga0315274_10011309_pt1 | contig 12787 bp, 10 predicted proteins | sample YL17G02_20_MG_FD_203700 | JGI IMG/M metagenome (GOLD analysis project Ga0315274, IMG submission 203700) | Sediment microbial communities from Yellowstone Lake, YNP, Wyoming, USA - YL17G02_20 | ecosystem: Environmental > Aquatic > Freshwater > Lake > Sediment | place: USA: Wyoming | collected... | reverse complement strand
TGGCTCTCCAATTTCGTCGGCTTCGGCGTCACCAACGTCATCCGCTCCGTCTTCGCCGCGCCGGCCCTCAAGACCTTCCACATGAGCGAACCCGCCTACGGCTTCGCCGTTGCCACCTTCAACGCCCTGCGCACGCTCACCTTCGTGGTGCTGGGGCGCTGGAGCCGGTGGCACTACCGGCCGCGCGCCTTCTTCGCCGTGAACAGCCTTCTGGCTTTCGGCATGGGCGGGGCCTTTGCCGCCGCCTTCCTCCCGCCCCAGTTTTCCGTGCCGCTTGTCTTCTTTTCCTTCGCCGGCGCCGGCGTCGGCATCGGAATGACCTACACGTCCAGCATCTTCTACAGTCTCAACACGGCCGATACGTCCGACGTCAAAGCGCACTTCCACGAAGCGGTCCTGGGCGGAGGCGGGGCGCTCTTTACCCTTGCCTCGGGCCTGGCGAACGCCGTGTCCGGCTCCATCTTAAGCCCGCTTCCGCTGTGCGTTGTCGCGGTCATTTTGGGCATGGGCGTGTCCGCGAGATTCACGCGCGCCGCACGACAGGCCGGCAAGCCCCTTGAAGACTCACCCCGCAGCGGCTATCCTCAGTAGCATCGACGCGTCATTCTGACCCTGGAAGTGCACCCATGCGCCTCGTGCCGCACACGCTTGCCCTGACCCTCATCTGGGCGGGCGTCCTCATCGCCGCCTCGGCGCCCGCGCCCGTCTGGCTTGCCGACCTTGACGCCGCACTCGCGCGGTCGAGGGAAACCTCCCTGCCGCTGTTCGCCGTCGCCCTTTCCCCGGAGTCCTTTGACGCCTTCAACAATGAGCTCGACAATTGCCCCTCTTTCGCGCGGGCCGCGTCCGAATGCGTCCTTGTGCACGTCGAGGCTTCCTCGGATTCGCTGAAGAAAGTCTTCCGTCTGGAATCTGCCTTCGTCGCGCTTGTCGCCCTGCCTTCCGGGAAACCCGAGTTGGTATATTCCGAATTGCCGTCCGCAGCCGCCGTGGTAAACGATCTTCTCGCGGTCCGCGCCCGCGTCTATCTCAATTCGGCGGCACAGTCCGCCTCCGCCGGCAGCGACCCGCAGGCAATCGCTTTCCTTCAGAAGGCCCTTCTGCTCGAGCCTCCATATCCTGAAATGACGGCCGCGCGCACCGCCCTTGCCGAGGCCTCCGAGAGGGGCCGCGCAAAGATCGCCGCCGCCGACAACTCCATCGCCAAACGCCAGTACGTCCAGGCCAGGCAGTCCCTCGAAAAAATCGCCGCCGACTACGCCGGCACCGATGCGGCCCTGGCCGCCTCGCACAGGCTCTTTGACATGCTCAAGAACCCCGCCGTCCTCGACGGCCTCAAACTCGCCGGGCAGGACATCGCCGCCAGGCAGCTTTTCGACCAGGCCAAGGCCGCCGAGGCGGCCGAACACCTCATGGAGGCCGCCACCTTTTACAGGAAAATCATCAAGGACTACCCCGGGACCCCAACCGCCCGGGACGCCTCCCCCAACTACGAGCGCATCCGCGCACAGGCCGACGCGGAGGAAAAGGCCTACCAGGACAAAATGGAGCGCGAGTGCCGCTCCTGGATGGCCCTTGCCGATAACTATGCAGCCGCAGGCTACCTGGAGAAAGCGCTTGACTACTATCAGAGGATAATCGACGCCTACCCGAAGACGGGTTTTGCCGACATTGCCAGGGAAAAAATGAAGAAAATCAGATGAATCGCGTCCCTTGAGTCACAGGACACCGAAGATGGGCATAGTGAGGCTGTTGAAAAACGTGTCAACGGCGCAGAGTCTTGCTCAAGAGAGCCGCTTTTGGCCGCAAGGACTCTGCGGGAACGCTTTGCCACTGCTGGACAAGCAGGCTTCACTAAGGTTACGCCCTGCCAAGGCCGGCAGTGCCACATAAGAGCGGCGGGATGCGATCCCGCCCTACGAAACTGGTCGGGATTTTGGCCCCCTGCGGCGGCGGGCGCGGGCCAACTGGCGTTCTCCCTCACCCCCGCCCCTCTCCAGGCGGGAGAGGGGAAACGGGCGCAGTCCCGAACCGTCGGGACGCCCCTACTTTGCTCCGGGAGGATAAATGACCGGGAAAGGAGAATCACAATCCGGCCCCTGTGCCGGCATTGAGATCATCCCGATGGGCAGCGTCTACGTGCCCCAGGTCGAAAGCGTCGCGCACGCCCTGCGCCTGTGTCTCGGCTGCACGGTTTCCATCGTCCATCCTATAGGCCTCCCCGAAGGCGCCTATCGCGCGAACCGCGGCCAGTACGACGCTTCGATGATCCTTGACGCGGCCCGCCCCTCTGTAGGGAAGAGGGGCTGGAAGCGCCTTGTCATCTCCAACCGCGACCTGTTCGCCGCCGGGCTCAATTTCGTCTTCGGCCAGGCAGACCTGTCCGGCGCGGTGGCCGTGATTTCCCTCGTTCGCCTTGCCAACACTTTTTACGGATTGCCCCAGGACGACAATCTTTTCATAGAGCGCGGCGTCAAAGAGGCCGTCCACGAAATCGGCCACACGCTGGGGCTGGTTCACTGCAAGGTCCCCTGCGTCATGTATTTTTCGAACAGCCTCACCGACACCGACCGCAAGTCGGCCGCGTTTTGCGCTGATTGCCGGGCCCGCCTTGCCGCAAAGGAGAAGAAATGAGGCAAGTTTTTCTGCCGCTCGCCGTCGCCGTCCTTTTCATTGCCGCCGCTTGCCACCTCTCCCGCGCGGAACAATCCAAGTACCCCCCAGCCGTCGTCTCCGTCGTGACGGCGCGCTCCGCCGCCAACCCCTATCCCGCGCTTACGCAGTTCGATGTCCCCATCCCGGCCGAAAACTTTTTGAGCACCGACTCCTTTTACCTCGTCGGCAAGGGCCATCAACTCTACGCCTGCCAGGTTGAACCTTCACCAATTACCGCGGGCGGGCGCACCTTCCGGTGGTTTCGCATTATCGCGCTGGTTCCATGCGAGAATCAGCCCCTGAACTTCATCCCGCTCGAGACGGCCGTGCGCCCCTCGGTCCTCGTCGTGTCGTCTCAACCGGTCGGCGATTCGCTGACTCTCGAAACTAACGCCGTGCGCGCGAAACTGGATGCCCGGCGCTTCCGCGTCGCCGAAGAGGTGAGCCTCTTCGGCCATACGCTCCTGCCCAAGTACGAGGAGGGCCTCGTCAACCGCCAGCAGTCAGTCGAACTCGTCCTCACCGACCGCTTCAGGCACGCCGATTTCACGCTCACCGCCCAGGTCTCCCCCGGCGGCTTCTGCATGGAAAGACGCGGCCCCGTCATCGCCACGGCCCTCTACAGGGGTGAATTCGCCGCCCCCGACCTCAAGCCGGTCCCCTTCGAGGCGCGATTCTCCCTGACCGCGCACAGCCTTATCAGGATTTCCATCGTGATTCAGCCCGGCGCTTTGGACCGGGAGACCTTCGCCGTCAAGGAGGTTCACCTGACGATCCCGTGTATCCTCGCCGCCGCCTCGACACTCGACTTCGGCGGCGTCCATGAGAATTCGCTCGGCCCCGAACATTACGACGGTGCCGGGCGCCTCGACGTCAACCTCGACGGTTCGTACCTCTTCGTCGACTCGAAAGCCGTCAACCTCAAAGGCGGCGGCGGGATCTCCTGGGCCGACTACAACAGCGGCGACGCCGGCCTCGCCTTCCTCTTCGACTGCAAGGCTAACGCTTTTTCCATTACCGCCGACTACAACGCGGACCTCATCGACGTCCGCCTTGCCCCTCCCGACACGAAGGAAAAAGCCGCCGTCGCCGTCGAGACCTGGCTCTTCTTCCACCCCGGCCGGCCCGGCGTGAAGGTCCTCGGCCACATCTCCGAATACCTTTCGTCCCCTCCTGCCGTGGAGCCTAATACCGACTACGTCAAGGCCGTCACTCGATTTCCGTAGCCGGGCATAGCGTGGGGACCGGCGGCGCAAGGGTTTTCTGTCATGGGTTGCGGACTTCACTCAGACTTCTTCAGTTGATTGCCGATAACACCCTCAAGCCTTTGTGGGAAAGGCCGCTCTTGCCGAGGAGAGGCGTGGATGTCACACCGTGTCGATGTTGCCCTCGTCTTTCCCCCCATCCGCACATGGGATGAGCCAAGGAACTTCCCTACGGGGCTTGGCATCATCGCCGCGGTCATCCGCAACATGGGTTATTCCGTCGCCGTAGTTGACGCGAAGGGCGAGAAACTGGGGGTTTGGGAGGTCGAGGAGCGGCTGAAGGCGCTGAATCCGCGCATTGTGGGGATTGGGGGGATCGTAACGACCTATCGATTTGTGCGGAATCTCACCCGATGGATCAAACTCGCCCTGCCTGACGCGAGAATCATCGTCGGCGGCTCCGTGGGCGGTTCCATACCCGAACTCATGGTCGAGAAAAACCCCGTTGACGCCGTTTGTGTCGGCGAGGCGGAGGAGACGGTAAGGGAACTCGTACCCGTGCTTCTCGAGGGCGGGGATTTGTCCGGGGTGCGCGGGATCGCCTTCCGGGACGGCGGACGCACCATTGTGACCCCGCCCCGTCCGGCGATTGAAGACGTGGATGACATTCCGTTTCCGGCGTGGGATATGTTCCCGATGGAGACCTACCTCTCCAACCCCGTGGTCGGCGTCGGCCGGGACATGGACATAATCACCAGCCGCGGCTGCCCGCACCAGTGCACGTATTGCTACCAGATTTTCGGGAGGGGCTTCCGGGCGCGTTCGCCGGAGAATATCCTCGCGGAAATCACAGAACTTGACTCCCGGTACGGACTGGACTTTGTCTCCTTCCAGGACGACTGTTTCGTTGTCGATAGGAAGCGCGTCTACGCCTTCTGCGACCTTTTGGACAAGTCGAATCTCGAAATCAAATGGTCGTGCTGCGGGCGAGTCAATATCTGCGACGAACCGCTCCTGCGGCGGATGAAGGCATCGGGGTGCGTGAGCGTGAATTTCGGAATAGAATCCGGCTCCCAGACGATTCTTAACAGGTATAGGAAGGGCGTGACCGTCGAACAGGCAAAACGGGCCGTCCGCCTCGTGCGCGACGCGGGCCTGAGGTGCCCGACTTCGTTCATGCTGGGGTCTCCCGGGGAAACGCGGGAGACCGCGTGGGAAACCGTCGAGTTTTGCAGGGAGGCGAACATCCCGCTTCAGGCGCTGATGTTCACGACGCCTTACCCCGGCACGCCGCTTTACGAGGAGGTCAAAGGACTGGGCCTGGTCGGTGACGAGGAAGCTTACATAATGCGCCTCGGCGATTGCGTGGATTTCACGATAAACCTGACTTCCATGCCCGACGCGGAACTTGTCGCGCTGCGCGATGAGATGCTTGCCGCGGTCAGGGCGGCGTATCGCCCACCGTCGGAGAACGAACGCGACCGCTTTGAGCGCGAACTCTACGGGGAAAGACTCTACGCGAAGGCCCAGGCGCAATGCGCCACCGCCGCGATGCGGACTCACAGGAAAACACATGGGTTCAATGAATAGCCATGTGAATAGGAGCCCAAGTGCCTCTCACTCTTGAACAAGTAAACATGGCCTGTAGCATAGTGCGAATACAGAGACGCGATCGAACGCTGCACGGGCCTCAGGCGCGGGAGTGACGGAAATGATCACCTGCTTGCAGGCGAAGAACTTCAAATCATGGAAGGACACAGATAGACTGGAGTTCGCCCCCCTGACAGGGCTCTTCGGAACGAACAGCTCCGGGAAGACCAGCATCCTGCAGATGCTTTTGATGCTCAAGCAAACTGCGGAGTCTCCAGATCGCAAGCGTGTCCTTCACACAGGCGACGATCGATCCTTGGTGGACCTCGGAACGTTCTTTGACTTGATTCACGGGACAGCGAAAGACTCGCCACTTGACCTGAGTCTATCATGGGAACTCTTGAAGCAATTGGATATTTCCGACCCGGAGAAGCTCAGCGCTACTCTGTACAACATCGCCTCTCTTACGTTCGATGTCACTGTGAAGTCGGAAGGCGAACGTGCCGTTGTTGATCAGTTTGCATATTCCTTCAACTCGGAAAAATTCGGCATGTCGCGTATCCCGGACGGCAAGAAGAAGGGCAAGTACGACCTGGTTTGCCCCAACTTCAGGGCGACGCGTTTCTCGGGACGTCCGTGGCCGCTGCCCGCTCCCGTCAAATGCTATGGGTTTCCAGACGAAGTCTCCGCGTACTATCAGAATGTTGGGTTCCTGTCTCAGTTGGTCTTGGAGTTTGAGGGTCTATTCGCTCGCGTGGCGTATTTGGGCCCCCTTCGCGAATACCCAAAGCGAAGCTATGTTTGGGCAGGCGAACAACCGGCCGATGTGGGCCGGAAAGGCGAATTGGCCGTTGCGGCGTTGCTCGCGTCACGTGCCCAAGGGATGAAGTTTTCTCCAGGTCCTCACAAACACAAGGTGACCATGGAGAACAGGATTGAATACTGGTTGCGCCAGATGGGAATGATAAGTTCCTATGCCTTGGAGCGGGTGAAGCAAGACCGCAAAGACTACGAGCTCAGGGTCAGAACCACATCGAGCAGTCCGGAGGTCTTCGTGACCGACGTTGGTTTTGGCGTATCGCAAGTACTGCCGGTGCTCGTACTATGTTACTATGTTCCTGCTGGTTCCATAGTGGTTTTGGAGCAGCCCGAGATTCACCTTCACCCCTCGGTTCAAGCCTGGTTGGCGGATGTCTTCATCGAGGTCGTTACCAAACGCAATGTTCAAATCATCCTCGAAAGTCACAGCGAGCACCTCTTGAGACGCTTGCAGAGGCGAATTGCGGAGGGCTGGCTTTCCTCTGACAAGGCGGCGCTCTATTTCTGTCGCATGAATGGTGACGCTTCTGCCGTTGAGAAACTGAACATTGACCTCTTGGGCAACATCACCAACTGGCCTCAGGATTTCTTTGGAAACGCGATGGAGGACGCGGTGGCGATGGTGGAGGCCGCCGTAGAGCGGAAGCCGGGGAGCCCCGCGTGAGCATTGTCGTCGATACAAACGTTCCTCTCGTCGCTCATGGGAGTGCATCTCAGGCGTCGCCGGAATGTGTTGTTTCATGCGCACGTCGGATACGCGACCTCTGCCGAAACGGACGTATCGTGCTCGATGACCAATGGCGCATCATGAATGAGTACAGGGCGAACCTGCGCCGCACAGGCCAGCCGGGAGTTGCAGACCAGTTCCTTGCATGGGTGTTAACGAATTACAGGAATCCCAACCGCTGCGAATTAGTGAGGATTTCCCCGTGCGGCCCGGGCGACTCCGATTTCGCAGAGTTCCCGAAAGACGACCGTCTTCAAGACTTTGACCCGTCGGACAAAAAGTTCGTCGCCGTTTCCCTTGCCCACAGCAACAAACCGCCGATACTTCAGGCTGTGGACAAGAAGTGGTGGTATTACAGAAGCGCATTGTGCGAGAACGGCGTTGCCGTGGAATTCCTCTGCGAAAAAGACATATCGGCCGACTGAGTTGGACATCGAAAGGTCTTGCCATGGCTCGCATAAGAACCTTCGCAATCGGCCGGAAGCAGATCGGCCCCGGTGCCCCGGTCTACATCATCGCCGAGGCCGGCGTAAACCACAACGGCGACGTGGGCCTGGCGGAGCGGATGATCAAGGTCGCCGCCGAGGCCGGGGCGGACGCCGTCAAGTTCCAGGCATTCAAGTCCGAACTCCTCGCCTCCCCGGGCGCGCCGCTTGCCGACTACCAGAAAAAGACCGTCCGCACTTCCCGCACGCAGCGCACGATGCTCAAGGAACTCGAACTGGCCCCGGACGACTTCAAGGTCCTGAAAGCCGTCTGCGACTCCGAAGGCATCGAATTCCTCGCCAGCCCGTTTGACCTCGACAGCCTGAAGATGCTCCTGGACCTTGGCGTCCGGGCCGTGAAGGTCGCCTCCCCCGAGATGACCGACACGCCGCTTTTGGAGGCCGTCGCCTCGGCGCGCGTCCCCGCGCTCGTCTCCACCGGCGCCGCCACCCTCGACGAAATCAAGGATGCCGTCGCCGCGCTCCACGCCGGCAAACTCTACGACATCGCCCTCTTCCACTGCGTGTCCGCATATCCCGCGCCCTACGACCAGACCAACCTCCGCGCGATCGTCACGCTTCGGGACTACTTCCGCGTACCCATCGGCTACAGCGACCATTCGCCCGGCCTCCACGTCGGCGTCGCCGCCGTCGCCCTCGGGGCGCACCTGCTCGAAAAGCATTTCACCCTCGACCGGAAACTGCCCGGCCCCGACCAGCCGCTCAGCCTCGAGCCGTCGGAACTCTTTTCGCTCGTCACCGCCGTCCGCCAGATCGAAAACGCCCTCGGCAACGGCGAAAAGATCCCTCAGCCCGCCGAGGTGAACGTCCGCGAATCCGCCCGCAAATCCCTCGTCACGACCCGCGCCGTCAAGAAAGGCGACAAGATCACCGCCGCCATGCTCACCACCAAACGCCCCGCAACCGGCATCGAGCCCCGCTTCATCAGGAAGGTAATCGGCCGGCGCGCAAAGTGCGACATCGGCCCTGACACCATCATTACATGGGACATGATATGAACATACTTGTGCTTGCTGCTCATCCTGACGATGAAACGATCGGCGCCGGCGGCACAATCGCCCGCCTTGCCGCCGCCGGCCACAAGGTCTTCCTCTGGGTCGCCACCGAGATCTACGAGCCTATCTGGCCCGCGACCCAAAAGCCGCCCCGCCGCGCCGAGACCGAAAAAGCCGCCGAAATCCTCGGCGTCTCCGAAATCATATTCGCCCAACTCCCCACGATGAACCTCGCCGCCATGCCCCCTATCGACCTCTCCAACATCGTCTCGCGGGCAGTCTCTGAGTTCCATCCGGAACTCATCCTGTGCCCGCCGCCCGCCGACGTCAACAGCGACCATTCGGCCGTCTTCGACATAGCCCTCGTCGCCGCTCGAGGCCTGCCCGACAACCCCATCCGCGCCCTCTACGCCTACGAAATCCAGACCACCACCCGCTTCGCCGCGCCCGACAGATTGTTCCAGCCTACCACCTACGTCGACGTCACCGACACCTTCGCCAGGAAACTCGAAGCCTTCGCCGCCTATGAAACCGAGAAGCGCGCCTTCCCCCACCCGCGAAGCCCCGAAGGGCTCGAAATCCTCGCGAAGGAGCGCGGCCTCGCCTGCGGCTTCCAATACGCCGAAGCCTTCGCGTGCATCATCCGGCGTTTCCACTCAAGTGAACCGCTTGCACTATAAATCCGCTTGATGTACCATTGGCCGGCCGCCTGCGGCGAGGTAAACTTGTGTGCCAGTGGTCATTCGACTCTCCCCCGGGGGAGAGGGTACGGGTGGGACAGAGTTCACCTCTTTCCCCGGAAGACAGAGGTCTGCCCGGCTATGGCAGGCGTGCCCGCCTCAGGCGGGGATCAGGGATGAGGGAGAAAAACGCAGACGGGGGGGCGGGATGGTATCCCGCCCGCCGGGGACTGTCCGCCTGTACGGCGGCATGCGCCGTTGACGAGGCATTCGCGCCATGAAAATCGTTCTCATAGGCAGCGTCATCTTCAGCCGCCGGATGCTCAACGTCCTCGTTCGCGAAGCGCCAGCTCTCAACGGGATCAAGACCGTCGCCGTCTTCGGAATTCCGCCCGGACATTCGAGAAACATATCCGACTACGCCAACCTCGAAGGCCCCGCGAGAAGAGCAGGTATCCCGTACTACCCCTTCCACAAAATCGACTCCCCGGAGGTCCTTTCGCGCTTTGCGAAACTCAAGCCCGACTGCACATTCGTCCTGGGCCTGAGCCAACTACTGCCGCCGGGGCTCCTCAAACTCACCGGCCTCACGATCGGCACGCACCCGTCGCTTCTTCCCGACGGCCGCGGCCGCGCCGCGATTCCGTGGTCGATACTTCTCGGCTGGAAGAGAAGCGGGATCTCGTTTTTCGGGATTACCGAAGGCATCGATGAGGGGCTTATTCACGAACAGGAGCCCTGGGACATAGGCCCTCGCGACGACGCGACGGTCCTTTATTCAAAGATGTGCCGCGCCGGCGAAGCCGCCCTGAAGCGTCTCCTCAAGTCAGCCGCGTCAGGCGGGCTCATCGGCCGCCCCCAGGGCAAACCTCAGATCGGCCCTCTCGCCAGGCGCACCCCGGCCGACGGCCGCATTGACTGGCCATGCGCCGACGCCGTCGCCATCGACAGGCTCATCCGCGCGACCGCCAGACCCTACCCCGGCGCATTTACGGAACTGGCCGGGCGCAAGGTCATCTTCCGGAAAAGCGGCGGCGTGAAGACCTTCTGGAACTCCCACGTCCCTCGGGATTCTTCCCATTCCGAATCCGGAACCATTCTCTATGCGGGCAAGGGCGAACTCATTGTTTCCGCGGGCCTTTCCGCGCTCAGCATCACTGAGGTTGAGATACCCTGCGTCGCGCGCCTGGGCGCCCGCTGCGACCTTTCCTCGGTCTTTGTCCCGGGCCAACACTTCACGTAATCCCTGTGTTACCGCCGGCCCGCCGGGAGGGGGCATCGGTGAGGGAGAAGACGCAGGCGATTCGCGTTTAGGAGGGGCACGCTCCGGCGCCGCGGGAGACAAAGGTTCCCGGCGGTCGCTTTTGCCCCGGAGTGCGGACTTCGGACTTCAGGCCGCTTTTCCCTGCGCTCTGCGGCGTCCCTATCACCCCCCGAGGTAATCAATAATGCCGTCGCGCAGTTCCCTGTTGAACTCCTTGTCCGCGTCCGAAGGGCCGCTCTTCGCTTCGGGCCTGGGGCCGTACTGGGGCAGCGTGTCTCCTGATTCGTACGCGCCCAGGTCCGGCGCGCGGCCGCGGAACCCGTCGTTGATGCTCGGGATCACCACGCCCGCGTCGACCGCCTTCGAGCCGGCGCGGAGCCTGAGGTCGTTCTTCTCCACCAGGTATTGCTTTTTGACGTTTTCGGGCGCCTGGATGCCGCTGTCAAAGGTCCTCGTCCCGTCGACCTCGATCGCATGCCCCTCCACCGGGGCCCTGGCCTGCATCTCTTCGAGAGTCTGGTAGACCACGCCGTTCCACTTCGCGAACGTGTCGAACGGCCCGCCCCCGAAACCGTCGTAGTCAAAGTCGCAGTCGGTCATCTTAGGGCTGAAGTCCATCGCTCTCGGCTTCGTGTTTTCCTCTATCACCCGCTGGCTTCCGATAAAGAGGTTGTTCCGCGTCATCGCGTTGTCCACGCGAACCGACGTCCACACCATCCACGGGAGCCCCTGTTTGACGCTGGTATTGTGAAAGATGAGAAACCCGCTCGTAATCGGCTCCCCCGCCGTGTGCATCTTGAACGGCTCGACCTCGATGTTGTACATCGCGTTGCGAAAGATGTACACCGGCCCGCCGAAGACCGGCTGTTCGCTTATGCCCTGAAAGCAGTTGGTGAGCCGGTTGCGGAAGAACCGGCAGTTCTGCTGGCTGTAATCCGTTTCTATGCCGTCGTCGGTCATCTCGGAAATCTCGTTTCCGTAAACGTCGATCGCGCGGCAGACGTCCGTTTCCCGCGTTTCGCGCGTCCCGAACGTGTCTATGCCGTCCGCAAAGCCCCGCACGCGGTTGTAGCACACGATGTGCCCCGATCCGGATATCTGGAATCCACGGGGGTTCTCAATCCCCTTGGTGCGCGGCCACGTGCACGGCCCCTCGACGACGTTGTCCGAGAGGAAAAAATCCCTGTTGATGTCGCTCTTGTCCGTGCATGTAAATCCGTAGTCGACCCTGAAGATGTGGCAGCGCCGCACGACAATCCGTTCGGATCCGTGCGCGACGACGCCGTACTCGACGTCCCGTACGCCGAGCCCCTCGAACCACACGTCCCTGACGCCCGCCGCGCTAACGCCGCGTTCGGGGCGTTTGGCCGCTCCCGCCACCCCCGTAATCACCGCCCCCGGCCCCGCGGCGCGCCAGACGACGGGCCTGCCCGGCTCGCCGCTTGCGGTGACCGTGAACGGGGCCGGGTAGTTGCCCTTGGCAACAAGGATCAGGTCTCCGGCCCTGGCCGCGGCGTCGGCCTCCTTGAGGCCCCTAAATGGGTCTTGTTTCGTCCCCTCCCCGCCGCCCGTTCCCGCAGCGACGTAGAGCGTCCGAAGCGGCGCCGGGGCCACCGGCTCGCCTCGGGTGCGGCATTTGACGGCCTTCTGCGCGCCGCCGCCGTCCGGGTCCGAGAGCGTCGCGCGCATTTCGTATTCGGTTTGCGGCTCCAGTTCCAATATGCTCCCCGCGAAGAGCGTCGTCCCCGCCGCGGGTTTGCGTGACATCGCTTCGCCCGTCACCCGCAGCAGCGGCAGCGCCTTTCGCCAGCCCAGCATCCCGGTCTTACGGTACTCCAGCGCCACCGTCGCATTTGCGTTCGCGTCGCCCGAGATGAGCCACTCGACGCCGAGGCAATGAATCGTCGGCCGCTCAAGCACCAATTCCCCCGCCTTCGACGCATTCTGATTCCCCGCCCCCTGTGCCCCCACGGCGGCCGCTGCTGCAACCAGACAAACGCACATGCCCGTCACCAACCTCATCCCGTAATCCTCCTCCAAGTTGTGTCATGCAGAGTGCATATTGTACGCACCCGCTCTGCCCGTGCACAGGTACCGGCTTGTGCTATCTGTCGCGGCTAGCCTGTCGCGTACGCGCGGTCCTGCCGGTGGGGCAGGCTATCTGTGCCACTGGCGGCCTCGGGCTTCGTAGCTTCAGCGAAGGAGCCTCGTCCGCCAGTGCTCTGTTATATGCCACTGGCGGCCCGTCTGCCGGTGTATTTCCCCTCTCCCGCTGGGAGAGGGTCAGGGTGAGAGCGTAGGGGCGGACGGCGTCCGCCCGCTTGGTGTTGTTGAGGGCCCCGATCT
>Ga0315274_10011308_pt1 | contig 12788 bp, 11 predicted proteins | sample YL17G02_20_MG_FD_203700 | JGI IMG/M metagenome (GOLD analysis project Ga0315274, IMG submission 203700) | Sediment microbial communities from Yellowstone Lake, YNP, Wyoming, USA - YL17G02_20 | ecosystem: Environmental > Aquatic > Freshwater > Lake > Sediment | place: USA: Wyoming | collected... | reverse complement strand
GAGGCTGCCAGGAACTGGTGCGTAGAGGGTTGTATGAGGTGGGCTGTGGTGGGGAAGCCCATGGGGCACCGAGGCATAGCCGGGGTAGGTTTTGCTCTGCCCAAGTGCCTGGAGTTTGCCCTGAATGGGGGTAAGGACGATAAGTTCTTCGATGGGAAGCAGATAGGCCCGCCCACTCAGGACCCGCTTACCTTCACCTCCATTGAGGATGTAGTCAAGGCGTATCTGGAGCAGGTGAAGTTCTTCACCGAGAAGATAGTTATCTTCAGCAATATAACGGACGCCAACGAGGAGATCTGGCTGCCCCAGCCGTTCAACTCCGCTTTGCTGGATGGCTGCATTGAGAATGCCAAGGACGTCAGAGATTACAGAGTCTGGCACAAGACCAACATGCAGCCTGTGGGACAGACTACGGTAGTGAATGCGCTGGTGGCGATGAAAAAGCTGATTTTCGAGGATAAGAAGGTCACCATGGCACAGCTTCTACAGGCACTTAAGGATAACTGGGAAGGGCATGAGGAGCTGCGGCAGATGTTCTTGGACGCCCCGAAGTTCGGCAACGATGACGACTATGTGGACCTGTTTGCCAGAGAGGTCCACATCAGGACTTGCCAGACGATACACCAGTTCAAGACCATATATGGCTACAATGTGCAGTCGGATGGCAGCGGCAGCGCTAGCTACTTCAGCTTCAGCGGGCTTACGGGCGCGACCCCCGATGGCAGAAGGGACCGCGAGGTGTTCAGCGATGGCACGGTCTCGCCGTTGCCGGGCACTGACAAGAAGGGGCCCACCGCCGTGTTGAAATCGGTGGCTAAGATAGACCCGCTGCTGACCTTCAACCATTTGTTCAACCAGAGGTGGATGCCGGAGTTCCTCGAGGGCGATAACAGGTCGAAGTTCGTGGCTTACCTGAGGACGTTCGTTGACCTGGGCATACACCATGTTCAGGGCAACGTTATTGACGATAAGGTTCTGAAAGATGCTCAGGCCCATCCTGAGAACTACCAAACCCTGGTGGTTCGTGTGGCAGGTTTCAGTGCCTACTTCACGGATATGCATAAAGAGGTGCAGGACCAGATTATCGCCAGAACGAAGCAGCGACTGTAACAACATAGAGCGTTTCGTGTGATAGATTAGGTGGGCGTCCTTGCGGACGCCCACTTCTTCTTTGTCGGATGTTTCCCCAGTTGCAGATAGCAATTGCCCCATTCTCTCCGATTTTTGAAAAGCCTCTTGCATAACGAAATTTTTTCCTGTATAATCGCAACTGCTGCTAGGATAATCTGCCACGATTCTAGTAGCAGAAAATCATATAGAGAAAGGGGGGCTTATGGGGGTAAGGTTCGTTTCGCTGTCGCGGGTGGTTGCAGTGATAGGTGTCATGGTTGTGGTCGTGCTGTTGTGGCTCATATGTACATCGACCGCTACGGCTCAGTATCAAAGCATGGTTATTCCCAGGGTCAATGTGGAGACAGGAGGCAGCCTCAGCATCGCGGGTGGAGTGGTAAACGGGAACCAGATCGATTTCGGAAACATGGGGCCGGGGCAAATTCTGGAGAAGACGCTTTCTCTAAGCATGACAGCAAACAGCGCCTGGTATCTTACTGTGAGCAAGAATCAGGATCTGAAAGACTCTTCGCTTGGTGCTACGATTCCCTCGGCTAATTTCACTTTCAAATCGAGCGGCGATGCAAGCGGAACGTATGTAACGTCGAGTGCGGAATTCGGCAGTTCCGGGTCTCCATCCAGTGTGGTAAGTAGCGGTTCGGCGACCAGCGGGAGCACCGTCAGTGTCGCCTACAAGCTCATAATCCCCGCTGGCCAGCCAAGTAATAATCCACAAGTGAGTTATTATTCTGCTGTTCATACCTATACTCTGGTGGTGGGTAGCCCTTAATATTCGTGGTCAAGGAAATAGAGGGCAGTCTGGATTTGCCTTGCTGCCCTCTATTTGTGTTCGAGCGATGAGGTATCTAAAAGCTGTTGCGATAATAGTCATACTGTTAGCTGTTGGCTTTTGTGTCTTCCCGACCTCAACCTTGGCAGAGGGAGGGATGATGGTCTGGCCTACCTGGGTCGAGCTGACGGTGAATAGAGGAGAGCAAGCCGGTAAGATGATCAATGTTCAGAACCAAGGCAGCGAGCCAGTCAGGGTAATGGCCTATACGAGGGATTTCTCCATTAGCAGGGAGGGCAATTTTGTTTTCTCTGAGCCAGGGCATGAGAGCTATTCAGCTTCCAGATGGCTCAGTCTAGAAGAAACTGATTTTGAGATTGCGCCCGGAGAAAGTCGGGAAGTTGAGGTTAGCATCTCAGCGCCAACCGAAGTAGAGCCCGGAGGACACTATGCCGCTCTCTTCTTTGAGTCTGTTCCTTCGTCAGATCAAGGAGCGGTCTCGATTTCAACGAGGATACCATCTCTTTTCTATCTCACTGTGTCTGGTGCTACTGAGGCTGAGATTACAGCGAATGCGGAGATTTCTTCGTTGCTGCTGCCTGGGTTTGCTGGTAAAAGACCTGTCGAGGCCGGTGTTGTGGTGCATAACTTGGGAAATGTTCATCTGACTGTAGCAGCTAGGGCTTACTTCAATGGTTCCTGGGGTGGGCATAGCGAATTAGACCTGGGGCAGATGGTTATCCTGCCCGATGCGGAGGGGATACTGAAGGCTGAATGGCAGGAAGCACCCTTCTTGGGCAAGGTGAAGGCAAATGTTGTGATCGGCTATTTAGACCAGAAGGGGGAACTGGTAAATAAATCACAGACAGCGGAGTTCTGGGTTGTTCCTTGGAGTTTGATAGGGATAATACTAGTCGTTATGGGGGTGATGGTTCCAGCCATAGTAATAGTAAGCAAGAGATACCGTTTGAGGATGGAACGGAAGTAAAGAGGGAGGATTGGGGGTAGCCAAATCCTCCCTCTGGAAATGCTCCGAGCCTTTTCCCTATTTTGCCTTCCAGACCGGCGCGCGTTTCTCCATGAATGCCTTGGGCCCCTCTTTGGCATCCTCGGTGGAGAAGATAATCATGGACATCAGACGCTCTATAGAGTAGGCGCCATCGAGAGCTAGGCCTCTGAGCACTGACTCTTTGATCGCTTGCACCGCCAGGGGGCCATTTGAGCAGATTTTCTCTGCGTATTCCATGGCTGCAGGCATTAGTTGCTCGCGGGGTACGACCTTATTGATCAGGCCGTATTCGACAGCATCTTGAGCTGTGATCTGGTTGGCTGTAAGCAGCATCTCCATAGCCCGGCAGTAGGGTATCTGGCGCGGCACTCTTACCGTTGTTCCGCCGCCAGGGAAGAGCGCCCACGTCGGTTCCATTATGGCGAAGACGGCGTTCTCGGAGGCTACCCTGATATCCGTGCCAAGCAGCATCTCCAGGCCTCCGCCCATGCAGAAGCCGTTAACCGCTGCAATCACAGGCTTGAAAAGGTCGAATCCGCGGAGGACAGCGGTAAGCGACTTGGCAGCCTGGGGGTCTGACTGGAGTTCCCGGAGGTCGGACTGGGTGATCTTGGGCAGGAAGGTCTTGAGGTCTCCTCCCACGGAGAAGGCGGTCTTGCCAGCCCCGGTGATGATGGCTGCCCAGATATCACGGTCATCTCTAACCTTCACCCAGGCGTCGCAAAGCTGGTCCATCATCTCGTCGTCCATGGCGTTGAGGGCCTCGCGACGGTTCATGGTGACGATTGCTATGTGGTCCTTCTTCTCAAAGAGTACTGCAGGCATGTTTATCTCCTTTATTTAGATTTGCTTGATGCTTTTGACTTGGCTGCCGGCTTGAACTTGGGCAGGTACCAGTCCTGTTCTTCGACTTTCTCGAAGATGAGCTCTAGCGGCATGTCTATATATATATCCTCGTTTTTGCAGCCCACTATATGGGTATGCATGCGAGGCCCTTCCTCCAACTCTACTATGGCGACGTTATAAGGGGGGTCCCAGGCCGGATAAAACGGCGAGTGGGTGATTTGCCAAGTAAATACTCTGGCTTTGCCACTTGCCTTTGTCCAGTGGTAATTCGTGCTCATGCATTTAGGACAGAGACCGCTGGGAGGAAAGCGAAATTGGCCGCAATCGCCGCATTTCTGAAGTAACAATTCCTGCTTCTGGCAGGCATCCCAGAAGTGTTTTGACTCTTCGGTCGGTGACGGAAGCGGCTTGGGCAGCTTGAATTCTGTCGTCATAATTACCTCCTCAGGATTAATGCGGAGCAGCTAAAGGTAGGCGGGTACTCATTGACCACGCCACCGAATCCTGTGGCAAGCGCAATCTCCGCATTCTTCACCTGTCTTTCACCACACTCTCCTCTAAGCTGGCGCACTGACTCGACAATGTGACCCATGCCCATGGTGTGGCCCTCGGAGAGTAGGCCGCCGGCGGTATTGCAGGGAAGCTCTCCGTCAAGCTCCACCTTGCCTGCCTCGACAAAGGGCCCGCTTTCCCCTATCTTGCAAAAGCCGCTGGACTCCAACTGCACGAGAAACACTATGGTGAAGGCATCGTAAAGCTGGGCGACATCTATGTCTTTGCGGGTAACTCCAGCCATTTTAAAGGCGGTATCGCTGGCCCTCGCCCAGGTTTGCCAATCTGAAATCTTGGGATTGCGCCAGGGGCGCAGGAGCGGTGCTCCGTGAGCCTGTCCCCAACCGCTGATATAGACGGGGCGTCTTTTGAGATTCTTCGCCCTCTCTGCGGATGTCACTACCACTGCACCACCACCATCTGTCCAGGGAGAGCAATCAAGTGCGCGCAATGGCTCCGCTATCCAACGCGAATTGAAATAGTCATCGAGGGTTATAGGTCTGCCATAGTTCTGGGCGTTGGGGTTCAGGCAGGCGTGCTTCCTGCAGGTAACGGCCACCATGCCAAGCTGCTTGTTGGTAGTGCCGAAATCGTGCATGTGCCTGCGGGTTATTTGACCCAGGAACGGCGTCGCCGCAACTTCTCCATAAGTCAGGGTGAATTCAAAGTTTGGTGGTAAGCTGGGGGGCACATCTATAGGATTGTTCTGCCAGCCGTAGCAGCAGACCACCGTATGGCACGTCCCTGCGTTGATAGCCATGGCAGCCATCTGCACCAGAACTATGGGTGTGGCACCGCCGCAATCCACGGTAGCGTTGAAGTTCGAGGTTATCCCCAGAAGGTCGGCTACCCGGCCGGAAAAGCCATGTCGCTCGCCTTGCTGGGATGGGTGCGCAAATAGAAGGCCGTCCACATCGTCCTTGGTTAGCCCGGCATCTTCAATGGCCCTCTTGCAGCCTTCGAGGGCGAATCCCATGGTGCTCTTGTCGGGATTTTTTCTGGCGAGCTTGGTCATGCCAACGCCAACGATGGCGCACTTATCTCTCAAGCTCAATCTATCACCTCCTGTCAGTTTGGAGAATGACTAGAAATTGCAGAAATAGTCTACATCAACCCCCTTTATCCCCCAGTCTTGGGGGAATTATAGGTTTGGGGGGCACCCCCAAACCCCTGGCAGGAGGTTTCCTGCACCTCTTTCTCAGCGTTCTCCGGTTATGGTTTAGAGGACGTTTGGCAACTATTTATGGCTATTTAGAAGTTCTCTTTTTAGGCGCCTTCTTTGTAGAGAAAATCCTGTCGGCATTTCCGCCCAGTATGGCGTTGACCTCGTCCTCGGTGAAGGTTATCCCCTCAGGGGCGTTCTGGGGCAGCCCTTTAATGATATCCGCATATTCCCTGGTTGACATAAGAGCGGACACGAAGGGATTATCAGTGCCAAAAAGAACGCGGTCTTTCCCGAGGCGGTCGAGGGCACTCCTTAAGACTGTACAGAACTTGCGGAAGTTGAACTTCGCTACATCCTGCCAGGCGGATATGTCAGTTAATATATTGTATTTCAGACCGGCGAGATAGAAAAGCTGCTCATGCCAGCCAAATGCCATGTGACCGGCTACTATGGTTATATTGGGGAAATCCTGTATTACATCGTCGAGGTGGATGGGATCGCCGTACTTGCCACGAAGTGGCGCAGCCCCGAGCTGCCCCGTATGGCAGGTCACTGGTACTTCGAGTTCGCTAATCTTTTCCAGCACGCGGTAGGTTCTGGGCTCATTGATGAAGAAACCTGTCTGAGGATAGAAGTTTACCCCTTTTAGACCCCAACCCTTTATAGCTTGTTCGACTATTTTTATAGCATCAGGTCTGCGGGGGTCAACGGTGGCAAAGGCGATTATCTTCTTAGGATGTTTTTTTTGGAGGGCTGCGTATGCTTTGAGCTGCTTTTCAAGGGACACCTTCGGTTCGCCGTACATAGCCCAGTAATCCATAGGCAATAGAACAGTCTTGTCGATGCCATTGGTTTCCATATCGTTGATTAGTGCTTCTCCCTCGGGGTCCCACAATGAGGGAATCAGGGTTTGCCTTATTGTATCTAGAGGCATTTCCATTCCCAATGCCTTCATGCCGTTGAGATACATGCTGGATACTGTTTGCCACCATCCTTCGGGGTACCATTTTTCTGCTACGAGATGATAATGGGCATCGATTAGCATTTCCTCCTCCTTTCGCCAGTCACGTCCGCAAATAACGAGTTAAAGGAAAGTCCTATCTGGGCAGACCGAGGCCGGCAATGGCAATGATAATCCTCTGAATCTCGTTAGCGCCACCGCCGACGGCTTGCATGGGTGAGAATCTATATTCCCACTCCAGGTATCCATCGTAAGGAGCCTGGGGGGTGCCTTGCTGCAAGAGGCCGTACAGGCCGAGGACTTGCATCCCTAGATTACCCAGGCGTTTCTCAAGTTCGCTGGTGAAGACCTTTGATATGGATGCCTCGGAGAAGGGGACGATGCCCTGCTCGAGAAGCCAGGCCAGTCGATACCCCAATAGACGCCCGACATGCAGTTCTATTGCCATTTCAGTCAGTTTTTGCTGAATAATGGGGTCTTTGCTAAGGGGTATACCATTGCGTTTTGTTACTTTGGCGTATTCTACTATCTCGTCGAATATGCGCTGGTAGCCGGCTATGGTGGCTGCCATGAAGACCCTTTCGTGGTCGAGAGCCTGGGTAATATAGTACCAACCTTGATTCAGTTGGCCTACCACGCAACTCTTGTGGACTTTTGCATCATCGAAAAATACTTCATATAGCGTATGGTCGAACATGGTATCCAGCTCGCGTGTCGTGATACCGGGAGTCTTCATGTCGACAATGAAGATGCTGATACCCCTGTGTTTCTTGGGGGCATTGGGGTCGGTTCTAACTCCAATCCAGCCATAGTGAGCCTCACCGGCAAAGCTGATGAAAGTTTTCTGTCCGTTTATTCTGAAGTAATCACCGTCTGCCACGGCGTTGGTCTGCAAAGATGCCAGGTCGGAGCCCGCTTGAGGCTCGGTATAGGCCAGGCAAAACACGACCTCTCCGCTCAGAATCATGGGCAGGAACTTTTTCTTATGCTCCTCACTTCCCACATTGATTAGGGTAGGCCCTACCATATTCTGGGCCAGGATATGAGCAGCCGCAGGCGCCCTGCCGTACAGCATCTCTTCGCCGAAGATTAACTGGTCCATATGGGGCCGGCCGCCCCCCCCATACTCTTTGGGCCATCCTATACCTATCCAGCCCTTCTTGCCGAGCTTACGGCTGAAAGTGGGGTTAAACATTTCGTTTGTTTTTCCGCCCCGCCAATCTGGCCCTAGCTCCTTACGAAGATAATCACGAACCTCTTGTCTGAAGGCTTCCTGCTGGGCAGTGAACTTAAAGTCCATAGCGTTTCCCCCTCAACTAAGTTAAATATGGGGCCTACAGCCCTAATTGTCGGGCGACCAACTCTTTCTGGAAATCAGTATCGCCGAAGGCGAGCTCACCTGCCTTAGCCCTTCGATAGTAGAGCCCTATATCGTGGTCTCTGGTGGTGCCGATAGCACCATGACATTGCACGGCTCTCTCAGTGACAAACTTGTAGGCTTCGTTGATCCATCCCTTGGCGACAGTAACCTCTGATGCACTGCTGGGAAGGCCTTCGGCAACGCTGCAGGCGGCCTTGTAGAGGATGTCCCTGCTGGTCTCGACATTCATCCACATATTAGCGCAGTAGTGCTGAATAACCTGGAAGCTGCCGATAGGCTTGCCATATTGGACTCTCTCCTTGACATAAGACAGGGTCATATCCATAGATGCCTCCTGGCCGCCCACCATCTCAGCGCATTTGGCTATGGTGGCCTGCTCCAGGGTTTTGGCCAGGATGGGCCAGCCTTCATTTAGTTTACCCAGCATGTTTTTCTTAGGGACTCTCAAGTTCTTAAAAACAACCTCGCATAGCTTATCAGCGCCTATGGTGGGCATGACCTCGCATTTGATGCCGGGACTCTTGGCATCTACTAGTAATAGGGTAATGCCCTCTTCGGGGGTGTTCCCTTTCTTAGTCCTGGTAACGCAGATTATGTAATCGGCTATATGGGCGTTCTCTACAAAGAGCTTGGTACCATCGATGACGAAGCTATCACCCTGAGCTACAGCCTTTGTTTGCACTCCAGCGGCGTCGTATCTGGCGCTGGGCTCGGTGAAAGCCAGGGTCAAAATCAGTTCACCTTTAGCTATCTTGGGTATGAACTCCTTTTTCTGTTCCTCAGTGCCTGCAGAGAGGATGGGCAGGCTGCCCAGAACCACAGTGCAGAAGAAGGGGCCAGGCACTATGTTTCGCCCCATCTCCTGGAGCAGGATAATCAGGTCCATGAAACCCATTCCCTGACCACCGTACTTTTCAGGAAGCACCAAGCCCATCCAGCCCAAATCAGCCATCTTGCGCCAGAGCTCAGGGGAATAGCCCTTCTGGTCTTCTTCAAGCTTGCGAACTAGCGCCTTGGGACATTCCTTGGTCAGGAAATCCCGTGCTGAAGTGCGCAGCATTTCCTGTTCTTCGGTTAAGTCGAGATTCATGGTTCCCCCTTCTTTATGATTCTAGCTGAGCCAGGATCGGCGCCCGTCCCAGTACTCTTCTCTTTCTACAAGCGTGGCGGTTCCCTGGCCGTAGCCACCGCATATAGCTGCGCAGCCGTATCTGGCTTTGCGGCGATTCATCTCGTGAGCCAAGGTGCCTAGCATGCGCATCCCACTTGCTCCTATGGCGTGGCCAATACAGCAGGCATCCCCGTTGACATTCATCTTTTCATGGTCTATGCCCAGTTCTTTGCACTGAACAATAGGCGCTACTGCGAAGGCCGCGTTGGACTCCCAGAGGTCTATGTCTTTGGGTGTCAGGCCTGCCCTTTGTACAGCCTTCTTGGACGCCAGGGTAGCACTATATCCCATGATCTTGGGATCGCATGCCTCCCAGGCTATGGCCCTTACGGTGCACATCGGCACTAGCCCCAACTCTCTGGCTTTGTCCTTTGACATAAACACGCCTGCCGCGGCACCGTCAGCCTCCTTGGAGGAATTGGCCGCATCGACTGTTCCCCCGAGCTTGTAAATGGGTGGGAGAGTGCGTATCTTTTCCAGCTTCGAGTCAGCTCTTACGCTCTCATCATAGTCGACGATTTTCTTTGTTCCATCGGGGAATATACCTTCCATGGGTATTATCTCGTGCTTGAACTTGCCCTCTTTGTAGGCTGCAGCAGCACGCATGTTGCTCTTCCATGCCCAGACGTCCTGCACTTCTTTGGAGATATTGAACATCTCGGCCATATTCTCTGCGGTATTACCCATACCTATCATGGTATTGGCGTCGACCACCTCCCACAGTTTGGGATTCGGGTTGCCCCGCGCAGCTGCACCGCTCGCTATAGCATCTTTTATGAATGTATCCATGTCTGTAGTGGCGGTGAACAGGGGGATGGGGAAGTGAGAACAGCTCTCGTTGCCTCCGCCGATAACTATGTCCTCGAGACCTAGCTGAATTGCCATTATGCCAAACTGAGCACCTGCCATACTCGATGTACACGCCCGGTCCACGCTCAAAGCACGCGTCTCATAGCGGCAGGTCAGCAAGGCAACCGTTCTCCCCGGGTTCTGCTGCTCACCTGTCAGATTGGGCGTGCCCATCGTGACCTCGTCAATCATGTCTGGGGTAAGCTTGGTTCGCCTTAACAACTCCTTAACAACGGCAATCGCCAGGTCGTCCCCACGCATGTGGGCAAAGAAGCCAGGATTCTTCTGGCTTGCCCGTCCGAACGGGCTTCGTGCAAAGTCTACCATCACGACTTCTCTGGGTATTTTTGCAGCTTTGGTTGTTGCTTTTCTGGGCATCTGTGTTTCCTCCTTATATCTCGTCTTGCTACCAGCTTCTCGGTAGCCCCAGTCCCAGTGAACAGACAAGGTTTCTCATTACCTCAGAAGTGCCTCCGCCCATGTTCAGGCTCACGCACTGCAGATATTCCTTCTCAAATTTACCCTGCATGGGCGCCCATCTCGATTCTCCTACCTGCGAGTAGAGTCCCAGTATCTGGCAACCTGTATAGAAGAAGCGCTGGTTCAGCTCTGTGGCCATGACCTTGGCTGCGGCAGCATAGGACCCGGCCACTATGAGGCCGCCTTTAATCTGATTCCAGACTACGAAATAGGCGTAGGCACGCCCGGACTCAATATCTATGGCAAGCTGAGCCAATCTCTGTCTAACGAGCGGGTCTTGGGCCAGAGGTTTGCCACCTTTCTTTGTCTCCTTGCAGAACTCTGCCAACTCCTCCAGCTCACGTTTCAAGAAGGAGAAAATCATAATCATGGAGCGCTCGAAGTTCGATGTCATCTGGGAGGTTATCCAACCCTGGCCTTCCTCGCCCACCAGGTTGCGCGCCGGGATGCGAACATCATCGAAAAAGACTTCATTGAACAGGTGAGAGCCTTCCACGCTCAGGATGGGCCTGATGGTAATGCCCGGGGTTTTCATATCCACGAGGAAGAAGGAGAGCCCCCGGCTTCTCTTGGAATTGGGGTCTGTCCTGGCGAGCATGAAACCCCAATCGGCTCGGTGAGCCCCGCTGGTCCAGATTTTCTGCCCGTTGACTATATAGTCGTCGCCCTGTCTTACGGCACGTGTGGTGAGTGATGCCAGGTCGGAGCCGGCGCTGGGCTCGCTCCACAGCTGGGTCCAGAACCGCTCAGCCCGAGCTATATAAGGCAGGTGCTCCTTTTTTTGCTCATCGCTGCCGCCGTAGAGAAGAGTGGGGGCGAGCATACTCATGCCCCAGGGGTCGACTCCGGCGCCCCTGTGGTAACCCTGGACATCGCTGAAGATAAATTGCTCTACGAGGGAAGCATCTTGACCGCCATACTCTTTGGGCCAGGGACGGGAGAGCCAGTTCTTTGCCGCCAGCTTCTTGGCCATCTTCTTGTGGAACTCCCAGCACACATCCAGTCCGAACATGGCCTCCATGGATGTGCCCCATTCGGGAGGAGCGTTCTTCATCTCTTCCCTGTAGAAATCTTCGAACTGTTTTCTTAAAGCTTGTTCTTCCGGGGTGAATCTAAAATCCATCTTCGGCCCCCCTTTAATCGCTCGGTGCCTTTAGATGCTGCTGTTTATTAATCTCTTTTCAACCCCCTGTGTCCCCCACTCTTGGGGGAATTCTAAGACAGGGGGACATCCCCTGACCCCTGGCAGAGGGGTGAATCCCCTCTGCACTCCCCATTTGCTCTGTGTGTTTTCCCTTCTAACTAGAGATGTCTTTAGCGCTTCTTGCCTAGAGTTCTGCCAAGCTGCTCGTAAACGGCAGTTGTTTCCCCCATTATACTCTCGACGAGCTCTTTCACTGTGGGGATATCGTGGATCAAGCCAACGACCTGTCCACAAGCCAGTAGAGCGTTTTCAACATCGCCAGCTTCCATTGCTTTCAAGCTCCTCTGTCCCGCGAGCATGGGGATGATTTCTTCCTGAGGAGCGCCCTTATCCTCTAACTCCTGAACCTCCAGTGTCAGTTTGTTGCGCAGCGCTCTCATGGGGTCGCTTAAGGTACGCATTACAAACAAGGTTTCGGTTGATTGCGCCTCGATGAGCTTATTCTTGAAGCTGAGGGGAATGGGACACTCTTTGGTGGCCAGAAATCTGGTGCCCATCAGCACGCCCTCGGCTCCCAGTGCCAAGGCCGCCACGACTCCCCTGGCGTCTGCGATGCCACCGCCAGCGATGACGGGGACCTTAACTGCATCTACTACTTGAGGTACAAGGACAAGGCTGGTGATGTTCTCCTTGCTGGGATGTCCGCCGCACTCGAATCCCACTATCTCCACTATATCCGCACCCACGCGCTCGGCAGTTCGGGCATCCCTCAGCCGGGCGCATTTGTGCATAAGCTTGGCGTTGCCCTTTTTGATGCGAGGGACAAGATTTTCAGGGCTACGGCCTGAGGTTTCGAAGATATTGACCCCTTCTTCCAGGGCGGCGTCTATATATTCTTCGTGGGGCAGCGGGCTTATCATGGGGAAAAGGTTGATGTTTACCCCGAATGGCTTATCGGTCAGGCTTTTTGTTTTCCGTATCTCTTCTCGAAGCGCCTGACTTGTCCTGGACAGGACAGAGGATAGACAAGCAAAGGCTCCGGCATTGGCCGCTGCAGCCACGAACCCTGGGGTGGATTGGTACCCCATGGTCCCCATGACCAAGGGATACTTTGTCCCCAAAATCTCAGTGACCCTTGTCTGGAGCTTGTGAGCCACTTAACTTCCTTTCCAAAGATGCAGTGCTTAAAACTATCTGCCCTTGAATACCGGAGGGCGTTTCTCTAGGAATGCTGCTGCGGCCTCTTTGAAGTCCTCAGTATTTAGAAGTTTATCCTGGATTGCAACCTCGAGCTTCAATTGTTCTATAAGGTCAGTTTCTGACATTGATT
>Ga0315274_10011306_pt1 | contig 12790 bp, 12 predicted proteins | sample YL17G02_20_MG_FD_203700 | JGI IMG/M metagenome (GOLD analysis project Ga0315274, IMG submission 203700) | Sediment microbial communities from Yellowstone Lake, YNP, Wyoming, USA - YL17G02_20 | ecosystem: Environmental > Aquatic > Freshwater > Lake > Sediment | place: USA: Wyoming | collected... | reverse complement strand
TAAACGTATGTTTCTATCGTCTCTTTCAAGCACTTTTATTTCCACTTGTTTGGACACTCCGTATCGTACCATGTTAACTGCTGTGCCGTTCAATAGAATATTGGTGCATTATTTCAATTTTTCGTCCTGAATCTGACGCATTATATTCGCCAAATCGGATGTCAAACTGACAAAGCACTGATATTCCATTTCAACAAACGATTAACAGGCAATGATAAAAATGTTTCGTGATAACATGCTGTTGATCTAACCAGTGCACTCGACAAAACAGAGAAGAACGCAGAGAAATCTCCCGCAAACACTAACTTGTTTCGGGTTTATGCGATAGATGATATACGCATCCATGCATTTACAGATGCCTCAACTGCTGGCTGACGGTTGGACGTTTGTCGCTACGCTGCCTTCAGGGAAGTGTGTGGTCAACAACGAAATGTAACCTCTATCTCCTCTTCTTTGAAGGGAACGGGACGTTTACGAAATATATTGCTTGTCTCTTCTCGGAGTCTCTTGCTCTGTTTGTTTAGCTTCGGGAGGATTTTGTTTCTGCATTGCTGTCGCCTGCTGATATAGCTCCACGAATCTCGGTAGGTCTCGGAGCATGGCATCTCGATATTGGTCAATCAGTCCTTCTTCCTTTATTGTTGGTGAAGAAATATATCTCCAAACTATGTTCACCACTTCTTTGGCATCCATCGTGATATTGGGTTTTGTCCAATCTTGTTTGAACAAAAAATCTCCAAGCTCTATGAACATGTTGACCATCGTGGTATAATCCATGTCAATCGGTGTTTTCTTAATGTTCAGAAACATCGCTCTTCTCTGTTGCACTCTCTCATCATTTTCCTCGATTATCGTGAGGCTTCTTCTAACGTTTGGCATCTTCTTCTCACACACCTCGCGCGCGCGACTGCTATTCCCAGAATGGGCCAGGGTGGTATGAGTATTGTTTTAGAATTATCCATGCTATTGCCATTGTTGAGATGTAGATGAATAGCAAGATTAGGTATTTCCCGAGTTTCGATTTTGAGGTTGGAACTTCTTTTGAGATGTTTGGCGATAGCAGCGGCAGGATGAACGGCACCTTCTGCTTATAGGCTTGGATTTCTTCCTCATACTTCTTCTGCAAGATCTTCTCTTCGCTGTTTGCGAGTAGGAGATAGAGGAAGACCAGGTTGAGCCATGCGATCCACGCCATTGGTCTTTCGCTTGTTATAGTGAAGCCGAGGGTCGCGAGCATTATTCCAAGGTACTGGGGGTGTCTGACCTTTGAGTATAAGCCTCTTGTTACGAATTCTCCTTTTTGTTTGGCGAGGAATTGGATGAATGCAGTTAGAAAGATAGAGAAACCCGTTACGAAAAGTGTCCATCCGATAATGGGATTAAGATCAACTCCACAAACTCTTGGAATGCTGATCATGTTGAAGACGAGCCATCGAGTTTCCCAAAACAAGTAGAAGGGACTCCAAGGAGAAAGAAAGAGCCATTCAACGCCGATTGGGGCGATCATGCCGATCAACGGATTTGCTATACAGACATACGTGGGTATGGAGTGAAACAGTAAAAGAACGACAGCTACCAGCTTTCGCAACAAACCCTTGAACTCAGACATGGGCTATCACTTCTTTATCTTGTCAAGTCAGTGGTGTCAGCCCTACGGCTCTGCCATAATAGGAAACTCGAGTTCATAATCGTATTCTCCTCCCAATACGACTTTGTAGATGTAAACTCCAGAATCTGCTGGTGCATTGACGTTGAAGGTGGTGTGTGCTTCAATGCTCATCGCGTTTTCATCCTTTTGCGTAATCACGGTTTCTTCGGCTATCGGTGTGTCTGACCATTCACCATGAGATGCGCGTTCGTAGAGTTTGAAAGAGAAGCCATATGCGCCTGAACCTGCGTAAGGGTCCCAAAGGCTGATGGAAACGAAGACGCTGAAGTTGCCTTCAGTATGAAGTATCAGACTACCAGACGAAGAATTTATCATAACTAGCACTCTTCCCATGCCGTCCTGTATGATTCTATCTATCAAAGCCCAGGTCACATACCCGTGTGAAGGTTTGATCCTTTCAATGTAAAAGTACACGTTCAAAGAAATTGAAGCTAGGAGTAAACCCAAAAGCATTATCATAATACGCCAATTAATTCTGATGGATCGCGTTTCAGGCTTTTTCATGATCACAACCTTTCCTGCTAAGTAGAGAAAAACAGAGGCATATATTACTGTTATCCGAACGGGTACAAACAAGTGGGTAACATGGTGGAAAACCTTATTAGACAAATATGAATATCAACATGCGTTCAACTCCGAGAGGTATAGAGTGATGACCAAAAGGATCGTAAGCTTTCTCGTTAGCTCCTTGCTTTTGTTTTCTTCTCTTAGCATTGTCTCTCCTGCACAGGCGCAGGGTTCTCAACAACTTTGGGCACTAGTAATTTCCGGAAGTACAGGAGGCACTTTCTCAAACGACGCCCAGTATATGTACCACGTGCTGCATGATCACTACACATTTGCTGGCATTCGTTATCTGGACGTTAACACTAGTCTCCCTGGTGTCGACGGCTTATCGACAAAAAGTAATGTTACGTCCGCAATTACAAGCTGGCTGCACAATCGTTCAACCACGAGCGATATCATATTCATCTATTACAGTAGCCATGGAGGCGGATACCACACTGTCGGCGGCTGGGAAGGCGGCAGAGTTGAGTTCGCGAGCGATGAGGGAAATGAAGTAAGTGAAGGCAACTATAGAATAGCTAACTTCTTACCTCCTCTAGGACTTCGCCCTTGGCCGCTCAATGTTCTTGTTGACTATGATGGTGACGGACGCAGAGATGATAGGCTTTGCGACTTTGATAGTAACCGTTACGTCGAAGTGGATATAGACGATGACGACCATAGTCATCCCGAACTTCGGTATCGTTATTGTGCAGATTATGATGGTGACGGACAGCAAGACGATATATTTGCCGATGTGGGAACGCCTAATCGCTGTGACATACTAATTAACGCTGATACGAATGGAGACAGAGAAGTGGATAATTGGGTAAGTGATGGAGAGGACATGAATAACGATGGGTACATCGTTGGAGTAGACCTTAACGGAGACGTAGATAGAACCGACTGGGTTGGTATAGATGAGTCTATGGCGGTTCAGGACGGTTTGTATTGGGATGATGAGCTGTCAAGCGACCTCAACACTTTGAGCTACGCAAAACTGATCTTTGTGAAACAGGGATGTCTCGAAGAAGATCTAAGTTGCTTTAGTGGTGGTCTAATCGATGACATAAGCGCTTCCAACAGGATTATTATGACTGCGAGCAATGAAACAAGCTATTCTTATGGCCCAGCATCTGGTTCTTACAGCTACTGGTCAGAGGCTTTCATAGATGCGTTACATGGTCAAAAAACACATTATAGCAACGGCGTCATTCACGAAAACCCGCCCGTCTATGTCAACGCAGATACAAACAACGACAACCACGTGTCCATGTGGGAAGCTTTTGCATACGCATGGTATAATGACGCTGCTCGACGAATTGAAACACCTTGGATAGACGACAACGGCAACAGACTGCCGACCTACTGGGGAGAAAGTGACTCTCTAGACTCCGGCGGCGGATTGCTCTCCCATGACGGCCTACTTGCATGGGAAACCTATTTTGGCTTTGAAGAGCTGAAAAGTCCCGACATAAACAGCGACCACGAAGTCAAAATGGACGACCTTGTCTCATTGATGGCAGCTTTCATGACTAAACCCGGTGATCCAGGTTGGAATCCAGAATGCGACATCAACAACGACAACTCAGTCGACATGGCAGACATGTCCATAGCCATCGACATGTACAAAAAAATCTACCCAACAGGTTTGTTGAGTTCGTTGAGGTCGAATAAGAGTTCACCGGCGATCTCCGTTTGTCCAAATGGAATCTTGACACGTAAAGATGAAACTTTCTTTGTCAATATAACAGTCACCGACGTCAACGCCATTCTTGGCTACGATTTTGAACTATACTACAACACCTCAGTCTTGAAATGTAATGGCGTCACGCTTCCAGCAGGCCACTTCCTAGAACCTGCCACACCTGGCAACCTGATCAACGTGAGACTGGAATACGACAACGAATTCAACTACACATATGGACGCGTATGGGTTGCCACGGTCCTTCTCAAAGGAGAGCCCAGCAAAAATGGAAGTGGAACGCTAGCAACAATCAACTTTACCGCCACAGCCTACGGATACTCAATCTTAGATCTTTACGATACAATGCTAGTCAATACATCGGCTATGGCTGTTCCTCACATCTTGATTGACGGCTCTGTAACAGTTCTTCCATCCTTGACGATACTCGCTCAAGACCAATATAGTAATTCTCTAACGTCAGGAGATGTTTACATAGACGATCAACTGGCTGGATACCTAGGCTCAACCGTCCTCGTGATGCCAGGAACCCACACCGTTTTCGTGAACGACTTCTGGGAGGAAGGAAGCACCGGATACAGATACAGCTTCACCCATTGGGGAGACAGCTCAGTCGATAATCCAAGGAATATGACAATAGTTGAAGACACGACGATCACAGCCTACTTCAACAAGAAGTGGTGTCCTGGAGACGCAGACGGCGACGGAGCAGTGGACATGGCTGACATATCCTTGGTTATCGGTTGTTTCGGAGCTTCTCGAGGAGACTCAGGCTGGGATTCACGCGCAGACCTAAACCACGACGACACGATCGACATGGTCGATATCGGCATAGTTATTGACAACTTTGGTAACGTCTACAGATGAGGAGCCGCCCTTTTTATCCTCACCCCCTCTTTTTTCAACACCAAACTAGGATTGGCGTACAGACAGGTTAAGACTTTTTCACGTTTCATCCCACATGACACAATATGATACCATGCGCCATGGGCTAGGGCGCGCGCTAAGGCAAATATAGAAAAAGGAGGGAGATTTTACGCTTCATTTTCCTCTCACACCGTTGTCCCAGTTACTACAATCGTGAAGCTGAAAGCATCGCTAAGCGGGTTGTCGCTAGCTGTGAACGTTAGGAGGATTTGCGCGCACTGTTCACCATTCTAACATTTCTTTTAGAAGTGTGATAGCGAAAAGACAATAGGAGACCCAGCATAATGCGGTATGACAGGCGAAGCACTACTACTGTCAGCGAAAAGGACGACAGTCACCGCACGGAAAAGGACAATGTCCCACGTTTTCGCGCTTTCTAGCACCGTAGTTCGTTCCGGTTCGAGTAAGATTTTCCATTATCGCTCGCGCGTGAATCAGAGGCAACGTTCAACGGAGAATAGGAGCGTCGCACTGTCGTTTCGACGTTTCAACAGCGTTTCGTGGAGCTTCATGTTGTCGTTTCGACCATTCGCTGACGCAAAAATCAAAGTTTCGTGTCAGTCAACATCATCCCATAAATCAACACTTGGGAAAAGCATCGCAAGTCGCAGCAAAGGACGGATTAGGTCTTATGCCTTAATGCATGCTTCCTGTGACTGTTGACCCTTGACTGATGTCTGTTGTCCTAGGAATAAGGATAAAGGACAAACATGGCGCCAGCGAACGCAGCAACAAGCTATACTTCCTGACGCAGCGCGACGAACAGGAGTTTGATTTCAAAAATGAAATTGCAGAGGAACTCCTTTTCGTAGCAGGATGTTAGGAAGTATCGAGATATCTGGACATCTGAAAACTTTGCGAAAAACGACAGTCTTTCCAAGTGATAACTACCAAAAAAAAATACGGTTTTTGTTAAGCGACGCTATAAAGGAACGTGCAACAGCTCTTGCCTTCGGGCTTGCTTGTCACGATTTTCTCGTCTTTCACGAGTGCTACCATTCGACTGCGAACGTATGCTCTGCCTTGGTCTGCGTCCTTAATGCCCAGCTTGTCGCTTATTTCACGACTCACGGCTGGGTGTCCAACGGCTCGCGTGGCTTCGATGATTTGTTCTTCCGTGAATTCCAACTTTTCGCGCGCGCTCGCGCTAGCTGGCTTTTGCTGTTCGACTGCTGGCTGTTCAGCTTTGGGTTTCTCGGGTTCTTGTGTCTTGGCTTTCGGCTTTTGACCTTTCACTTTCACGTTGCCGTTGTTGATTTTCTCAACGATGATTTCCTTTTCCCTTGGATTTGTCATTCATCTCACCTCCGTTCATTTTTACAGAAACACGATTATGCTGCGTCTTTATAGGTCGGTGTACCATGATGCCGATGGGAAACGACGGGAAACATACCATCTCACTTAGTATGTCTGAATCTTCTGATTTGAGAATCGGGACATGAACGCTCGCGCGCTTTCGAACTAACAGCGAAAACAGACGTGACAGTGTGAGCGTATCCACTCGGGAAATTTCAGTTGGCGACAACTGTACTTTATTTGAGTGTTTATACTGTTAAAGTAAACTGATTTCAACATTCTGTTACAGAAAGTGACTCATTCGCAAAACGTTTATTTACGTCGCTGACGTTTGTTTATGTGAACACAATACAAGAGGAAATGAAATGTCTCAAAAAATTGAAGTTGAATTGCCCACGCTGACCTGCCCCCGATGCCACTACGTTTGGACGCCACGAGTCGCTAAACCCAGGCAGTGTCCTGAGTGCGGTCTGCGGTTGCAGAAGAAGGAGGTTCAATAATGGAGAAAAAGTTCACGCTGGACCCTGTTTCATACGTGGCGACAGGAGAGTATCTTTCATCTGAAAACGATTTGAAAGATGAACTCAAAGATTGGTCAGATCACTCCATTCTGCGGAATGTCGCAGAGGTTTTGAAGGAATGTAACGGCCTTGTGGAGGCGTTAGCGCGCGGGGAACTTAACTTGCTTCCATTCTCGGTGCTTATGAAGGAGGCAAACATACTTCGAGAACACCTTCCTTACGGTGTTGATACCATGCGAATCTTCGACTTCGACATTGAAGATGAGATAGGCATTATGCACAAAGTCATATTCCAAGGCAAGGTCGAAATTGAAGAACTTCCCGCTCCAAAGCTGCTGGAAGCATACAGAACCCACTGCAAAGAGACGCTAGGACGCGATGAGCTTACGGTATTAACAGTTAAACGTCACCTCGCCTTTTATCAGCAGCGAACAGGTTCACCATCGCCTGATTCAAGTATAGAAGGATATGAAGCCTATCTAAAAACGCTTGACCCCACGAAGGACATCCCAATGGTTAGTGAATTTATAGCTGCCATGGTGAAAACGGCTGAAAACTTTGCTGGGAAGTTCGGTGATGTAGCAGAAACCATGCGAATCCAGATTCTCAGGGAATTGCCTGACATCAAAGCTGAATGGGATAAGCGCGCGGCTGACCCCTTTACGTCTCCGACGGGGCTGATAGTAGGAGAACAAACAGCAGATACGCGCCTGCTCGCTGAGCTTCAGGATCTCGCTAAGGAGGCTTATGCGACTGCGCAGAGGATGGAGTCGAAGAAACGCGAATCGTTCTTTACACTTCTCAAAAATCTATTGCCCAAGAGACACGAAGGCATTTTGCTGACATCCGAGGACGCGAAGAAGGCGATTTGATGCGAAGAAAATATCTACATTGGAGCGAAACGCGAGAACCTCCTGAAGCTCCTAGGCGAGAAGTGCCAGAACCGTCGCACGTCGCCACCGACGCGGACATAAGGAAAGCAGCCGAGGAGCTGAGGTCGCTCAGGGAGAAACGGCTAGGCAAGAGGCGACGTTGATGGCGAGAAAATGCTTGAAGTGCGGTAACAAGGGCTTCGTGACGCCGAAATGCCCTAAATGCGGATCGACCAAAACGTCGGCAGCATAGGCTTCCCGAAAAGAGGTCGAGTGGCATCTCCTCTTCAAAGATACTTGCCTAAACGGAAGGGATAATCGTCCGCAGAGCGGGTGATGCGCGAACCACCCTTATTTCCTTGCGGGAGCGTTAAACGACGCTCCTTTAAGGCTCTTGCCCGGAGAACCATACCCTCAAACGCCATTCAGACCTTGCGGAAAGAAGCTCAGTCGTTGCCCGATATTAAAGGTGTCGAAAAATGCCTCATAGAAACGTCTCAAAGAAGGCAGCTAAGCAAAGATATGGAGGATGGAACAAGACATTGAAAACTCTGCGTAAAAAATATGAAACTAAACCGAAGGAGAGCACGATACATGGAGGGGCGAATACCCGCCCTTCTTTCCACATGCGAACCGTCGTGGTAGGGGGAAGGCAGAAGGCACGTCCAGTGCCAAGCACATCCAGATAAAGTCCTAGACATCAAGGGTTTTTATATTTGCATACGTACGCATGGAGGTGAAGAAGATGAAGAAAGAAAAGGTTGGTAAACGAACAAAGGCTTATCGTGCCGTTACCCATTTGACTATCTCCTTTCCTGAAGATTTGGCTAAAGAATTGAGAAAACAGAAAGATTTCTCAGGATTGCTTGCTTCGCTGTACCGTGCCCACATAGAAAAGGAACGGGCAACACCATCGACACCAACCATGAGCGCCGAAGAAGTCAAGATTAGAGAAGCGTTGAAAGAGCGCGAGAGACTCGTTGAGTTGTACGGAGACAAAATCTGGGACAACGAGCATGCAATCAGGCATGGTGAGGAATGGAGTCTCGAAGGCGTTGAAGACAAAAACGGATACTTTGAAATCTACGAGAAACACATGGGTCAACATTCAGAAGAAAAGCTTTACGACCTTTGGCATAACGTTCAAGACAAAGTCAATACAGAGAAAGAGAAAGAGCATGAGACAAGGCTTACACGCGAGGTCGCTCCAGGCATGACGCTGCAAGACGCCATAGACAAAATAGACGCTTACCGACGGCAGAAATTAGAAGGGAAAGTTCAGAAGCTGACGGAGGAGGCAGCAGCAATAAACATGGATAGCGAATTCGGTGCCCTCCCCTACATGCAGAAAACGCGGATAAACGAGCAAATCAAGGAATTGACCGAACGTTTCAAGAAAAAGGAAGCTTCATACAACGACATTATGAACGCCCTAGGTCTGTCATATCAGGAAGTGTATAACAAGGTTGCAGCAGCACTGCGGCTTGAAGGATACAAGGTTGGGGCTGGCAGAACAGCGTGATATGTACGTACATAAATATAAAAACCCCTTATCTCTCGGACTTTATCTGGATGTGCTGAAAACTCTGCGCGTCGGACTCATGTTCGCTGCGGGATATCAAGAATTTTGCGATTTGCGGATGCATTGAAAACTTGACAAAAAAAAGAGAGGTTAAGGTTTTGCGTTACCAGAAGAATATCATTGCACCTATAGGCGTGCCGTTGCGTTTGACTGTGAAGCTTGTGGCTCCTTGGGGAATTGTTACGAAACCATCACTGTCAGGTGATTTCGGTTCACCCGTATTGAATGTAACAGTCACTCCTGCTAGGTCTGTAGTGTATGTTCCGCTCTTGAAAAAATTATCGATAGCCAATGAAACGTCAGTCATATCTATGCTCTTGTCTGGAACAACATCCGCCATGTAATCCCAACCACTTGAGCCTTCAGTGCACATGTACTTATCACTAATGAATGACACATCGGCCATGTCCACACTTCCATCTGGATAATTGCCTATTGAACTATATGGTGGTGTGCCGCCTGTTTGGTCTCCAGCGAGATTCGAGTTGTTAAACAACATTTCGATTTTAAGAAGGTCTGTCGCTACGCTTGGCACATAGAAGTACCCGTTGGTATTTGTCTTCATTGCACATGCTGGCGCAATTGGATTGTGAATGCTGAAACCAGTGTTGCCTTGTTCAACGGTAAGCCAGCAATCTGTGTCTGATGGAGTGTCGTCGCCAAGAACGAAGTTTACTTCATAATCCTCTTGGTAAGGCCAAAAAGCATAGTTTATCCAGTATACGTGAATTGTCACAAGTATTTTGACGTGATGGCCGTCGTGGTACGCTGCTAAGTCGTTAGGGATACCAATGCTCCCTGCGCCTTCTGTTGTTGCTGAAGCCCAATTGTTGCTGCTGTCATAATAAATGTCTAAACCTCCTAGATGCTCGTATGCTTCGCCGCCGTAAACGATCGGGTATTTTGAGTAGTCTGTGTCGGGTGCGAACATATCCTGCCCTTCAATAGTAGCTGCGACTGTAAGTGGGCCATAGCTTCCTCCAAGTGTCCATGAAACTTTCGATCCGTATTGCGTCACAGAAATTGGATACCACTTCTTCCATGTAGGCCAAGCATCGGAATCATTGGCCGTAACGTCTCTCCATGCAACATCAACAGTAAATCCTGCGGGAACTAGATGTGTAAGCCCGAGGTTTTCATACCAGTGGTCTTGGAAAACGGAGAATTTTATTGGGAATTCTTCACTTGCGGTTAGGTAATAAGCGTCGTAGGGAACTGTTGGAAAATATTCGAGGTAAATCTCGCATTTGTCATCCTCGTATATCTCGTAACCAGACGAAACAGCGTGAGCAATTCTAATCTGACAAAGCATCGGAACTATTAGAAGTGTAGAGAGCAAAAGCAAAGTTACTTTCTTCATTTTTCTATCCTCCATTTTTTGAGAGGGATTTCTGTAAGGATGAAATAGAGCCACGCAACTATTGTCGTAATGTTAATCGTCCAAAGAATTCCATAATCTACCGACGTTCTTTGGAAATCTGGATAGTATCTCACTTGAAGGAAGTAGAAATCATCGAAGTACCTGATTGTCATGTCATAGCTTTTTGAAGAGTTAGAAGCGTTCTTTAGCCAGAGATAAGGCAAGTCGTATTCCTCAATCTTCATACCTGTACGGATAACATCGCAGGCGATGATGTAATCAATAACCCGCACCCTGAAATCACCATCTTCTGTTACATCCACGTACTCGTATGGGACTTGAGACAATTTATAGGCGTTCAACCACATAGAGCAGGGAATGTTGTAGAATTGAAAGTTGTAGGCTACAACCACAAGGGTTAGAAACACTAAAAGCAACAGATTACGAATCTTCAATTGTTTTCACCCCTCTTTTTGTTCTCTTTATGCCCTTCAATCAGGGCTGGGCGGTGACACGCCTCTAACGCATTAAGCGTTGGCTTAACCGTTTAAGCATTTCCATTCACAGTTACTTTCTCTATTTTTGCAGCCCAGCGCGCATGCTTGTTCCTAAATTGGTCTAAAATGGTTTTTATTCGCTTTTTGTGATTTGGGGACAGTTTTGGACTTCGCATTTGTTCCTGAATTCCTTGCCTCAACTAGCCTTCTCGAACCCGCAGAAGTTTGCAGAACGGAATTAAAACCATTTTTAACCATTTTCGGAACACGCATGCGCGCGACAGATTCATAACAGGTTCATGAAAAGGAAGAACGACTAGGTTTCGTTGCTAACGACAATCTTCCCTGAAGGCAGCGTAGCGACAAACGCCCAACCGTCAGCCAGCAGTTTGGACAATTCTTCTTCGTTGACGATTCTCTGACAATGCTGACCGTTTGCGCAATTGCCTCCAGGTGTCAGTTCTTTCTTTATCATTTGAGCAACCTCTTCAGGCGTCATGCGTTTTTCTCTTTTCACAACTTTCCTTATATCCTCAATCTTTTCAGACGAAAGACCCATTGCTATGGCAGAGTTGATCAGATTCTGGATCTGCATTTCCTTTTCATCTGTCTTCGGGTTTATGTCGATGCAGTTATACGCTTCCATGTATGCTTGCAACTGCTCTTTCAAATCGGGCAGAACATAACTTCCTTCCACGTCACCGCTTCCTCCAACACTGTGTCCCATCCAATACTTCAAGACGATTGGGTGATGTATCTTCATAGCCATGCAAGTGCTGAACATCTTGCGTATCCTATGCGGGCTTACGACGATGCCGATTTTCTGCTTGATTCGTGAGAAAACCGTTCGGAGAGAGTTTTCGTTCAAGCGTGCGCGTCTACCGCCTCTGGTCAGGTTTGAAAGGAACAACGGTGTTTTATCGTTGAATACTTCACCGTGTTGCTTGCGGATTTGGAAGTAAGTTTTCAAGGCTTCAACAGCATTACGACCGATAAAGGTGTCATAATTCGTCTGCGTTTTCTGTCTGACGGCTTGCAGATGAATGAAATCCTTGCCTTCTTCAAACTCTTTCTTTATGTCTCCGTAATTGAAGACCACAACGTCTTCTGTGCTGCAACCGCTGTCCTTCATAAAGCGCAGCAGCGCACGGTCACGCGGGTTGACAATGGTATCGATTTGCTTAAACTCGTCAAGTGTAATACCACGAACCCTTCTGCCAACAGCGCGCGGTGTGTCACCTTTCAAGCCCACATCGCTGTTACACTTATAGAAACTTCTCAAGGCGCCGTAGTATGCTTTCGCTGACATTCTGTGATTTTCTTTCTCTGTTTCGCCTTCATGCGGCTTCGACTGAAATTGGAAGAAATCGCTGACAAGGTCTTCGGTCTTTTCTCTTCCTTGTTTCGTTTTGCCTTTCAATTGCTCTTCTCTTTCAGCTATGAGTTGATCAGGTGTTTTGTTCGCCCAATCACAGAAGCGCTTCAGTCGATAGGCGTATTCAAGCTGCGTCTTGTGGCTGCCTGTCTTGTTCGTTTGAATGTGAGTTAGCCACCGTTTAGATGTTTCAAACTGTTTTGCCCATTCTAACGCTTCTTCTTTCTTGTTCATGTTTTTCATTCCTCACGTAACACGATGCACGGCGATGTATTTAGGACTTCTTGTTTAACGCGTCAGAAGTGAGTCGTAAATTCAATTTTTCTATTAACAGAAGAAAAGCGCGAATCTGTTAGACTCTTCTTCCTCTTCTGCCACCAGGTCTGCGCGTTCCATCATGCGGAACAGGCGTAACCTCTTCGATACGTTCTATGCGGAAA
>Ga0315274_10011305_pt1 | contig 12791 bp, 6 predicted proteins | sample YL17G02_20_MG_FD_203700 | JGI IMG/M metagenome (GOLD analysis project Ga0315274, IMG submission 203700) | Sediment microbial communities from Yellowstone Lake, YNP, Wyoming, USA - YL17G02_20 | ecosystem: Environmental > Aquatic > Freshwater > Lake > Sediment | place: USA: Wyoming | collected... | reverse complement strand
GTGCTGATCGCCGAGCCGGCACGGCTCGCCAAGGTTCGGTCGGCGCTGGTCACCACTGTCCCCGTCGGCGCTCAGCCGGTGGATGTTGTGATTCCGGACTGGCTCCGGAAGTAAGTGATGGGCGTGGGTCGAACTTCTCTGGGACTTAAAGTATTTCATTAATTGCAGAGCTTCCCCCGCGTAATCGCAAATTGGCGGAATGGAGCCGCGACACTGAAAGTCTTTCTTGAAAAGTTGTCGACGCGCCGACGTTAAGGGCAGTGACGGGTGACAAGTTATAAGTGACGAGCGAGCGGAAGAACAAAAAAACACTTCGCCTCTTGCTCGTCACGAGTCACTCCGCACTTGTCAATGTTTTTCGGCCTACCAACTCGCCAGATCCTCCGCAAGCTCCAAGGCAAGCCAGCCTTCCTGAGGAATGATCTGCAGAGGCAGTTCTTCCGCCCACAGGGAAACCTGCAACCTGGCTCTCTGCCCCAAGGCGAAGCCGAGCAGGCGATAATCGGCGCGCAATTCGAACACGCGGTTGAACGCCACTTGAAGTTGGTCGCCGGTTCCAAGGGGGACAAGGATTTGTTCGTCGTACTTCCAGAATTGGACTGTGCCGAGTTTTCCCTGCTCGACTAAGGCATGGAGGCGGGCGCGCCCCGAGCTGTCAATGTTGACTCGGATTTCAAACTGGGGGTACTCGGTCACGAATCGCGGGCTCAAATCCAGGCGCAGGTAGAGGGCTCGTTGGCAATTGCCATAGTAGAGCGCCTCGAGCGCCTCTTTCCCGCCATGCATCGACCCCGAGCGATAGTCGGGCGTGTAAACGCCCGCGCCCAACCACTCGAAATAGTTCGTGACCAGGCCGTCCACGTGGGGCTCGATGCGCGCCGTAGGCGGAGTAACCACTGCGCGCCCGCGAGGCCGCTTGATGGGGACCGCGAGTTCGTCCGGCGGCGAGCCGCCCAGCAGGCGGTAGATGTTGCTCAGGTGTTTGCGGAAGAGGAGATCAAATTCCTCGTCGTGCGCACTCGAATGCTCAGGGCCGTACCACCAACACCAGTCGCTGCCCTCGGCGATCCATAACTCCTGCTCCGCGGTCCGGACGTCGGCGGGATCCAAACCCGGATCGCCGGATTTCAAAGCAAAGAAGTCGCGGGCGTCCGTGAGGAGGTCCCAGGCGCGATTGTCCTCATCCGCGCCGATCCAAATGTCGAAGTTGGCGTTGATCCAGGAGCCTGGCACGACGTGCTGGAGCGTCCCGGGCGGGGTTACTTCCAGGGCCTCGCTGGCGGTAACGGCGCGAAGATCGGGATCCGACGCCACGCGGCCGTAGAAGGCCTTCAGGAATTCACGGCCGTTGCGCGGGAAAAACTCCCAGGCGTTTTCACCGTCGAGGATAATGGAGACGACGGCGGGACGGATTCCCGTGCTTCTTCCCGCGGCCTTGATGCGCTGGTGGAGGTCTGCGGCCGCAGCGTTTGGGTCCATCCTCGAATACACAAAGCCGATCAAGTCCGAAAGCTGGTGATCACGGAAAAAGAGCGAAATTGCCCGGTCTCCTGCGGCGAAGCGATGCGGCCGGTATAGCTCGTTCCCCCCGGCCACCGTCCCGTCACCCTGACGATAAAAGCCCACCTGGAGCGAACGACCAAGGACGCCCTCGTCCGTCGCCGCCCAGGCGAAACCTTCTTCTGTCGCGAGGCGAAGTACTTCGTCCGAGATACTCCCTTCACTTGGCCAGAGCCCGTGTGGCCGGGAGCCAAAGACTCGTTCGTGCAGCCCGATGGCAGCCCTCAACTGTCCCCGGGCGTCTTCGGGGTGGCGAAACGTCCGGCGTGGGAGTTTGACGCCCGGGTGCGATTCACCCGCGATATTCGAATCACACAGCAATGGAAGTATCGCGTGGTAGAAAGGTGAGGTGGAAATCTCAATCTGCCCGCGCCGGCTCGCCTCGCGGCATTCTTCAAGTGTTACTTTAAATATCTCGATTCCCTTCTTGCGAAGAATCGACTTGTCGTCTTCCGAGTATCCGCGCTCCTTCTTCACCAAGCGCCGGATTTCGGGATCCCCCGCCAGGTAAATCTCGTCGAACCACGCCAGTTGTGAAAGGACCTGGAGGTCAATTAAGTCCTGCGCACCGAACAGTCGTCCCCCGTCGTGCTGCTGTTTGGTAGCCTGGGTTCTCTCAAAGAGCTCGCGGAAGCGCGGGAAGCGGTTCAGAAGGTTCTCGCGGTTCACGTGAAACGCGAACTCCAGGAGGCGCTCCCGCTCCCCGGCGCTCAGGTCAGCAGCCGGCTTGAAAGCGATGTCGTAGTCGTCTTCTCGCACCGTGTCCCGGGCGTAATCCTCGAGCTGCTCCACCAGGGACGGGACCATGTTGAAAGTGATATGGACCGTGGGAAAGTCACGCAGGATCGCCACCATTCCGAAATAGTCTTTTAGCGCGTGGAGGCGCACCCAAGGCATGGTGTAGACGTTTTCGGCCAAGTCCTTATAAAAGGGTTGGTGCATGTGCCAAAGGAGCATGAGGTAGGTCGAAGGCATGGGGCGTGAGGGCTGTTTCTTTACGGCACGAAAGCCGATGTGCTAGCATGGCCAGGCTGTCTGAGTCGTGCGGCCCTTAAACGGCACTCGGTCCGTTGTAACCCAAGGCCCCGCCATGCGGATACTTACCCGTTACATCCTGAAAGAGATTTTCTCCCACTCACTGCTGGGGTTGCTCGTCTTCACGTTCGTCATCTTTGTCCGCCATGTCGGCCATTTACTGGAACTGGTGGTCCGGCACAGCCTTCCGATCCGGAGCATTCTCACGCTTTTCCTCCTGCCCATCCCCGGCATCCTGGTGCTTACGATTCCCATGTCGGTGCTGGTGGGTACGCTGATCGGGCTGAGCCGAATGTCAGCCGACGGCGAGGTGATTGCCACCCGAGCCTCGGGGATAGGCCTCGGCCAGTTCGTGCGGCCGGTCATGGTATTCGCCCTGGCAGGCTGGAGTATGGCAATGTGGATGAGCTTGTTCCTGGCTCCCCAGTCCCTGCGGAAACTGCACCGCATGGAGCAGGAGATTACCACCAGCGAGGTTCCCTACGAGATCCAACCACGGGTCTTCCTGGAACAGTTCCCTAACCTCTTGCTCTACCTTCAGGACATCACCGGTTCCCGCTCGCGCTGGCGAGGCGTGTTCATTGCCGACACCACACAACGCGGCGCACCGAAAGTAACGTTAGCGGAAAGCGGTATGCTTGTCAACGACCGGGACTCGCGCCGCTTGACGCTCCACTTGGAACACGGCACGACGCACGAGATCGACCCCGAGCACCCCGAGCGTTACTCCATCGCGTCGTTTGCCGATACCGACATCCCCATCCCCCAGGCGCACAACGGAGGAGCCGTTTCAGATTGGCGCGCGCCGCCAGCGCTTTCCGTCAAAGAACTTCTGGCTGCCACGCGTGATGCCGGCCAGCGACAGGCAGCGATTGTCGAACTCCACTACCGCTTTGCCCTTCCCGTCGCCTCGGTCGTCCTGGCTCTGGTAGGGATTCCGCTCGGGCTCTCCACCCGCAAGGGCGGCAGGGCGGTGGGCGTCATGCTGACCATCCTCCTCGTCTTCCTCTATTACGTCATCATGGCCTTCGGCCTGGGCTTTTCGAAGCAGGGGCGGCTCAATCCCGCCATCGGTCTCTGGCTGGCCAACGCCTGTTTCGGGCTCACCGGCATCGTCATGCTCTTCAATCTGCGCAGCGTCCGGCTCCGCCTCCAGCACCTTCAAGAATCACTTGAAGGTTTCTGGAGAGAGTGGCAGCATCGGCGCCAGCGTCGGCCTTTCGGATCCTCGCCGGCTTCGACGGTTCGCCCGCCCGACCCACGGGCGGTTGGTGAGCGCTACTTTCAACTCCTCGACCTCTACATTTTCCGCGGCTGGGTGGTGTACTTTCTCTTGCTGCTCGTCACCTTCACGGGCATCTACATGATTTTCGACTTCTATCAGATCCTCGGCGACATCTTGCGCAACCACATCTCCGTCCGAGTGGTCTTCGACTATTACCGGTTTCTGCTCCCTCAGGCCGTCTACTATCCGGCCCTTCCCCTGAGTATCCTCGTCGCCACGCTGGTGAACTTCGGCCTTCTGGCCAAGACGAATCAAATTACCGCCATCAAGTCGGCGGGGATCAGCGTTTACCGGATTTCCATTCCGGTCCTAGCGGCGGCGGGCACGCTGAGCATCGCCATGTTTGTGCTGGGTGATTACTACTTGCCGGAAACCAACCAGCGCTGGGACGCGCTGCGCAACCAGATCAAAAAGAAGCCGCCGCAAACTTACTACCGCCCCGACCGGCAGTGGATCTTCGGCCAGTCAAACCGCATCTACAACCACCGCTTCTTTGATCCCGATCGAAATGTTTTCGCTAACCTTTGGGTTTTCGAGTTCGACCCGCATACCTTCCGCATCACGCGACGCATCTACGCCAGCCGCGCTCTCTGGGAGACGCCGATCCATGGCTGGGTGTTGGAGAACGGCTGGGTAAGAAATCTCGACGGCGAACGCGTGACCTCGTATATGCCGTTTTCAGTCGCCAAGTTCGACGAACTGACGGAAGAGCCCTCCTATTTCAAGAAAGAGGTCCGGCCTTCCGCCCAGATGAGTGCTTGGGAACTGCGACGATATATCAACGAACTCGCCCAGAGCGGCTTTGACGTTGTTCGTCTTTCGGTGCAGTTTTATCGGAAATTCTCATTCCCCCTGATCGCTTTTGTGGTGGCGCTGCTAGGGATTCCCTTTTCGCTCACCATGGGCAGGAAGGGTGCCATTTCGGGCATCGCCGTCAGTATCGCCATCGCCATCGTGTATTGGTGCGTGTCCAGCCTTTTCGAAGCCATGGGGAACTTGAGCCAACTCCCTCCCATCGTCGCCGCCTGGTCGCCCGATTTGCTCTTCGGCCTCGTCGGCGCCTACCTTCTGCTTCGCGTCAGAACCTGACGACAGTGACCAGTCGCGGGACCTCGTATCGGAACTTCCAGAGGGAGCTTCATCGGGGCTGGTTTTGGCTCGTCACTTTTCGCTTGTCACTCTTCACTGCTGTTTATGGTCGACGCGTCGACATGGAAGAACCGTGATGGGTGACGGGGACAAGTGACCGGTGACCAAAAAAGAATAAGGCCGAGCACTATGCTTCTGGCCGCTGCGACGAGAAACAACCCCGTCGAAGAAAAGGAACCCCGCAAGATCGGGCCCTGCGGGGTCTTAATTGTACTTCAAGTATTACTTTAACTTATTGGATCTCTGCTTGGCACCACGCCCGACCGCTCGTCACCTGTCATTCGTCGCTGCCCTCACGCTGTCGTGTACGCCTTCGTGGCAGCCTTTTTCACGGAGGCTTGCGCCGCCGCCAGTCGCGCGATCGGCACGCGGTAAGGCGAGCAGCTCACATAATTCAACCCGGCCTCGGCGCAGATTTCGATCGAAGACGGATCGCCGCCGTGCTCGCCACAGATTCCCACCTTCAGGTTCGAGCGTGATGCCCTGCCCTCGGAGGTGGCAATCTTCAAGAGGCGCCCGACCCTCTTCGGATCGAGCTGAGCGAACGGATCCGCCGGCCAGATCTTCTGCTTCGTATACGCATTGATGATCTTCCCGCAGTCGTCACGCGAAAGGCCGAAGGTCGTCTGTGTCAGGTCGTTGGTCCCGAAGCTGAAGAATTCCGCTTCCAGTGCGATTTCCCCTGCCGAGAGCGCCGCCGCCGGCAACTCGATCATCGTGCCGACCAAATAATCCACCTTGACGCCCTTCTTCTTGAAAACCTCTTCGGCGACGCGGTGAACGATTTCCTTCTGGAGCGAGAGTTCTTTTACGTCCCCCACCAGCGGGATCATGACCTCGGGCTTGGCATCAATTCCCTTTTTCTTGCAGTCGGCCGCCGCTTCGAAGATGGCCCTGGCCTGCATTTCGGTGATCTCCGGATACATGATGCCCAGCCGGCACCCACGCAGACCGAGCATCGGGTTGAATTCATGTAATCCTTCAACTACCGCCAGCATCTTCTTGAGCTGATTAAGTTTGGCGCCTTTCTTACGCTTCACTTCAAGTACGGCGATCTCGACCATCAACTCTTCCCGCTTGGGCAAAAACTCGTGCAGCGGCGGGTCGAGTGTGCGGATGGTGACCGGCAGGCCGCCCATAGCTTTGAACAGGCCGAAGAAGTCTTTGCGCTGCATGGGAAGCAGCTTGGCTAATGCCTGGCGGCGTTCCTTCTCCAGTTTCTCGGCTTCCTTCTCATCGGGAGTGTCTTTGCAGGCCATGATCATGCGCTGGACGTGTGGGAGCCGGTCCGAGGCAAAGAACATATGCTCGGTGCGGCAGAGGCCAATACCCTCGGCGCCGAACTTGCGCGCCACAAGAGCGTCGCGCGGGATGTCAGCATTGGCACGCACGCCCAGTTGGCGGTTCTCATCGGCCCACTGCATGAACTCAGCGAAGGCGCCGCTGTGCGGGTCAGGTTCAACCAGATTCGCCTTGCCAAGGATCACGCGGCCTGTGGAGCCATCGAGCGAAATCCAGTCCCCTTCCTTGAGCGTCTGGCCAGCGACACGGATCTGCTTTTTCGCGGCATCAACTTCAACATCACCGGCGCCCGCCACGCAAGGCTTACCCATACCGCGGGTGACGACCGCCGCATGCGAGGTCATCCCACCGCGCGACGTAAGAATTCCCACGGCCACCTCCATCCCGTGGATATCGTCAGGGACCGTCTCGGCGCGGACCAGGATTACGGGATGAGCCTTGCCTTGCTTTACCGCCTCGTCGGCGGTGAAGACGACCCGGCCGACGGCGGCGCCGGGCGAGGCAGGCAGGCCTTTCGCGAGAACCTTGACGGGCTTCGATTCATCGAGGACCGGGTGCAGCAATTGATTCAGTTGCTCGGGGTCCACGCGCAGCAGCGCTTCCTGGGGCGTGAGCAGCCCTTCCTGGACCATTTCCACGGCAATCTTGACCGCCGCCGGGCCGGTGCGCTTGCCGGCGCGCGTCTGGAGCATGTAGAGCTTGCCTTCCTGGATGGTGAACTCGAAGTCCTGCACGTCGCGATAGTGCTTCTCCAGGCGAGTGGTTATCTCGCGGAGCTGGTTGTAAACGTCCGGCATGATTTCGCCCAGTTCATTGATGGGCACCGGAGTCCGCACGCCCGCCACCACGTCTTCGCCCTGCGCGTTCATCAGGAATTCGCCATAGAACTCCTTGGCGCCGGTCGCCGGGTTGCGTGTAAAGCCCACGCCCGTGCCGGAGGTCTCTCCCATGTTGCCGAAGACCATGGTCTGAACGTTGACGGCCGTCCCGAGGTCGTCGGAGATCTTGTTGAGGCGCCGATAGGTCTTCGCGCGCGGGTTGTACCAGGAACGGAAGACCGCCTCGATCGCCATTTCAAGTTGTACTTTAGGGTCCTGCGGGAAGTCCTTCCCTGCTTCCTTGCGCACAACTTTCTTGTAGTCGGCGATGACCTGCTTCAAATCTTCGGCGGTGAGCTCGGTATCGAGCTTGATCCCTTTCTTCTTCTTCTGGCCGTCGAAGACGTGCTCGAACTTGCCCTTGGGGATTTCCATCACCACGTTGCCGAACATCTGGATAAAGCGGCGATAGCTGTCGTAAGCAAACCGGGGGTTGGCGGTCTTCTTGGCGAAGACTTCGGCAATCTTGTCATTCATGCCCAGGTTGAGGATGGTATCCATCATTCCCGGCATCGAGAACTTCGCGCCGGACCGAACCGACACGAGCAAGGGCCTAGCGGGATCGCCGAGCTTTTGGTCGAGAAGCGCCTGAAGTTTATCCAGCTTCTCGAATGCTTCCGCCTTGATATTCTCCGGGGTTTGATTGCTGTTTTGAAAATAGAGGCGGCAGCCCGAAGTGGCAATGGTAAAGCCGGGCGGAACCGGCAATCCCGCGTTGGTCATTTCGGCGAGGCCGGCGCCTTTGCCACCCAGGACATCTTTCATGTCCCCGTGGCCGTCAGCTTTCCCGCCGCCGAAGAAATAAACGTACTTGTCCATGAATGCTGCTCCTTTGCTTTTTTTGCGGTCCGCCGTCAGCCGGTGGCTGCCAGCTAACCGAAATTCGAAACTTGAAAATCGAAACCTGGAGTTTCTTGCTCGTCACTCGTCACTGGTCACTATTCATTGTTTCTTCGATGTCGACGCGTCGACATCCGCCGAGGCTGCGGCGATCTCGGCAAAAAGCGCGATGCCGGAGAAGAGCTCGTCGAGCTTGCCGAGGAGTCGCAGCCGGTTTTGCCGCACCGTGCGGTCTTCGGCCATGACCAGCACCTTGTCGAAAAACTTATCGACGGTCGGCCGCAGCCCGGCGATAACTTCCAAAGCTTTGCGGTATTCACCCGACGCCGCGAGCCCCGCCGCCTCCTTGGCCGCCGCGCTGTAAGCCTGGTACAACGCGCGTTCCGGGCCTGCCTCGAGCACTCCGGCGTCAACCTCGCCCGCCTCCCAATCGCTCGCCGTAGCCGATTTGGCCAGGATATTCTTGATCCTCTTTGCCGCCATTGCTAGGGCGTCGAAATCCTGAGTTCCGCGAATTGCCTGTACAGCCTCGATACGGACAGAATCCTGCCAGACGTTCATGCTGTCAGAAACGGACACTGAAAGCGGCACAACAGCACGAACCGTATCGTATGGAATACCCAGTAAGGACTCATAGAAGTAGCGCCTCCGCTCTTGCAGGAACTGCAGGATAGAGCCGAACACCTCATGCATGGGCTTCGCCCATGCAATGTTCAGGCAATTGAGGCTCTGCTCGACGAGCGGCTTCAAGTCCAGGGGCCAACGTTGTTCATGTATTACTTTAACTATGCCATTCGCCTGCCTGCGCAAGGCAAAGGGATCGCTCGAGCCCGTGGGCTCCTGCCCGACGGCGAACCCGCCCACCACGCTGTCCAACTTGTCGGCGAGCGAAACCACCGCACCAGCGGAGCTGCGTGGCGCGCGGTCTTCAAATCCTTCCGGCCGGTAATGGTCATAGATGGCCTCGGCGACTCCCTCGGGCTCCCCTTGGGCCGTGGCATAGAGCCCGCCGACCACACCCTGCAGTTCGGTGAATTCCTGCACCATTTGCGTCGTGAGGTCGCACTTGCAGAGCTGGATGGCGCGCAGGGCATGCTCGGCCTCGGCGTGTGTGATCTTCGCCGCATCAGCGAGGGTCTGAACGATGAGGCGGGCCATCTGGCGCATGCGCTCGACTTTGTCGGCGTAGCTTCCCAGCTCGGCCTGATAGGTCACGAAAGCCAGGCGCTCCATTCGATCCGCGAGCGACACCTTTTGATCGGAGTTCCAGAAGAACTCCGCGTCGGCAAAACGCGCGCCCAGCACCCGTTCGTGCCCTTCCCTGATGCGGCCTTTCTGATCACCGTCGATGTTGAGCACCGTCACGAAACGCGGCTGCAAGTTCCCCTTCATGTCCTCCACGGCGAAGTACTTCTGGTGGTCGCGCATCACGGTTACGAGGATTTCGCGTGGCAGGTGAAGGAAGCGTTTGTCGAACCCGCCGAGAATCGCCCGCGGGCATTCCGTAGAGTTTACAATCCAGTTCTCAAGCCAGGCGTCCTCGACGGCGCGCAACTTGGAAACTTCAAGTAATGCTTTAATTCCGGCTCGCACCACTTCGAGGCGTTTTTCAGGGTCAGGTTCAACGCCTGATTTTCGGAGCTTCTTCAAGTAGTCCTCGAAGCCCTGGACCCGCACGCTGCGCTTGCCCAGAACTCGGTGTCCGCGGGTGGTACTCCCGGCTTTGACGCCCGCCACCTGGAAGTGTACCGTCTTTGCCTGCTTCCTTTCACCCAGCAGTGCCACGATCCAACGGATAGGCCGGACGAAGCGTGGCCCCGACTTCCACACCCAATACATGGTCTTGGGGAAGCTGAGGCCGGTTATGATGCCGGGGAGGATCCCCCGCAACAATCTCAGCGCCGGGAGCCCACGATGGGCTTTCTTAACCGCCACGTATTCACCCTTGGGGGTGCTCACCCGGACCAGGGCTTCAACGCGCGTGCCGTTTTTGGCCGCGAAGCTCTCAGCGGCGCGTGTGGGTTTTCCCTCCCCGTCATAGGCCACCTTGGCGGGCGGCCCAACAACCTCTTCGATGAGGTCGGCTTGTCGTTCCCGCACGGCAGGAACCCAAACTGTCAAGCGGCGCGGCGTCGAAAGCCATCTCGCCGAATCGCTCGCGGGTGGCAACAGTCTTGACTCGGCGAGAGCCGCCAGCAGGCGCCGGCCGAAGTCATCTCGCGCGTCGTCGAGAAAGCGAGCGGGGATCTCCTCACATCCGATTTCGATCAGCAGGGGCACAGTTCGAAGGTCTCTCACGCGGGCTCGACCTCCACAATCATGGGTGTTGCAGGCGCTCGCCGATCCAGATAAACCCCTGCCACCGCGCAGGCTATGGACCGCACCCGGCCGATCATGCCCACGCGTTCAGTGACGCTGATGGCTCCCCGGGCATCCAGAATGTTGAACAGGTGAGAGCACTTCAGGCAGAGGTCGTAGACTTTGCGCAGCGGGAAACGATCTTCTCCGCTGTCTGCGGCTTGGTAAGATCCCAAGAGTCGCGTCGCCTCGCCTTCGTAAAGGTCAAAGAGCGTTCGGCAGGTCTCCGGCGAGGCCGCCTCGAAATCGTAGACCGAGAGTTCACGTTCCTCGTCCCGCCGCATGTCGCCGTAAGTAACCGCCTGGTTCCAGCGCACCTTATAGACGTCGCTCGCAGACTGGAGGAAGGCGGCGATGCGCTCCAGCCCATAGGTCAGCTCAACGCTGATGGGCTCGAGGTCCACGCCGCCCGACTGCTGGAAGTAAGTGAACTGGGTGATTTCCAAGCCGTCGAGCATCACCTGCCAGCCGATTCCCCAGGCGCCCAGCGTGGGAGCCTCCCAATTGTCCTCTTCGAAACGGATGTCGTGTTGCCGGAGGTCGATGCCCAGGTTTTCCAGGCTGGCCAGGTAAACCTCCTGAATATCCTCCGGGGGCGGCTTGAGGATGACCTGCATCTGGGTGTGCTTGAGCAGGCGGTTGGGGTTCTCGCCGTAGCGACCGTCTGCCGGCCTACGGGAGGGCTGGAGGTAAGCCACGCGCCAGGGGTCGGGGCCCAGGACGCGGAGGAATGTCTCGGGAGTCATCGTACCCGCGCCAACCTCCAAGTCGTATGGGAGCGCCAGAACGCAACCTTGCCGCGCCCAATACTCACTCAAACGCAGACACATGTCCTGGAAACTTAAACCTTTTCTTGAACCAGACCGCTTGACCTTCTTCTTGATAGGTGGCATTGGTCTTCCTGTTGTTGGTGCGCCCCGCGTTCTCGGTTGTCCAAAGTTGTGGTCCGTTCGGGCAACCCACAACCAATTCCCGGCCGACCACACTCAGTCTAGACTTCTTCGGCCAGAAGCGGCCGGGTGACGAGCTTCCTTTCGAGGTGTGACTCGATCACTTCCTCGAAGAACCGCCGGGCCTCGCGGATGCCGGGTGGCGGAACCTTTTCCGTGACCAGCCACTGATCGAGCGGACCCTGGCACCGCATCCTAACCATCGCCCTGGCACTGGTAGAAATCTCAGCACTCGCGTGGGCTGGGCGGCAGGCCGCGCACAGGAGCCCTTCCGAGCCCTCGCCGTAGTACCCCGGCTCCTCTCCCAATTCCCTGCCGCAGGCCGCACAGCGACCAAGTTCCGGAAGGAAGCCGCCCAGGCGTACAAGCCAGTAGTCGAAATACAGCAGCGGCCGATTGACCTCTCCCGAATGTTTCAGGCCGCGCAGCACCGCCAGCACCAGCCGGAAGGCGCGCTCATTCACCTCGCGCTCGGGCAGGAAATGGTCGGTAACCTCGGAAACGTACTGAGCCGCCACCTGCACCCGGTAGTCCCTCTGCATGTCGAAGAAGGACTCGAGCAGCTCGGCGGAGTTCATGCGCAGCAGGTCACGATTCTCCCGCTCAAAGAGCCAGAGGCGGACGTAACTGAGTGGCTCAAGCGTTCCGCCGTATCGGCTCTTGGGCCGCTGCGCCCCCGCCGCCACAGCCCTCAGGCGCCCCCACTGCCGGGTAAATAGCGATACGATCTTGTCAGCTTCCCCCAGGCGGTGGGTCCTGAGGACGACCGCTTCTGTTTCGCGCAGAGGCATCTCATTGCCGATGTCGACGCGCCGACAAACGCATGAAATTACCACAACCGGTGACAGCCGGGAAGGGAAAAGTACTCCCCCGGACTCGATGTCGTGGGGCAGTCGAGTCCGCTGCCGATTGCCGCAAACTAGACCAAACCCTGAATCGATGCCTTCCCGCTTGGTAATAACTGCTCCCGCCGGGCGTTGTGGGAAAAACGGAGGGTAACGTGGAAAACAAATTATGTTAACTGAACCCCCGCCACTCCAAAGATTATCAGACGTGCCTGTGGATAAGATCGAGCCAAAGCGCCGGTAACCCGCAAGGCCGAAACGGGACGTCTGGGCGGGGCGATGATCCCCGCTCACAGCGCACGTGAACCACTGGGGTCGTGCTCTCGATGCCACTCAACCGGAAAGACTCTCCCGACATATTTCAGTTGCCAGCACCGGACGCGCGAGAGTAGATTCTCCCCCCTGCCCTTCCCCGAGGAGGTTGAGTTTGCCGAGGTTCAAGGTCCAGGTCGTTGGCTTGGGACTGAACGCCACCGACACCGTTCTGATGGTTCGCGACTTCCCTGCCCTAGGAGGCAAGGAGCGCGTCGCATCGATGACGCGGCAGGCGGGCGGGCAGGTGGCAACAGCCCTGGTTACCTGCCATCGG
>Ga0315274_10011302_pt1 | contig 12792 bp, 10 predicted proteins | sample YL17G02_20_MG_FD_203700 | JGI IMG/M metagenome (GOLD analysis project Ga0315274, IMG submission 203700) | Sediment microbial communities from Yellowstone Lake, YNP, Wyoming, USA - YL17G02_20 | ecosystem: Environmental > Aquatic > Freshwater > Lake > Sediment | place: USA: Wyoming | collected... | reverse complement strand
CCCTGGCCGAACTGCGACAGTATGAGCACTATGTCCACGACATTCACGGCGCCGTTCTGATTCACGTCCTCGGGCATCCAGCCAGGCTCACCCGTCTCGCCGAAGTGCTGGCCCACGAGGATAACGTCCAGGACATCAATGCAACCATCCGCGTTCACGTCCGGGAGGGGAGGCGGCAGCGCCGTGGACGTCGAGCTTCCCCCGGAATCCGCCAACAGCAGGAGCGCTCCAGCATCGGCCTGCGCGGGCGAAACCTGGTCGGCGGCTCCGGGCATGACGGCCAAGACCACCAGGCTGACCGCCACCACGATCGCACAAACCATCAGGGGCAATTTCGTCATGGCATTCGCCCCCCTCGGGTCACAGTGCATGGCCCGTACGCCGCTCCGTCCCCCGTAGCGCTCGGAGTGCCACCGCTTGCGTCCCTACCCGGTTGACCGGCGGCCTCGCCGAAACCAGCAACCCATCAGGGAGTGCACCACTCCCCGAAGTGCTGACCTATGACTACTATGTCGAGGACGCTGATGACGCCATCCCTGTTGACATCTTCCCGAATCCAGTGCGGCCCCCCCGTCTCACCGAAGTGCTGCCCGACCAGCACGATATCCAGTACATCGGTGCAGCCGTCGCAGTTGACATCCCAATCCGGACACAGCGGGTCGCCCATGGGCGCGTACGGGCTGAAGCCAGTCAGCATGGCCCATACGTATTTCTCGGACGTATTGACACCGCTGTCCGCGACCTTTGACCAGACCGACCCGTCCCACCGGTACATTCGCAAAGTGGTCTCCCTGATTCCCGCCGCAATTACCTCAGCATCGGTATAGTAGACCCTGAACTCGATGGGCCAGGCGATCCATGGGCTGAGGATGTCCGAATCCGCCTCGACATACGTGCCCAGCGGGAGTCTGGGCGGATCGCCGCCGGGGTTGCCCCCATACTGGGCGAGGCCAAACCTGCCTGTGCCAGTCGTCGAGTAGCGAAGGTCGGCCACGGTTCCCCCCAGGCCAGTCAACACAACCGTGCCCGTCCCGGGCCCGACGTGTGCGATCTCGGGCTCAAGCAGAAGACCCGACGCCGCACCCGTCCACAAGCCGCTGCACGACAGCTCCACCAGCGTCCAGGTGCTGGCCTCCCGGTCCAGGCACAGTATGCCGGCGCCGGAACCTGATACGTCGCCATGCCCATATATCTGCGAGCCGTCAGTTGTGAAGGCCCCCTCCTTCCCCGTGACGTATGCCAGCAACACGGAGCAAGGCGTGTCAGCCGGCTCCCCGAAGGAGATGACCAACCCCTCTCCGAACTGCTGCGCCGGGTGAGGCAAGCTGATTACAGTTAGCGTCGCGGGGCCCCACTCCTCAACCCACTGCCACAGCCCCTTGTCGGGAATCCACGTCGCAGTCCCGCTGAAGCTGCCGCCGAGGTCCCCGGTGAACTCGCCAACGACAGTGATGCTCCCCGAAATCGGATCTCCAGTCTCGGGGTCCATGGTTCCACTTCCGTATCCCGTCAGGCTCCAGGTTGCAGACAGCGGTATGGGTACCACGTTGAACAGGTGGGGCTGGACGGCCGACCCCACCGGGGTGGTGACCGAGACATCACGCGCCCCGAGGTCCGCCATGAAGTCAATCGCAACAACGGCCGTTATCCGGCGCGCGCTGTCCACCGTGAATGAATTGACAGTAGTCCCCGGGCCGAAGCTCACATCGGTCGCGCCCTCGAAACACGTGCCGCTTATGGCCACCGACAGCGTCTCCCCCTGCCGTCCCTCGGCGGGCTCGACCGAATCGACGGTCGTCGGCTCCACCATGAAGCCGCCTGCGAGAATGTCCGTGCCGGCCGGCGTCGTCACCGACACCTCTCTCGTCCCGAAATCGGCCGCACAGTCAACAGTGATCAAAGCTGTTATCTGCCCTGGGTCGTCCACCGAGAAGCCGTTGACGGTTATGCCAGGGCCGAAGCTGACATCCGCTGCCCCGGCGAAACAGCCGCCGTTGATGACCACGACCGCTGTGTCGCACCTGCACACCCGGTCGGGCTCGACCGAGGCGACGTTGACACCGGTCACGATGAACGTACCGGGCTGGCTGACCGCACCGGTCGATGTGGTCACCACAACGTCCCTTGGCCCCGGCTCCGCCGTGCAATCGATAGTTATCGAGGCCACGATCTCGCTGGGACCGTGCACGACGAAGCCGTTGACCGCTATTCCCGGGCCGAAGCTCACTGCTTGGGCTCCGGCAAAACAGGTCCCCACGATGGTAACGTCCAGGCTTTCACACGCGCACGCCTCGTCCGGCTCGACAATGGTGATGGGCGCCTCCTCCACCGTGAACCCGTCCTCCAGGACGCCCACGCCACCTTCAGTAGCGACCATCACGTCTCTCGGTCCCGCGGTGGTCGAGCAGCCAATGGTGATGGTCGCCGTGATCCGGTCCGGGCCCTCCACAGTGAAGTCGTCCACGGTTACCCCCGGGCCGAAACTCACGCCCATGGCACCCGTCAGGCAAAGCCCGTTGATGACGACCTCCAGCATCTCGCCCTTGCCACCCTGGTCTGGCTCAACGGAGGTCGGGATTGCGGGCTGTACCGTGAACCCTCCCTCCAGAGCGCCGGTGCCCGTAGGCGTGGTAACCAGAACGGTCCTCGGGCCGAAAGCAGTCCAGCAATCTATGGCTATTGACGCGCTTATCGACACCGGGCTCTGCACCGAGAAGCTGTTGACCGTCACGCCCGGGCCGAAGCTCACGCCCGTGGCCCCAATGAAATTGCCGCCGCGAATGGTGACATCAATGCTTGCACACCGGCATCCGTGGCCGGGCTCGACGCTGATTGGATCGGGCGGTGGTGGCGGGGGGGGCGGCACAAAATAGTGAAGGATGGTTCCGGATGCCCCCACTGCAAAGAACTCCGTCGAAGTCCCCCAGACGCCGTACAGGTCGCGACTCGTACCGCTGCTCATCTGACTCCATTTGCCATCGCTGTACTGGACTATCGTGCCGCCCTGCCCCACAGCGAACGCACCGGGGTAGGGGCTGCCCCAGACATCATAGAGGTTCTTGGTGCCTCCGCTGTTCATCCAGTCCCAGGTGCTACCGTCATAGTGCCGGATGCGGCCGGACTCCCCGACGGCGTAGACATCGGAACCGGAGCTGCCCCATATTCCCCAGAGCCAGATGGGGCCCCAACTCGGGAAAACGCCCCAGGCCTTGCCGTCGTAGTGGAGAAGAGCGCCAGCCTCGCCGACGGCCCAGACGTCGGAAGACGAACTGCCCCAAACACCGAACAGCCTGCTCAAGGTCAAGCCACCCGCCTGCCACCACTTCGTTCCATCATAACGCAGGATCGTGCCCCAATAGCCCACAGCGAAAACCTGCTGAGGGGAACTGCCCCAGACGCCCCAAAGGTACTCAGTGGTGCCGCTGACCATCGGGCTCCAGGCTTTGCCGTTATAGTGCAGGATGGTGCCCCCGTCGCCCACGGCGAAAACATCGGAGGGAGACAGACCCCAGACGCCCCAGAGGTCCTTCGAGATGCCGCTGTTCATCGGGCTCCAGGCGGTGCCGTTGTAGTGCAGGATGGCGCCGGACTTCCCCACAGCAAAGACATCGTTAGTAGAGCTTCCCCAGACAGCCCAGAGGTCAGTCGAAGTGCCGCTGCTCATAGGGGCCCATCCGCCAGCGTATGCTGGTGTCGCCAAACCGGACGCAAGAGCCGCAACAAAAAGAATGAGGACTGCAACCATAGCGAGTTTCTTGCGGCACCTCATCGTGTCCCCCCTCTCCCTGGAATCGACGCGCGGCTGCTGCTCGCTTGCGTGCTCCGGACAAGAAACGCACGCCTGCCCGCAAGCACGTGTTCGACAGCAACTGAGCCACGCCCGAATCAAGGGCGCTTGTTCAGGGAGTATCTTCCTATGCGCTGGCAGATTTGTCAACATTCGGCCCTGGACGGCCAGCCCTGTTGCGTCAAGCCCGTTTTCCGCCCGCGTCCAGCCTCGTCAGGGCCCGAGCGAGGAAGGCGCTCGCCTGCTCCATCTCTGTGGCTGCTGCCGCCAGGTCCTCACTGAGGGCGTCGTCGCCGAGACCGCTGGCTTTCCCCGCCCACTCCCGGAACTCCTCGCCGTGCTCTTTGTTGTGTCTAATCCAGTAGTCCAACAGTGTCTTCAGTTTCCGCTTCTCGGTCGCGTCCAACTTGCCCTCCTTCCGCGCTGAGGCACTTCAGGCATCAAGGGCAACACGCTGTGTCCCCTTGCCGCGGCACGGCACCGCCGCATCGGCTGCCCACGGCCCACGCCCGAAAACGTTTATAATAGCACTCCGAGACAGTGGAGAACAGCGGTCGCGGGCTCACGTTCGTGGCGTTCCGCTGACGACTTGGACCTGGACCGTCGCAGGAGGTACGGGAGATGAAACGTGTGAGCTGGCAGGTAATGCTGGGCGTGGCGCTGCTTGTCCTGTCCACCATCCTCTACCTTGCGCACTTCGCCATCTTCAGAGACGCACACCACATCTTCATCTACTTGCTGGGAGATATCGCCTTCGTGCCGATTGAGGTGCTCCTGGTTACCCTGATTATACACCGCCTGCTGACCGAGAGAGAGAAGCGTGCCCGGCTGGACAAGCTGAACATGGTCATCGGAGCGTTCTTCAGCGCTGTGGGCACGAAGCTCCTGACCTACTTCTCCGATTTCGACCCGCAGCTCGACAGCATCAGAAGCTATCTCATCGTGTCGGACGGCTGGTCCGAACAGGAGTTCGCGAGTGTCGGCAAACGCCTCAGGAGCTATAACTACACGGTGGACATCGACAGGGTCAATCTCGGCGACCTCCGGGCCTTCCTCGTGGACAGGAAGGAGATCCTGCTTCGCATCCTGGAGAACCCGACTGTCCTGGAGCACGAGGTCTTCACTGAGCTGATGAGGGCGGTCTTTCACCTGTCCGAGGAGCTGGAGAACAGGGAGGACGTCACGAAGCTGCCCGACAGCGACCGCAAGCACCTCGCAGGGGACATGAAGAGGGCCTACACGCTTTTGGCCCGCGAGTGGCTGGATTATGTCAAGTATCTGAAGGGCAACTATCCCTACCTGTTCTCCCTCTCCATGAGGCTAAACCCCTTCGACCTGGAGTCATCGCCGCTGGTCAGGTAGATCGGAGCTGCTAGAATCCTGCCGTCGCTCTGCCCAGGGCGTACCGTGGACGCGTTCTTCAGATGAACAGGAAGGAGCAGGGCCGTCCCGATGGCCTCTTTGTCAGGTGGGTGCCCGGTCCAGCACCATCCGTCACTCGTATCGCAGCGCCTCGACCGGGCTCAGCCGCGACGCCCTGTAGGCAGGGTACAGGCCGAAGACAATCCCAACGAGCACAGAGACTCCCACCGCCAGAATGACTATGTAGGGCGACATTACCGCCTGTATTGGCATGTCGCCTGTGCTGAGACCTCCGACGAGGCTTGACAAGCCCCACCCGACAAGCACGCCGATCCCTCCGCCGATGAGGCTCATCGAGGCGGACTCAACGAGAAACTGAAGGAGGATGTCTCGCCGCTTGGCACCCACTGCCTTCCGTATGCCTATCTCCCTGGTCCGCTCGGTGACAGAGACCAGCATTATGTTCATCACACCGATGCCGCCCACCAGCAGCGAGATGCCAGCGATTGCCCCCAGGAAGAGGACCAGCACACCCGTGGCCGCGTTGAGAGTGTCTATCATGTCCTCCAGGCTTGTGATGCTGAAGTCGTCTTCCTCACCCAGACCGATCCCGTGCCGTTCTCTCAAGATAGACGTTATTCCCGACATGGCGGTGTCGATCTGCTCCGTACTTGCCGCCTGCACGTAGACCGTGGATACAAGCATTTCCCCCGAAACACTTCGCTGGGCAGACAGTCTATACATGACTGTGGTAATGGGGGCGAACATCCCGTAGTCTTCGCTCTGATACCCCATGCCGCCCTTGCTCTCCAACACGCCTATCACGGTGAACGGGCGACTTCCCAGCTTGACGGTTTGACCCACAGGGTCGGTCTCGCCGAACAACGTCTCGGCAACGCTGCTGCCCAGCACGACCACCGTCGTCCTCTGGTCCATGTCGGACTCGGAGATGAACCGCCCCTCGGCCAAGCTCAGGTTTCGCACCTGCTCGTAGTCCGGCGTAACACCCGCGACCTGCGCTCTCGTGTTCACCCCGCCGGCCACCGCCTGCACGCTCGTCGAGACCTGGGGCGCCACGGCTGCCACCGCCGGAGCAGCCTCCAGTGCTTCGGCGTCCTCTAGTGTCAGGGTCTGGGCGCTGCCCTGGGCGCCTCGAAACCCGGACTCTGAGCTCGCCCCGGGGCTGACGATGAGCAGGTCGGTGCCCAGAGACTCGATGTTCTGGACAATGCTGGCCTGAGTGCCTTGGCCGAGCGCCATGAGCGCTATGACTGCGGTCACCCCGATGACCACCCCAAGTATCGTCAGGAATGACCGGAGTTTGTTTGCGGTCAGCGACCTCAAAGCCGTACGGACTATCTGCCCGGGGTTCATTGTGCACCCCCTCCCGACGCCGCGGAATCAGGCTGAGCCGCCTGCCTGACCTGACGTTCGTCAACTATCAGCCCGTCCTTGAGCACAATAATGCGCCGTGCGCGGTCCGCTATCTCCTGCGCATGCGTCACCACCGCTACAGTAATGCCTTCCGCGCGGTTGAGGTCGCACAGAACATCCAGGACGTCCCGGCTTGATCGGCTGTCCAGGTTGCCTGTTGGCTCGTCGGCAAGGATGATTGCCGGATTGTTCACCAGGGCACGCGCGATGGCCACCCGCTGCCGCTCCCCTCCCGATAGCTCGGCTGGACTGTGGGAAGCCCGGGGCCCCATTCCCACACGCTTCAGGGCCTCCAGTGCTCTCCGTTTACTGTCATGTCCGTTCCCGTAGAGTAGAGGCAATCGCACGTTCTCCAGAGCCGACGTTCTGGGAAGCAGGTTGAAGGTCTGAAAGACAAAGCCGATCTTCCTGTTCCTTATCTCGGCGAGCTGCGAGTCGGACAGGTTGCCAACCTGAATGCCATCAAGGCGGTAGCCGCCCGTGGTAGGGGTGTCAAGACACCCCATGATGCTGAGGAGAGTGGTCTTTCCACATCCGGACGGGCCCATGAGAGCCACCATTTCTCCTTCTTCGACGCTGAAGCTTACGCCGCGCAGCGCCTGGACCTGGACCTTGTCCATCTGATACGTCTTGACGATGTTGTTGAGTTCCATCATCTGCGTGCGCCTCCAAGACACTCTAGTCCCTGGGCAGGAAACCGTCACCTCCAGGCCCGATGAAGCCTTCCGGCCGTGTGAAGCCTTGAGGCGTTTGTCCTGGTGACGTGCTACCTGGAGCAACAATCACCATCACCACATCTCCCGCTTTAAGGCCTGTGACAACCTCGGTCCGGACACCGTCGGTTGCCCCCAGCGTTACCATCCTCGGCTGAGGCTGCCCGTCCATCATTACCATGACCGCTGGCCTGTCACTTGTTCCTACGATGGCTCCGTTGGGGACAAGGAGTGCGTTGGTGGCCAGGTCAACCTTGATTGCTGCGGTTGCACTCATGCCCTGTAACAGTCGTGTGCCTCCAGGAATGGTCAGGCTGACAGTGATGGGGTACGACACGACGCCGGATTGGGATTGGGCGAAGGCGGATATGCCGGTTACGTTTCCGGAAAGCTTGAGTTCTGGCAGGGCGTCCAGAGTCACAGTCGCGTGCTGCCCCAGCTTCACGTTCGCTACGTCAACCTCGTCGACGGTTCCGCTCATGTCGAATACCGACGTGTCAGCCACCTCGACTATCACCGTGTTGGCGTTCACATCGTCCCCCGGTTGAACGTCCGCGTTGACCGCCACGACCACCCCGTCAAACGGCGCCACCAGCGGGTAGCCTTCCAAGGCCTTCGTTAGCTTGTCCTGGGCATCCTCCAGCTCCCCTTGGGCAGTGGCTATCTCCCGATGTCTCAGGTCAACGTCCTCGGGGTCAGGCGCTTCCAGCATCTTGTCCAGCTTATCCTGGGCCTTCACGAGCGCGCTCTGAGCATCATAGGCCGCATTCTCCGCATTCTGCTTGACTACCACCAGGTGGAGTTGGGCCGCCTCCCAATCCGTAAAGGCCTTCTGCATTTCCTCGAGGTCGAAAACGCCTCCCATGTACTTGTTCACCGCATCTGTGCGGTTCTCCTCGGCCTGGTCCACCGACCATTCAGCCGCCGCTATGTCGAACTGAGCCTGGGCGTTGGCGTTGGCAAGCGTCTCGTTGGCGCGCTGCACCGCTTGCCTGGCATCGGCTATGTCCACTTCTTCATAGGGCTGCAGGAGGTCTTCCAGGGCTTGCTTGGCGTTCTTCAGTCCGACCTTCGCCCTGGCAACATTCTCCTCCAGCGTCAGGATGAGAACATTGGTGCTTGCGAGCCGGGCAAGCACCTCGCCCTTGGTGACCCGGTCGTCTTTCTCGACGTACACGTCCTGGAGCTCCCCGGCGGCGTCGAAGGAGAGCTGCTCGCTGGTGCCGTAGGCCAGGCTGCCTCCGGCGCTGATTTCGCTTGTAAGGTTGCCGTACTGCACAGTGGCGACCTGCGTCTGATTTCCAGCGGTGGCAGAGCTCTCGCTGGCCCCGCCGCCACAACTGACGGACACCGCCGCCGCCGCCCCAATGACCGCCACGACGAGTAGCATTGCGAGCCATGACTTCATTCTTGCCAACTTGTGGTACATCCGCTCCCTCCTTTTATCAGCGGCAGACTCGGGATCCGAACCCGATGTAGTAGACCGCTGGCCTGAGGTTACCCTCTGCGGCAGGCTCCAGGTGGGCCCGCCGGAACTCCAGACTTACCGCTCGGCTCGACATTGCCTTCCACCTCATGGGCCTGCCGTCGGCCTTCATTCTACCACTGCCAGATGAAACCATGATGAACACGCAATAAACCTCGCCGGACGTGCCAAGCTCCAGTTCAGCGATGGGCAAGGCGAGACGGCCCACCTCTTCCTCCTCATTCGACGGGTGCCGCGGCAGAGAATCATGACAGGCGTTTCATCTTCTATTCATGTTCATGTAATATATTGGCGTTGCATCAACATTTTGGAGGCATGAGATGCGGATCCTCGTTGTTGACGATGACAGGCGGCTCTGCAATGTCGTGAGACGAGGTCTTCTTGAGGAGGCTTATGCTGTCGATGTAGCGTACGATGGGGAGGAGGGCGAATACCTGGCTGAGGTGAACCCGTACGACCTCATCATCCTGGACATCATGATGCCCAAGAAGGACGGGATCGAGGTCTGCGCGGAACTCCGGGTGAAACGGATAAACACTCCGATTCTGATGCTCACCGCCAAGGATACGGTGGAAGACCGAGTCAAGGGGCTCGACGCGGGAGCCGACGATTACATGGTGAAACCCTTCTCTTTCAACGAGTTGTCGGCCAGGGTTCGGGCGCTGCTGCGCCGGGAAGCCATGACCAAAACCCCTGAAATCAGCCTGGGAGACCTTGTCCTGAACACCTTGACTCGCGAGGTGCGACGCGCGGACAAGGCCGTTGAGTTGACTACGAAGGAGTACGTGATACTCGAGTATTTCATGCGGCACCCGAATGCGGTAATCAGTCGCACCATGCTGGAGGAGCATGCCTGGGACTACGATCTCGACAGCATGTCCAATCTGGTGGACGTGTACGTTGGCAGGCTTCGACGCAAGCTCGACGATGAAAATGGAGATAGCATCATTCAGACCGTGCGAGGGGCCGGATACCGGCTGAAAGCGCAATGAGTTTCATCCACAGCATCAAGTTCCGGTTCACCATCTGGTACCTGGTGGTGCTGACGGTGTTGCTGGCCGCCTTGAGTACAGGTGTCTATTTCTATCTGTCTCGGAGCCTCCATGAGAATCTCGACCACTCGCTGGGCGTCCGAGCGACCCAGCTTCAGAGTATTCGCGGTGTCCTCGATAGCATTGCAGTGGGAGAGTTCCATGAGGAAATTGGGGAAGTTGTCCTTCTCTACTACGAGCGCGGGGATCAACTCGTGCGAGTGTCAGCGCCGGACGTTGACGTGACTCTGGATACCGCACTCATACAGCAGGCGCTTGGTGGCGAGAGCTTGTATGCCACGATCAAGGCGACGGAGAACGAAGAACTGCGGTTCTACCTTGGGCCTTTCCTCCCGGAGGGCCCCATGTTCATGCCGGGCATGCCGGGCAACCCCCTGGTGTCACCTCAGATCGGGCCCGCAGCGGTCGCTGTCGGCCGTTCTACGGAAGACATCGAGAGGGCACTGGCCGGGCTGATACGGACGCTGGTCATCGCAGTCCCCCTCACGCTGGTGGTAGCCGGTGCGGGCGGCGTATTCCTGGCGAACCGGGCGCTCAAGCCCGTAGGCCAGATCGCGCAGACCGCACGTGAAATCGAGGAGAACGACCTGAGCCGGAGAATCCCCGTCCAGTCGAAGGACGAGCTGGGGAGATTGGCGTCCACACTCAACCAGATGATTGAACGTCTGGAGAAGGCCTTCAAACGGCAACAGCAGTTCACCAGCGATGCGTCGCATGAGCTTCGGTCCCCGCTCGCCGTCATCCAGGCGGAATCGACTCTGGCACTGAAGAACGAACGACCTGCGGCCGAGTACAGGCATTCCCTGGAGGTCGTCTCGCATGAGTCGGAGCACATGTCCAAAATGATAGACCAACTCTTGAGGCTGGCCCGCGCCGATGCCGGAAAGGAGCAGCTTTCCTTTGAGAAGGTCAGGCTGAGCGACCTGGTGGCTGACGTCAGCGCGGATGCGGAAATACTATGCAGAGACAAAGGGCTGGAGTTCCGTTTGGACGGGACAGATGACCTGTCGGTCGAGGGCGACAGGGCAAGGCTGAGGGAAATGCTCTTCAACCTTCTGTACAACGCCATCCGATACACGCCGAGTGGTGGAACCATCACGCTTGCAATCAGGGAATCGGATGCGAAGGCAGTGATGGCCGTGACCGACACAGGCATAGGGATCCCAGCGGAGGACATTCCGCACATCTTCGAGCGTTTCTACAGGGTGGACAAAGCCCGGTCCCGCGCGGAGGGAGGGGCGGGGCTCGGCCTCGCTATCTGCAAGTACATTGCCGAACTCCACCGGGGCACGATTGATGTCGAGAGCGAGGTGGGCAAAGGAAGCACCTTCTCAGTATGGCTTCCCCTAACAGAGAAGTAGCCTTTGACGTGTGTGAATTGGACTGGCAAGCCCTGATCGCAGTCAGGGCTTGTTCATTTCGGGAAGCAGGTTCTCCCATACGTCGCCCGCCGGACAACCGCAAGGGGACTCGCAATAGGGAGGTCGAGACTCGCAACGCAGGCTGGGCTAATCCTGCCCTTCCTTGTGGGGTCGCCTTCGTCGAAGCAGACGGGGCGGACGTGACCGATAGAGCCGGGCCATGTGTGACTGCCCGAGCTCTCGTTTCTCCACATTGACCCGGCAGTTGATTACGGGGCAGCCAGAAGGGCAGTTGCCGTCCTCCGACTGGTCGCAGGGTTCGCAATGGATTGTAACCAGGCCGTTGGACAGCTTGCTCGTGATATCCACTTCCAGGTGATCGCACATCTTATGGGCCTCCGCCAGCGACACCGATTTGGGCAACACCAGATGCAGGTCGATGTACCTCTGGCTTCCTGCCTTTCGGGTGCGCAGCTCGTGGAAACCGGCTACCTCACCCAGATGCTCCGTGATGCTGGCGGTTATGAGGTCTTCCTCTGTTCTGGGCAACCGCACATCCACAAGCCCGCCAAAGGACTTGCGCGTGATGTTCCAGGCTGCCCTGATGATGAGGAACGCCACCGCGATGGCTATCAGCGGGTCCAGGATGTAGACCAGCGGACTCTGGATGAACCGCTCCATCACCCACACTAACGCCAGCCCGGCCATAACACCCAGCGACGTGTAGACGTCCGTGGTGAGATGCCATGCATCAGCTTCCAGAGCCACAGAATCGGTCTTGCGGCCGATCCGGTGCAGGTGGCGGGACACGAAGATGTTCACGACAGCCGAAAAGGCCATCAAGGCAATCCCCACGCCGAGGCGCTCTACTTCAGGCGCGCCTATGAGGATCTTCTGAATCTTCACCGCCGCTTGATAGATGATGAGGAACGCCGCGAGGAATATGAGGATGGCCTCGATTGTGCCGCTGACATTCTCTATCTTGCCGTGGCCGAACTGGTGTTCCTCGTCAGCCGGCTTGGCGGCAGCACGGATGCTGAAGAAGGCAATCAGCGCGGCCAGCAGGTCCACGCCGCTGTGGATGCCCTCGGACAGCACGCTGACGCTGCCCATGACGACGCCAGCGGCGATCTTGAGGATGACAAGCACGCTGTTGGAGAGGATCGACAAGCCAGCGGCGCTGGTCTTGGTGGAGAACACTGCTATTCAAGGCCCTGCCCCTTAACCCTAGGACGCAAGGTTGTTAGCGAGTTCGACAACCGGCATTCGCCCGGGCGGGTCAACTCAGCGACTCTGACCCCCGGCCGCTCCGAACGCCAGGCCAGAGGCCGAATCCACAGCGCCAAACTTCCCACAAATGCTATACGCACGGCACCGCACTGTCAAATGCCTCCGCTCGCACCACCGGCCACCGCTATCCAGACCAGTCAGGTGACCAGCACGTCTGCCAGCAAATGTTATGACTTCTACACCTTTGGGGGTTTCCGTTTTATGATTTCTTCAGGGCGCGGGCCTATGATAGTTACGACGGCACTCGCTTGCCAGGGAGGCGCGCACGGTGTTCTATGCAGGATGCATGACCACAGCTATGGGCATC
>Ga0315274_10011300_pt1 | contig 12793 bp, 10 predicted proteins | sample YL17G02_20_MG_FD_203700 | JGI IMG/M metagenome (GOLD analysis project Ga0315274, IMG submission 203700) | Sediment microbial communities from Yellowstone Lake, YNP, Wyoming, USA - YL17G02_20 | ecosystem: Environmental > Aquatic > Freshwater > Lake > Sediment | place: USA: Wyoming | collected... | reverse complement strand
GCGCTGGGCCCCAATCCTGCCCCCGGGAGGCACACCGTCATGGCGGTCAGGTCCCTGGGCGGGTCGGGTAAAGGAAGGGCGTTCCCCATCGGCACGCTCGAGGCCGGCAAGACCGAGCAGTTCTCCACCGACCTGATGTGGTCCATGCTCAGAGGCGAGGGAGCCGACGGGGGAGACCGCAGAATCGACGGCGGCTTCGACGGCGACATCTCGTTCATGCACACGGGCAAGTCCGACGTGTACATCACGGGCTACAAGACGGTGACGACGCTGCTGGACGGCGAGGGAGGGTACAGCAGCGGCGAAGACGAGGATAATTTCAGCGATGATTTCAGCAGCGACGAGGAGGAAGAGAGCGACGACGAGGAAGACGAGGCGCCGCTGGGTGTTCCGCTGGCGGGGCGCAAGGACGGCGGCGACTTCTCTTCCTCGGACGACGAGAGCGACGACGACGAGAGCGACGACGACGAGAGCGACGAGGACGAAGAGTCCGGGTCGGAGGACGAGGGAGAAGGCGGCGACGGCGGCGGCGGGAGGGGGGCGCTTGTCGCTCCTCCGGGGACCCCGGCGGGGGGCAAGAGGCCGCTCGGCGGCGGCGCCGAGGAGAGCAGCGACGACGACGACGACGACGAGGGCGGCGAGCGGCCCGCCGCCGCCGCCGCCCCCCCGGCGACCAAAAAGGTCAAGCAGGGAGGCGGAGGCGCCTCCTCTGCCGCCGCCTCCGCCTCTGCCTCGGCGGAGGCCTACGCCCGCGCCCTGCGCGACTTCCTCGAGGCGCACGGCCCGACCAAGCTCGGCGCGCTCGGCGCCGCCGTCAAGAAGCCGGCGGGGCTCCCCCCGACGAAGCTGACCGCTTTCCTGTCGGGCAGGGAGGACTTCGAGGTGGACGGCGAGCAGAGGGTGTCGCTTCGCTCCTGAGGAAGGAGGAGGAAGGAGGAGGAGGAAGGAGGACGACGAGGAGAGGTCGCTGAGAGTTTGAAGGGAGGGGGGGAGAGGGAGAAACCAAGGGGAGCGAGAGAGTTGGAAACGGCAAAAACCTGAGAACGACAACAACAACAACGACGCGCAACCGCGCCCGCGAATTTGCCTTTTTTCCTTTTTTTTTTCTGATTTGGTATTTCAAAATGAATATAAACGCAACGACAGGGGAGAAAGAGAAAGAGAAGGGAAACGAGGGGGAGTCATTCGGTGTGTAAGAGAGCAAAAATCAGAGAGAGAGGAAAAAACGCAAAAAAAAGAGAGAGAGACAAAGAAAAACTGCCGCGCACATCGCTCTCCAACATTTCCCCCCCTCGAAGACAGGAAAGAAAAAGAAAAAGAAAAAAGATGGCCAACGACCAAGCGGGTGCGAGCCCCTGGACGGGCCTCCAGCCCCTCTCCTGCTGCGCCTCGCTCGGGAGCTGCGGCGGCGGCGGCGGCGACGGAGGCCGCGGCCTCGGAGGACTCGGAGGAGGAGGGGCTGCCCCGGGGAACCTTCGAAACGGAAACGGCGGCGGCGGCAGCGACGCCTGCTGCTGGCCGACGCCGGCGAGCGCTCTCGCCGCCGCCGCGGCGGCCGTCGCCCCGACGCCTCCCCCGTCGTTGACCCTCTGCTGCGCTCCTCCTCCGCAGTCTCCGCCTCCTACATTGTTCTCCGCCTCGAGGGCAGGGAGAGAGGAAGAGGGGCAAGAAGAGGCGGCGGAGGAGGAGAAAGGGGGAGGAGCAGCGGGGCCGCCGTCGCTGGGCAGGCCCCTGGCTTCGGCGGCGGCGGCGCCGGCGACGACGAAGGCGCCGGCGGCGGCGCCGCCGCCGCAGCGCCCCCCCCCTCCCGCCTCCGCCTTGGGCCCGCCCCCTCGCCCGCCGCCGCCCTTCCTCCGCCTCCCGCTCCCCTCCGGCCTGAGCAGAAAGAGGGACCTTCGCCCCTGGCTCCTGGGACAGGTCGTCGCGTCCCTGGGCCCGGCGGGGCTCCCGCCCCCGGGGCCGGCGGGGGCCGCGGAGGAGGGCGGCGAGGGGGGCGGGCGGGGCGCCGGGGCGGCCGGGAGGGGGGCGGCCGGCGGCGGCGGCGGCGGCGGGGCAGCGAGGGGGAGAGGCCGCGCCTCGGCCCCCCCGCGGCCAGAGTCCCGGGTCCGCTTTCTGCAGACGCTTCGGGCCGTCGCCGCTCCCGCTCCGACGGAGGGAGAGGAAGGAGTGGAGGGCGGCGAGGAGGAAGGGAGGGCGCGCACGAAGAGGAGGGAAGGCGGCCGAGAGGAGCGCGAGGCCGAAACCGCCGCCGCGGCGACCCTCGCTGCCGTCGCCTGCGCCCCACCAAACCCTTCCTCCTCTTCTCCCGCTCGGAGAACTGCTCCCCACTGCGACTGTGCGATGCTACGCGCGGCCGTCGACAGGGCTCACGCGTTTCTGAGGGAGAGGGAGGCCGAGGCTGCGGCCGCGGCGGCGGAAGAGGAGGAAGGGCGGCGGCGGCAAGAGGCAGCCAAGGCCGCGGGAGCTGCCGCTGGAACAGCAGCGGCGGCGAAAGCAGCAGCAGCAGCAGCAGCATCAGAGGCAGCAGAGACAGCAGATACAGCAGAGGCAGGCCTCTCGAGGGGCGGCAGCTCCCGCCCACAGCAGCAGCAGCGGCAGCAGCAGCAGCAGCAGCAGCAGCGGCAGCAGCAGCAGCAGCAGCAGCAGCGGCAGCAGCAGCAGCAGCAGCAGCAGCAGCAGCAGCGGCGGCGGCTGCCAAGGCATCCGGAAGCGGAGAAAGAGGGCCTCGGGGAGAGCACGGGCACCTCCTCGTCTCTGCCCTTCCCCGCCGAAGGAGGGGGAGGAGGAGGAGGAGGAGCCTCGAAGAAGAAGACCGGCGGCGACGGAAAGCAGCGGAGGCCGCCGCCGCCGCCGCGTCCCTTCCTCGCCGCCTCCACTTTCTCTCTCCCGATCCCGCAGTCGCACTCCCCGCCTCCGGGCAACCGGTCCCCGCGTCCGGGTACTGCCACCAGGAGAAGCACCAGCGGCGGCGGCGGCGGGCTCCTCGGTGGAGAGGGAGGGGTGAAGGCGAGGAGGGAGGCAGCAGAAGCAGCACCAGCGGCGGCGCCCCTCCCTGCCGCTTTCGCCGCTCCCGCCCCTCCCCGTCCTCCTCCCCCTCGCCCCCCTCTCTCCGGTCCCGGCTCGGGCGCCAGAGTCTCTGCGGCTACATTGGAGGCCGGGGGATTCTTCGACACGACGATCAGCGCCGCCTCCGAGCGCCTCGGCGTCGGGATCACGACGCTCAAAAAGGTCTGCCGCGCCGCGGGGCTGCGGCGGTGGCCGTACCGGACGCGGAGCTCGCTCGCGAGGATGGTAGCGAGGGCCGGGGTCGCGGCGGGAGGGGCGCAGGAGCGGCGACAGCAGCAGCAGCAGCAGCAGCAAAAGCGGGAGCATCGCGAGGAGGAGGAGGAGGAGCCGGGGGGCGGGGCGTCTCAAAGGAGAGGGAGGGGGCGGCCGCCAAAGGGGGCGGCGGCGGCGGCCCCCACGAGCCCCCGTCCTCCGCCCGTCGCCGTCGCCGCTGCCATTTTTGCACCTGCTGCTGCTGCTGCGGACTCTCTCGCTCGTGCGCTTCCAGCGAAAAAGAGGGGCGTGACTCTCGGTTCGGGACCGGAGTGAAAAAGGAAAGACAGTAATTTTACAATGAAATTAAAAAAAGGAAAAAAAAAGAACCCAGAAAGTCTCACCCCCCCTGCGCTGCGGCGCGCTCGAGCAGCTGCAGCGGCTGCAAGACATTGGCCTTGTTCGTCTCGACCACCTCCCCGCTGGCGGCACAGACCATCTCGTCGAGCACGTAGTGGGCCGATTCCAAATTAAACATGATGTCGAGCTCGCAGACGTTGCCGAAGTGGCGGTCGAGCGTCTCGACCAAGGCGTGGATCAGCTCGAGTGTCGCGAGGCCGTTTTCTCCTGTTTCGTCACTTCCGTCTCCGTCGCCGCTGCCTCCTCCTTCCTCGGCGACGCTGCCCCTGTCGACTCCCACGAGGAAGAAGAGGGAGGCGTAGCGGCGGTAGACGACGCGGACGCCGCGGTGGTCGACGAAGGAGCACTGGTGGAGAGGGACAGGGCGGAGAGTTGCGAGGAGGTCGAGGGTCGAGAGGGTTTTGAGCGAGGAGTTTTTTTCTTCGTTCGAGACCAACTCCCCCCTCCCCCCAAAACAGAGCTTCTATTTGGCCGCGTCGAGTCATTTTTCTATCGCTTTCTCTCTGCCAATCGTTCGAAAACGATGTTAACGCGCTTCAGCCGGGAGGGCAGAAGAAAAAAAAGGTCCAGACGCGCTCAGAGCGCGAGACGCTCGATGGACTCTCTCTCTCTCGCTTGCTCCCTTTCCTTCTTGCCCTTTGCCATCGACCCTCTTTTCTTCTTCTCTCCCCCCTCTCACCTGCTTGTCCGACCGGGTCAGGCACTTGCGCACCACCTCGCCTTCGAATGCCGCCCGCAGCGCCGGAGGGGGCCTCGCCCCCACGGCGTATCGCGACAGGCGGGTCTGGCCCTGCTTGTTGACGAGCAGGACGAACTTGATCATCGTTCTTTCCCCGAAGACATGGAAGTGGCGAAAACTCGGTCTTCGATCGATGGGCAATCGCACAATATCGAAAAAGAAAAAAACGGCTCTCTTCTTCCTCCATTCCTTCGTCCGCCTCCTCTTCTCCTTCCTCCGCTCCATCGCCATGTCCGCCATCGCCGTGCGCGCCTCCGCCGTCCGCCCCGTCGCCTCGCGATCGGCGGTGAGCAAGATCGGGGCCGCTCCTCGCGTCGCCCCTCGCGTCGCCCTTTCCCTGCCTCTCCGTCGCTCGATTTCGTCGTCGAAAAAGTCGACCCCCTCCGCCATCGTCGCCGCGACCCCCTCCTTCGACGAGCTGCTCGCCAAGGGCGCCGAAGCTTTCGAGAAATCCGACAACAAGGTGGCCGTCGCCGGCTGGGCGTCCGCTGCCTCCTTCGTCTACTTCCACCTGCTGATCATCGCGGGCAAGGGCATCCTCGGCAGTTTCTTCGTCGGCTTCCCGCTCGAGGCGCTCGGCGCGGCGGTGCTGCCGCTCGTCGTGACGCGCTACGTGCTCGACAAGAAGTCGTGGTACGAGGACGCCGAGGAGCTCGTCAAGGACGTCTCCAAAAGGCTCCCTGGCCTGTAGAGAGAGAAGGGGGATTCGGGAAAAAGGCGCAGCACTTTCGTGAGGAAAAGGCCGTGACTCTTTCTGTTGCTTTTTCGAGAAGAAAAAAAACCGAAACACTTTTCGTCGTCGCCGCCACTTTTTCCCGAGCGATAAGAAACCAGAGAGATAGATATAAAGACAGATTAAGAAAACACAACACAGAGAGATCTCAAGAAAAACACCTTCCCTGATCGTTGATGCTTTGCGAAACGCAGACTGAAACTTTTTTTTGCAAAACTAAAAAAGGAAAAAGCTCAAGGATTAAAAACGCTTGTCTCTCTACTCTCGCTCTCTCTTCTCTCGCCCTCTCTCTCTCTTCTCTCTCCCTCTCTCTCTCCGTCACCTCGCTGAATCTCTATCATTTTTTGTTCCCCGGGGCCACGAACGGAGTCCAGTGCAGCCTCGAGGCGTCGACCCCGAGCGCCCTCCTCCCGCCGCCGCTCCCGCTCCCGCCGCTGCCGCCCGCGCCGCCCGCGCCCCCCCGGTCCGCGGCCGCCGCGAGCCGCAGGTGCTCCTCGATGACGCGCGGGGTGACGCTGATGATGTGGTCGCCCTTCCAGTACTTGATGAGCCTGCGGGGTTCGAAGAAGAAGAAGACATTTTGTCAAAGAAGGGAGAAAAAAAGGGAGAGGGGTGAGTTTTGAAAAAGGGTTTCCTCGGCCACCGCGGAAAAAGGACCGCCCCCCCCCCCCAAAAAAAGCGGAAAAAGTTGATCGAACTCACCCGAGGCTCTCCAGCGTCTTGATCACGTCGTCCGACCGCACCGCCGTCAGGTCCGAGATGTCCCTGATCGACAGGTTGCCCCTGTGAGCGTGCAGAGCGTCGAGGACGACGCGGGTCCAGTAGGAGCGGTACGACACGGCGCCGAGGTCGGAGAGCGGCCGCTCGGGCGTGCCGACCCTCCCTTCCTTCTTCGACAGCTCGTAGCTGAAGGCGATGAGGAAGCGGCCGTAGCCCTTCCGCTGGTAAGGGGGCAGGGTCAGGATGCAGGCGAGGTTGTATCCCTCCTGTTTTTTTTTATGGGAAAGGGAGAGAGAGAGAGGAAAGAAAAGGAAAGGAGAGGGGTGAGTTTCTCTTCCTCTTGCTTTCTCGCCCTCGCTGGAAGGGTACAAAAACCTCTCTTTTTCTTCTTCTTCTTCTTCTTGACCTTCTTACCTCCGAGTGCTTCTCCTTCGAGAAGTAACCCACGATATGATACCCCTTCGCGTCCTTCTCGCAGAGCACGTAGAAGAGGAAAGGGTCGACGTCGTAGTAGAGGGTCTTGTGGTCCTGTTTGTGACAAGTGGGGAAGAAGAAAAGTTTGCGAGGAAAAGGATGGAGGAATGAGGTGAGTGTTGGTTTTTCCCCCCCCATTTTTTGGTCACCTTTTTTTGTTCCTTCGCCCTCTCTCTTTCTCTTCCTCATCGTACCAGGAACAGCTTGGAAAGCAGACACAGGCTCTGGCAGTAGACCTTGTCCTTCTTGCCGTCGACCTCGAACACCGCCACGGGGGGGTCGGCCACGGCCGACGCCGGCGCGTCGCCGCGCCCCGCCGCGGCGGGCGGCGGGGACCGGTAGATCTCGTCCCCAGGCGGGTGCCTCGCGTCGCACTTGGCCGCGTGCCTGACCAGCGTCGACCGCTTCGCAAAGTACTTGAGGCAGAACTCGCACAGGTGCAGCTTGGGCAGGCTGCAGAAGGGCTCCGGGTACGGCGAGAAGTACCACGCGTCCACCTCGAAGCGGCCGAGCTCGACCGACTGGATGTTCTTCAGCCGCGTCTTCTCCTGGTGGGCGCGCTCCGCCGCGGCGTCGAGAGGGGGGAGCTCGTCCAGGGTCGGGGACACGTGGTGGGTCTGGTCGTAGACGCGCTTGAGGCGGCGCGTCATCTTCGTCTGCTGGGCGAGCGCGGCGACGGCCGCCGTCGAGGAGGGCGCCGCGTGAGGGGCCGCTGCTGCCGCTGCCGCCGCTGCCGCTGCTGCTCCGGAGGGACCCGTTCCCGTCGTTCCGGCTGCTGCTGCTGCTGCTGCTGCTGTCGTTCCAGCTGCTGCCGATGTGCCGTTGGAAGGGCCCGCGCCGTTGGAGGCCCCCACACCGCCGCCGTTGGAGGCCCCCGCCCCCCGCGCGCCGCCGGCGCCGGCTCCGCCGTTTGCCGCCGCCGCCGCCGCCGCGGCTCCTCCTCCTCGTCCTCCTCCGCCGCCGCCGGCCAGCACGGGAGCGATCCTCCCCGGAGCCACCCACTCGTCGAGCCTCTTGTCGCAGTGCGCGTAGTGGACGTAGTAAGCCAGCGGCACCTCGAACGCGGCGGCGGAGGAGGACGAGGAAGGGCCGGCCGCGGCAGGGGCACCGCCGCGGCGCTCGACAATCGTCGCAGGGTGCATCTCCCCGTCGAACGAGGCGCGGCAGAGCACGCGGGACCCCACCTCGTGGAGATGCATCTGCTTTTTTGTTTTTTTGGGGGTGGGTTCGTCGAGAGGGAGAGGTGATAGTGCGGTGAGCGAGGGGAGAGGAGGTCGGAGAGAGGGGTCGACGAGGAGAAGTCTCGACGGCCGCGACGAGGTCGAGAGCGACGGCGACGGCTCGCTTGCTCCCGGGAGGTTTCCGCTGGCATCGTCCTCATCATCTCCACCTCCGCGCTGCCACCTCCTCACCTCGTTCTTGCTCGCTCCTCCCTTCCCCTGTGCCTCAGCAACAGCCGTCACCATGTGGCTCGTTTTTCGGAGCAGAAGAAAGGAGCACTCGCGAGCGTGGCTTCGTCAATGGGTTTGGAGTCGAGAGAGCGTCGTCGTCGTTTGGGCGTCGTCGGCTCTTTTGCCTTTTTTTTGCCGTCGCCGTCAATGTCGCCGAAGTCCAAGTCTGTCCCCTCCAAGAACGCCCTCTCAGCAGCTCTGGCCAGAGACAGTGACGCAAAATGTCACGCGCGAGCTGCAGGAACGACGCGCAGAGATAAAAAAGAGAGGAAAGAGAGACAGAAGAGAGAGAATAGAGGGCACGGGCGAGCGATGATCTCGACGCCTCTCTCTACTCTTTCGACTGAAGGCAGCGCCCTGAAGAAGACGGAAAATGAGCCCTTTTTCTTTCTTTTGCACCCGAGGAAAAAAAAACCTCAAAACCTTCCCCTCTCTCTCTCTCTTCTTTCCCTTTCTCCTCCTCCTGCGTCAACCAATCACGCGAGCCGGAACACGTACGAGTCGCTCGTCGTCACGTATCGCACCCACCGGTGCGGGGAAGACCCGGAGCCGCCGCCTCCTCCCCCTCCGCCGCCGCTCAAGAGGCTGCCAACGCCCGCTCCCCCTCCCCCGCCGCCGCCTCCACCGCTCCCGCCGCCCCCCCCGCCGACGTGCAGGTACCGCACCGCCAGCCCCGTCGCGCTCACCATCGGCACGGTGAACCGCAGGCACACGGGTCCCACGCTGTAGCGCAGGCTGGGCGAGTAGGGCGACGCGAGCGTGATCTTAGCCCGGAGCTCGAGCGCGGCGCCCCCTGGGACGCCCGAGCAGCGCCAGACGAGCCGCCGCCCGGCCTCGTCCCACTCGCACGCGCCGACCGCCGCCGCGCCGAGGGCGTTCGCCTGCTGGGCCTGCTGCTGGCTCTGCTGCTGCTGCTGCCCCCCGCGGAGGAGGGAGCCCCTGGAGCTCGGGGAGGGGCTCGTCCTGTCTGGCCCCAGGGAGCCGGAGACCTCTGCCGAGGCGCGGGCGACCCTCGCCGCCGACGGCATCGGCACGACGACCTCGAGGCCGCTGGCCCTGCGGTCCCTCGCGAAGCGCGCTCGCAGGCGCACCGTCAGCGTGGCCCTCAGGGGATCGTCGCGGGCAGAGGAGGAGGAAGAGGTTCCCCCGCCGCCGCCCCCCTGTTCGAGCCTGATGTCGCACGCGAACGGGAGGTCGAACGCTGCCGTCGAGCGGTAGGTCATGAGGCTCGCCTCGCCCCGCGGGGCAGAGGCCACGTCCAAGGTCCTCTCGGACTCGAGGCGGGCGAGGGACACTCGCTCGTGGAAGGCGGCGTCGTCGAGGCGGACCACGGGGGAGGAAGAGGAGGAGGAGGAGGCTCCCCCGCGCCCCCCCGCGGAACCGTCCTCGCTGCTCTCGCCCTCGCCGCCGAGGACGAGCGCCTCGGACAGCGCGACGGCGATCGCGGGGCTGCCCCTCAGGAAGCTCTTGACCTTGAGGGCCCCGTCGACGCAGCCGGAGACGAGGGCTCCTCCCGGGGCGAAGATGGCCGAGACGCGCTCGACGACGTCGACGAAGATCTCGTCGCGGGACGCGGAGGTGCGGGCCGCGGCGACGAAGCCGCCCGCGGCGGCGGCGGCCGCGGCGGCGGCGGCCGCCGCGACGGCGCTCCCGCCGCCGCCGCCCGCGAACGACGAGGTCGAGAGCCCGCCGCCGATCCCGCCGCCGACCCCCGCGGCCGGGGCGTCGAGCACAGACTTGACGACGGGCGGCGGCGCCCCGGGAGTGGAGGCCGGGCCGGGGCCCGGGGCGCCGCCCGGCTCCCTGCCCCGCGCCGCGAGCGCCGCGGCCCGCCGCGAGGGGCGCGGCGCGACGGGCGCCGACAGGACAGCGTCGGCCAGCGCGTCGCCGTCGAGCGGCTGCGGCAGCCCCCCGTCGATCGCCTCGTCGAGCAGCTCGTAGACGAGCACGGCGTTGGCGCGCAGGCGCTCCTCGGTCAGCGCGCCGCAGGCGTCGGCCGCGAGGAGCGCGATCCTTCTGAGGAGCTCGAGCACGAGCGAGGGCGGCGGCAGCTGGAGCAAGGGCGGGGAGTTTTCGCCGTTCCCTCCGCTCCCGTTGCCCACGCTCCCTACTCCCCCCGCCCTGGCCGTGGCGAGGAGGACGAGGCCCGAGGCGCGGTCCGTGACGTGCAGGAAGTGCACCCCGCCGCAGGAGAAGGCGGGAGGGGCCGCGGCCAGCGCCGGGTTTGCCGACGACAACGCCGAGGCCGCCGACGGGGCCGAGGGGGCAAAGGCGCGGGCGCGCCTGAGGAAGATCTCGGCAGCGTTCTGTTCCAGTTTTTTTTTTGTGTGCGTGTGTGTGACGGGCGGCGAGAAGTTCGAGTCGTCAGCTTGGTCGCGAGCAGAGCGAGCGCGTGCCGGCGGGGGCGAGAGAGGGAACCAGGAGAGGAGGACCCCAGGAGCCAAAAGCAGGACGACGGAAAGGGCGACGTCGCTCTCTCCTCTTCTCTTTCTCTTTCTCTTCTCCTTCTCCTTGTCCCTCCTTCTTTTATTTACCTTGGGCACATTCCCCAGGTAGTCCCTAGCGACGATCGTGTCCCCTCGAGGGGACAGGATGAAGAACTGAGAGATCATTTGGTCGCGGGAGCTCGGAAGGACTTGGAAGATGCGACGACGACGATCGACCAAATCGATGGGGAGCAATCAATCAATTTCGAATGCTTTCCCTTTTCAGCGCCTTGTCTGCTCGTCTGCTTTTTCCCCTCTTCCTCCTTCTTTCAATCCGTGCGCGCTTTCACGACCCCGAAAATCCTCAGCAGCGCCGCGACGCAGCGGTGCACGAGCACGACCGCGGGCAGGAAGAGCGCGACGGTCGCGAGCCCTGCGGCGAGGTCCCGCTGCGGCAGCGGGATGCGGTGGCCCCAGACGACGGTGTGGTCGTCGCTGGTTGGCTGTTTCGAAGACGAGAAGGAGGAGAAGAGGGACGACAGGAAGGAGGAGGAGGACGAGGAGGACAACGCGCCCGCCATGAGCCAGGCCAAGGAAGGACGGCGCGAGTTTGCGGAAGAGGGGAGAAGGCAAGAGGTCAAAAGGAGGAAGAAGACGAGTGCAGGGAGTTTTTCTCGAGGTTCACTTATTCTCGAAAACAGAGAGGAAAACGAGGGCAGGGAGTTTTTCTCCCTTCTTCTGCTCTCTCATCTCGCGCTCTCCTCGGACCAAACCATGTTCATCATCCCCGCCGCGGCAACCTCGTGCGCCGCCTCGCTCGCGGCCTCGTGCGCGTGCTGGTCCGCGGGGGCCCTCGGGAAGAGCATCGCCTCCCGTTCCGCGAGGCTCGCATTTGTTGGCTTTTTCTCCTTTTCGCTCGCGCTCGCGTGGGTCCTGCGGCTGGGCGCGGAGCCGCTCGTCAAGCACCTTCCATGTGAGTGATTACAGAGAGAAAGAGAAAGAGAAAGAGAAAGAGAGAAAGAGAGAACGCACGAGAGGAGAGTCCATGGCTTTGTTTCGTCGAGCGACGACAGCGACGCTCGTCGTTTCGTTGACCCTCGACCTCTTCCTCCCTCCCTCTCTCGAAACCGGAAAAAAAAATAAAAACAGGGATCGCCCGCGCCGTCGGCCCGCACCCGCCGGCGGCCTTCTTCGGCCAGCAGGCAGTCTTCCGCGTCTCCCTGGCCTCCTGCCTCTTCTTCTCCGGGATGTCCCTCGCCACCTCGCGGGCGCGCTTCAAGGGGGACGAGGTGGACCGGTCGGTGCAGCACGGGGCCTGGGGCGCCAAGCTCTGCTGCTGGCTGCTGCTGACGCTCGGCGCCTTCTTCCTGCCCGTGGGCCTGGTGGCCGCCTACGGCTGGCTCGCGCGCCTGGGCTCGGCGCTGTTCCTCGGGGTGCAGATCCTGATGCTCCTGGACTTTGTCTGCGAGCTCAACGACTCGCTCGTGGACGCCGCGGGCGAGGCGGCCGACGGCGGCGGGGGGGGCGGCGAGAGGTATTTGTGGGGCTTGTTGGGTTTGAGCGGAATCTGCTACGCGGGTGCGGCGGCGCTCGTCGCCGTCTCTCTCTACTTCTTCAACCCGGGCACGGCACCCGGGGAGGGGGCAGCGGGAGGAGGCGGAGCCCAGGACTGCTCGTTCAATGTCGCCGTCGTCGTCGCGGCGCCGCTGGGGGGGCTCGCCGTCTCCGCGCTCGCGCTCTCGGGGGTCGCCCGCCGCGGGTCGCTGTTCCCTTCGGCCGCCCTCACGCTCTACGCGTGCTACTGCACGTACTCGGCGCTCGTGTCCGAGCCCCACGGGTACCGCTGCAACGCGCTGGGACGCAGGATCGACGCCGCCTCGGCGACGGGCATGCTCGTCGCGGTCGGGGCGACGCTCGGGTCGGTCGCCTACTCGGCGCTGCGGGCGGGATCCAACGCCTCGCTGCTGGGGCTGGGGCCCGGGGCGGCGGAGAGCGAGGGCTCCCTGGACGGCGGGGCGACCCCGCTGATCAGCCGGGGACGGGGCCGATACGGCTACGAGAACGACGACGACGCGCACCTGACTTCCTCGGGCCTCGACGGCGTCTCCCCCGCCGGCGCGCGCGCCCTGCCCGGCAGCTCCAGCGGGGGCGGCGACCGCGGCGGGACCGCCGACATCTCCGCGGCCGCCATCTCCTCGTCGTCCTCCCTCCCGGCCGTGCCCGTCTCCTACTCGTACCCGTTCTTCCACGCCGTCTTCGCCCTCGCCTCCATGCACGTTGCGATGCTGTTCTCGGGGTACGGAAGCGGCGCCGCCGAGCGAGCGCTCGTCGACGTCGGGTGGCCGAGCGTGGGAGTCAAGCTGACGTGCGCTTGGGTGAGCCTGGGGGTGTATGCCTGGACGCTGGTGGCCCCGGCGCTGTTCCCGGACAGGGTCTTTTGAAGCACCTCTCTCTCTCTCGCCCTCCGCCGCCGCCGCCGCAGCTCCCGCTGCTCCCGCTGCTCCCGGGGCGGCGGGGAGGATGAAGCAGGAGGCCTGCCGCGTCGTCGTCGCGAATCTGCTCAGGGTCTGGA
>Ga0315274_10011298_pt1 | contig 12794 bp, 8 predicted proteins | sample YL17G02_20_MG_FD_203700 | JGI IMG/M metagenome (GOLD analysis project Ga0315274, IMG submission 203700) | Sediment microbial communities from Yellowstone Lake, YNP, Wyoming, USA - YL17G02_20 | ecosystem: Environmental > Aquatic > Freshwater > Lake > Sediment | place: USA: Wyoming | collected... | reverse complement strand
GCCCAGAGTTGGGCAACCCGAATCCAGCAGGAACTGTTCTCATCCCGCTTTCCCTCCCGATCCCAGTGGAACTGCACCTTGACCCGGCCATATTTGTCCGTATAGATCTCTTCGCCGGCCGGTCCAACCACGATGGCGGTTTGAGTGCCCCGGACCTCCGGCTTTGGGGTATTCCGAGGGGGACGATAGGGAACATCAAAAGGAATGCAGGTAAAGTTATTGGAGTAAGAGAACCCTTCCATGTCCAGCGAAGACTTCGTTGTGAACCCCGACTGGGTTGCCCCATGGCTGAGGGAGGTTAAAACAAATTCCTTTTCATCCATATCTTGGCGGTAGTGGCCCAGAAGCTTAAACCGGTACCCGCTGGTAAAGGCCCGGCACACACCGGAACCGATGATCGATGTAATTTTTGCTTCTTCCTCCTCCATGCGTACATTGGCGAACTGATTTCCCTCCTGCTTTTTCCCGTAAAGCCCTGGATAGTCATAGATCTCCCGCTCGCCGGGACCTAATTTAATTTTGCTGGGAACATCTACCTTCAAATTGGTGGTAGGGGTCTCAAAGTTAAAGTCATTCAAGGTATACTTTCCCGGCCTGATTTCCTGCACCTTTTCCAAACTGATAATTATATCCTCTTCCTGCCATCCGCCGGCGCTTGTCTGATATCGGGCTGACTCCTGCTTGGGGCATGGCTTATGCTTTTCGGGAGCGTCTGCCAGAACCAGGGTATGCATCTTTTCTTCGTGCTCGAAAAAGTAATAGATCCCCTCTTCCTCCAAAAGTCGAGAAACAAAATTAAAATCCGTCTCCCGGTACTGCACACAATAGTCCCTCTTCTGGTAGCTCCCATTGAGCAGCATCTTAAAGTCCGAAAAACCCTTCTCCTGGAAAATCTTTTCCACGATATCCGGAACCGACAACCCTTGAAATATCCTGGAATCTGCCGTCTGCGTGAGCAACCAAAGCCAGGGAACCATCTCGGCCTGGTAATGGGACAATCGAGGGTCCCCCCCCCCTTCGCCTCCGGCTCTCCCCTGGGAAAAGCGGGATATGGTTCCATTAAAAAACCGTTTGTCGCCATCGGGTAACAGGATGGAGATCGTAATTTTCTTCCCGATAATATCCGCAAAGGGGATGTTGGGGTTCTCGGAGAGCATGTCCAGTTCAAAATCAAAAAGCCGAGAAAGGCCTTCGGTTCCGCTAAATCCCGTAAGCAACAGGACATCCTTACCCAGCGGAGTATGAATGGCGATAAAACTGTTATCCTGGGTATAAGCCACGGGGTCCCCCTTGGTTACGCTTTGAGCCTGTATTATTATTAACTCACTCGTTGCATAAATTGGAGGGCAAAAAGAAAATTCTCAAGCCCTGCCTGTTCCCAAAACGTTTGGGAACCCACTCATAGGAATTCACCTCAGGTGAATTCCATCTCCGCGCCTGATTTCCCCCTCACCCTTCCCCTCTCCCCCGATTCCGGGGGAGAGGGGAAGGGTGAGGGGGGATTCTTGTCGCCCTTTTTATGCAACGTTTAGGTTAATTCTCAGTTATCCATCGACCCGCTAAAGGTGATGGCGGATCGGTCAGGGACTGGAAGCGTCCCAGTCGAATCAGATCTCGATTTTTTAAAGTCAAAAGAGGCATGAAGCCTTTATCCAGGATTATTTCAGCGGCTCGTTCAGTAAGCAAGACCTCGGCACAGGGGGTGATCCGGGATTCACCCCCTTCCTTGAAAACGTGTAGAGGAAGGCTTTCGATCTCCTGGACGACTCCAGGCCGAAGGTCCCAACCGTAATGGCTGAAGGCCTGGGCCAGTAAGTAAACACAGGCAAAGGCGGGGTTGGACCACAAGTAGTGATTGTGTTCCGGGCTGGAGGTCATTTCTTCAAAGTCAAACCGTTCTGTGGGTTCTGTATCCGCACCGTAAGGAAGACGGAGCAAAAATCGTGGCAGAGCGAGGCCAAGGTACGATGCCTCGGGGAGTCTTCTCAGTGCCTCCCACGCCTGGATTCCTTCGGTATTGGTCATTCGCTTCCATTCTCTCGGATCGGGAGTTTTGGAAAGCGACTCACACCCCAGCAATTTGTCGCTCGCGGCGGCGATAAAGGGAGCGCCGGCGGCTCTGGCGATTTTCGCAATGCGGCCGAGCAGTTCCGCATCTTCGCGGCTCGGGCCAAAAGTATAGTTGCCCCCCAGGACCGCCCACGGCTCGCCACCGGGGGTCTCGACCGTTTCCTCGACCAGCAACCGGTACATCCGGCTTAATCGCAGGTCTTCTGCCGCTGTCAGGTCGGCAGACAGCTCGGCCTTGGAGATGTCCATGAGGTACAGCTTCAGTTGCGCGTCCGTCTCCACCCTCGATACGAGGAAACGGACCCCTCGCCAGGCGGCTTCCAGGGCTTGGAAATCGGGGTGGTGCAAGATCGCCTGCATCAGCCCGGCTGCTGCGGCATCCAGAGAGGCCACCATTTCTGCCTGCCGGGGGTCGTCCCGGGGGACAACGTAGGGCTGGACGATTTCCCGAAGGAAGCCGCCCCACTCCGAAGCGTCCGTCGTCGGTCTGGTTACAGTCTGCCCTTCTTTTTCTTCCAGGATCTGGTCCAAAAGGCTGCCCGAGGTGAGCCCGGTCAAATGCGGAGTTGAGGTCCGTGGACACTGCGCGGGCTCTTCTTCTTTCTCCGGGGGGGCCTTTCTCTCCGTCCGAAAACCCAGTTCCTCCGCCGCGGCTGCGAATGTGTGGGGGTCGGCAAGTTTTCGACGGGCCTCTCGCAATGCCTCCAGCAGTTCCACCCGCTCGAACATCTGGTCGGGGTGGAAATCCTCCAACTCCCGGAAGCGAAGCTTCAGAGGCGGCGCCTTTTTCCCCATGGGCAGATGGATTTCGACGCCGAGCCTCGCCAGGACCTCATCGAAATTATCCCGGTCCACAAGAGTGGGTTGCCTGTTGGCCAAGGCCTTGGCAGCAAGGCCGCGGTTGGATCGGCCGCTGAAATCACCCATGATGAGAACCCGGAATGGCGTCTCCGGTTCGGGCCTACCGTGAGCTTCTTCCGTCGTTGAGACGATATTGACCTCGATCTTACCAAATGAAATGGTTTTTTTCATGACAGCACCATTTTCACAGATGTGGGCGGATAAAATTCAAAAGTTCCGCCCTTTAACGAATATCAAAGGTAAACCCTTCACCCCTCAGAGAAACGTTCACCTCCTTGATCTGCTCCCCTCTCGCCATCCGGGAAAGCAGTTCTTTTGACACTTCAGGGAGCAACGTATTGGTTAAAATGTGGTCCACGTTCCTTGCTCCGCTTTCCACTTCTTTACATCGGCTGGCGATGGATTCGATCAATCCTTCATCATACCCAAAGGAAACATTCCTGTTTTCCCGCATGCGCTTGGCGATCCGGTTCAGTTTAAGCTTCACGATGAGGCGCATGGTCTTGTCGTTGATCGGGTAGTACGGCACCACCTTCAGACGACCCAGGAAGGCGGGCTTGAAGCGTTTCAGGAGTTCAGGCCGGAGCATCTCTGTTAGGGCCTGCCAGGCCGGCATGGTCTCCTCATCCGCACAGACCTTCATGATCGTGTCCGTGCCCAGGTTGGACGTCAGGATGATGAGAGTGTTCTTGAAATCGATCCGTCGGCCTTCCCCATCTTCAAGGGTGCCCTTGTCAAAGACCTGGTAAAAGAGTTCCATCACATCCGGGTGGGCTTTTTCCACTTCATCCAGAAGGACCACACTGTACGGCCTCTTGCGGACCGCCTCGGTCAAGACGCCTCCCTCCCCATATCCGACATAGCCGGGAGGAGAACCTTTGAGCCCCGATACCGTATGGGGCTCCTGATACTCTGACATGTTGATCGTAATCACATTCTCGTCGCCGCCGTAAAGCAATTCGGAGAGGGCCAGGGCTGTTTCCGTCTTGCCTACTCCGCTTGGACCGACGAAGAGGAAGACCGCGGTCGGTTTGGATGGGTCTTCGATTCCCGCATGGGCGGTCTGGATCATCTGGGCGATGGCATTCAGGGCATGGTCCTGCCCGATGATCCTTTCGCCCAACAGTTTTTCCATGTTGAGGACGGTATCAATCTCGTCAGTCAGCATGCGGCCTGTCGGAATACCGGTCCACCCGGAAATCACCTCGGATATGATTTGCGAATCCACGGCAATCTGAACCAGGGGGGTATCTCCTTGTACCGCGGCGAGTTCCTTCTCCAGCCCTTTCAACAATTCCTGCTTCTGGGATAAAGCGCTGACGTCTGTGGGATCTTTTCCGTGAATTTCCTGTATCTCCTGCCTCAAATCCTTTATCCGAGTTGCGATCTCCATCTCCTTCTGCCAATTCTTGTTCAGATCATCCAGGCGGGTCTGGGCTGATTCCTTTCCCAATTGAAGGTGTTGGATACGCTCGGCGTGGTCATGGCCCATCAGCGCTTCCCTCTGGAGGATTTTAATTTCGGTATCGATATGGGTAATGCGGCGTTGGGCCTCCTCAATAGCAGGGGGATGGGTGGTAAGACCGATGGCCACCCTGGCACAGGCCGTGTCCAAGACGCTCACCGATTTGTCAGGAAGCTGCCTTCCCGTGAGATAGCGACGGGACAGGCGGACCGAGTCGAGTAAAGCACTATCGGTGATCATCACCTTGTGGTGTTTCTCCAGAAAAGGAGCGACCGCCCGCATCATCACCAGTGCTTTCTCCTCCTCCGGTTCCTCTACTTTGACCACCTGGAACCGCCGAGCCAAGGCTGCATCCTTCTCGAAGTATTTCTTGTATTCGGACCACGTGGTTGCTGCGATGGTGCGAAGTTCTCCCCGGGCTAAGGCGGGTTTGAGGAGATTGGCCGCATCTCCAGAACCTGCAGCCCCCCCTGCGCCAATGAGGGTGTGGGCCTCATCGATGAAAAGGATAATAGGGATGGGAGATGCCTTTACTTCGTTGATCACGGATTTCAGACGATTTTCAAATTCGCCCTTTATGCCCGCTCCAGCCTGGAGGAGTCCCAGGTCGAGGGTATGGACCGCCACGTTTCTCAGCGGGGGAGGAACGTCTCCTTGGACGATCCTCAAAGCAAACCCTTCCACCACAGCAGTCTTCCCAACACCCGCTTCTCCTGTCAGGATAGGGTTATTCTGCCTTCGCCGAATGAGGATATCCACCATCTGTCGGATCTCGAAGTCGCGTCCGAGGACAGGGTCGGTCTCTCCCTTTCGGGCCTTTTCGGTAAGATTGATGGTGTAGAGGTCAAGGGCCCGCGTTCCTACGGCTGGTGTCCCAGAGGCCCTCGCCTCTTCGGGTCTTCCCATGCTTGGAGCCTCAAGGTCTTCTCTTGATCCTGAGGTCAAATCGCGAAGCCGCTGGCTTAAGGTTTCCACAGAAATCTTTTTGAATACTTCGGAGCTTGCTGTCAACATCCGGGCTATCTCCTCATTGCTCATCAGGGCGAGAAGGATGTGGCCGGAGCGGATGCTGGGGGCCTGGAAATCCACGGAGGCGACCAGCCAGGCTTCCTGGATCATGCGGGGGATACGGGGTGACAGAGCCGGCGTTCTGGCGTTGCCGGTTTTAAAGCCCTCCATAGCCCGAGTGAGATCGGATACCAGACGGGTCTCGTTTATCTCAAAATGCCTCAAGATCTTCTGAAAATCCGTATTCGATATGTCCAGGAGTTTGAGGAGGAAGTGTTCCAGGTCTACTTCGTAATGGGTTTGAGAGAGGCAAAGACCGGCGGCCGATTCCAGGGCGCTTCGGCAAGGATCGTTCAATTTTCCAATCAAGGATTTGAGGTTGGATCTTGGCATGGAGGTGCCTCCTTGTTCCAGTTTTGAGTTTTGAGTCTTGTTCCAAATTCCCAACTTAAAATTGATCCTTACCAAGACGATTCTGGCTCTTGGAATGTTACGGAAGGCTCTTCTCGTTGAGGGATCCCGGGAGTCTTGAGCCAGGTTGACCAGCCCAGACGCGGAGAGGCCGGGGGTTCCATACCTAATACGCATGGGGGAACTTCCTCACGTTTAAGAACGAGGCAAATCTCGAATTCATACTCGATCCCGACCATATACCTGACCAGGGAGAAGATCGGGCGGAGCAAGTCCCCGTGGGGCAGAAGGCGAAGAAAACGTCCAAAATCCATGGGCCCAAGATAGATACGAAAATGGGTCTGGTTTTCCCAGGCCGAGCTTCCGCAAAGGGCATCGATGCCCAGTTGCCCGTTGGCAACCCCCAGTTGAGTTTGGTCTTCGGGGCTGATGGAAATAACCCGATCGATAAATTGCTCGACCCGCACCCTCGTGCCAGAGAAATACTCGACGGTAGCCTCAAGGCCGGCAGCAGACGGGACCAGCCTTGACAAAAGCCCACTGTGAAATATCAATGATTCCTGGGGTACTCCGATCCTTTCGGCAAGCCCTGGGGTTCCCAAGCCGATTAGACTCAACAGATGATGGGAAAGGTTATCCTCGGCCCCGTCAAGAAAAGTCTCCGGGAAACGGGATCTCTTCCAGGCCAGGTAAAAGAGGGAGGTCAAACGGTGGTGGAAGATATCCAGAAAGGCGGTGAAGCCAAAATCCTTCTGACGGAGTCGCTCCGCGGCCAGCTCATTATACCAGTAGGGGAGGACACCCGCCGGACCGATCAGTCCCATAAAGGTGACTTCCATATTCACCGGACTGGTCGCATCCTCCTGTTTCAGGTTAGAGATATCACTGGGAGGGAACGTGAGGCTGGGTTTTACGGAAAATCGCACCGCTTCTTCCCCCGGCATGAGGGTCTGGCCCAAAGGCTTTTTCCCGGGAAAAAGCAACTCCAATAGACGGACGGCCCTGAAGAAGGAAAAACGATAATATTCCTCAAAAAGGCGGTCTTTTAGAGAAGGACCCGGTTTCCGTTTCTCGGAGGCCACTTTTTCAGCACCTCTTTCTTCTGCAGGGTTCTTACGACCAACTGGGAAAAGGAATTGACCGAAACATACTGACCAAGAAATCTTTCCAAAACCGAAGCAAATAGATAGAGGCCCGTCCCAACATATTTATCTTCATCAAACTCCAGGGTCACCTCCACCCCGCGGCAAATGGACTGGCCGACTCGTCTGGTGATGTGCCGGGAATTCACCGAGACGATGCCGCTGATCTGCTGCCGGGTCACCGGCGAATTGTCAAAATCGTAAAGTTTGAGAATCTCCTTCAAAGCCTCACCCCCACTTACCAGGGAAAGATAATTGATGGCCAGATGAGAGATAAGCCGCCATTGGAGGGCTCCCCCCAAAGAGGGGCGTCGGGCTGGCGTGGGTTTTTTGAGACAATTTATACGGGCAATGGGAGCTGCCCTCTCTATATCAAAGTCTCCTGCGGGGTCGCCAAAAGGGAGACGGCCGGGCAGATCCCGATTCGTGCAAGTGGTATGGACGGTTATCGTCTCTACTCCTGGGTCAGCAGGTTGGAAACTCCAATCGGTAAAAGAAAGGAAGACCTCACTCCCTTCATCTCCCTTCAGGCCTGAGGGGCGACGTTGGATATGCCAAAAGGGTGTGCCCGGATCGTCCTCTCCTTTATCGAGATGGTGGTTTAACGAATAAAGGGGCTTGAATTCCGCTTCCTTCCCGGGAGAAGTGGGTGAGGAAGTGAAGACGCGGTCGACGCTAAAAACCTCGGTTGCTTCCAGCCTTCGAAGATCTGGAATTACCCGGTATTCGTTCTTCCGCTGTTCCACGCGTATCGGTTCAGCAACTCGGGTGAAAAGATTCACGACCGGTGTGGCGTTGAGACAGAAAGTTTCCTCATTCACCAGGAGGTCCGATTTGGCTGCCCGGTCAAGATATATCCGGATCTCCAGGGTATCGCTAAAGTTCCGATCTCTGACCTGACCGAGACCCTGGAGATCGAAAAAGAGGAATTTCTCGGGGAAACAGAAGTACTCAAAAAGGAGAAGGTACCCCGGAAAGGACCTGGAGGGGTAGTCGATCATCTTTTCATCGGCCTCGAATCCAACCGGTCGGATCTCCCCGGGTGACAAAGATATCTCTTCGACTCTACCCTGTTTATTGATGGATAAACATTCCAAATGGCACACATGGTTGAACAAAAGCTCATAGAGGGGAAAGACGTGCTGGCCCGGTCCGTTCAAAAAAAAGCGAAGACCTTCCCAGGGAAGTTGAGAGAAAGTCAGATTGTTGTAAGCCTTCATCTGGATCTCAATAACCTGTTGGGCATTCTTCAGCGGTTTTCTCGGGTCCCGAAGCGTTGCCGAGGTGACCTCCACGGGCCAGAGGGTGACCGGATAACAGCTCTTAAACTGGCAAGGATTACCGGCGACAGGTTTGGAGTAGAGGACGGCATCTCTTTCGATTTGATATCCCGATGCGGGGATGGTCTTTTTTACCGGCTCGAATTTCACCACCGACATGGAAGGAATGGGGCTAATGTAATGGGGGTAGAGGATATGCAGCAGGGATTCGGTTATTTCGGGAAAACCATCGCGGATTTTTTGATTGATTCGCCCGCAGAGGAAGGCAAAGGCCTCGATCAACCGCTCGGTATGGGGATCTTCACATTTATCCGGTTCGAGCTGGAGCCGGCCGGCAATTTTGGGATACTTTTTGGCAAATTCGGCTCCCATCTCCCGCACAAAGGTAAGTTCCCGCTCATAATAATTTAAAAAATGATCGTCCATTCCCGTTTCATTTAGCGATAAGATATTCGCCCTTGTTGACATCAAAATACGAGTCAAAGGTTACCGGCTCCACCACGGGGTCTACCATTAGAAGGGCATTGATTCTGAACCTGAGATTCCGTTCGTTCTTCGTCGACGTCTCCAAAATTACCTTCACATTTTTTAGCCTGGGTTCGAATCGCGAAATCACCCTTTCAATCTGCTGGCGCAGTTGTTGCCTCACCATCGGGCTCCTCGGATTTTGGGAGGTAAAGTCCTGCAGGCCATAGACGAAAAGGGAACTGTTGACCTCTCTGTACTCCGCCGAAGGAACCATTATGCTCCGTTTGGTGTTGAGAAGGTTCTCGATATCCCGAACGACCGAGGCCTTGGCCTGCCCGAGGGAGAGAAAGCGGTACTGGACAGGCTCACGGGAAACCCCGGGTTCGAGGTCAATGAGCCTGTCCAAGATGGATGCCTGGAGGTTTTGCTGGGTCTCATTCATTTTGACTAAAACAGGTGCCTCTCAGAGAGGGCATCCAAGCCTCTTACTTTTTAGCTGCCGGCGGAAGGTTCGCAACCAGCCTCAAAGACACCGTCAGTTCGTCAAGCTGGTAATGAGGCCTCAAAAAAGCCACTGCCCGGTAAGCCCCCGCCTTACCCGGGATTTCACTCACATCAACCCTTGCCTCTCGCAAGGGATGGCTGGCTTTCGCGTCCTGTCCGGCGTCGTCATCCAAGAGGACATAGTTGGTAATCCACCGATTTAGAAAATCTTCAGCGTTCTTGCGGGTCATAAAGCTGCCCAACTTGTCTCTCATAATAGACTTCAGATAATGGGCAAACCTCGAGACCGCGAGGATATACTGGAGCTGAGAAGATAGCCTGGCATTGGCTGTGGCTGCAGGGGTGTCATACGCCTTGGGCTTATTCGCTGTCTGGGTGCTAAAAAAAGCGGCATAATCTGTTCCCTTGCAATGGACGAGCGGAATAAAGCCAAGATCAGCGAGCTCCTTTTCCCGGCGGTCGGTAATGGCTATTTCTGTCGGGCACTTGAGGGCGATGTCTCCCTCATCGGTTCGGAAGGTATGGACCGGCAGCCCTTGCACCAGCCCGCCCCCCTCCACTCCCCGAATGGCCGCGCACCAGTGGTACTTGGCAAAAGCATCCGTCAGCCGGACTCCGAGGGCATAGGCGGCATTCCCCCAGAGATATTTGCTATTATCTTTGCCGTCCACGTCCTCTTCATAGTTGAACGTTTCCACCGGGACACTCGCCTGGCCGTAAGGGAGCCGCATCAGGGTATGGGGCAAGACCAGTCCCACATACCTGGAATCTTCCGAGTCACGGAAGGATTTCCACTTGGCAAATTCGGTGCTCTGAAAGATCTTGGTCATGTCCCGCGGGACTCCCAGGTCGGCAAAGCTATCCAAGTTAAACATCGAGGAGGCCGCAGCGGCAATAAACGGAGCATGAGCTGCTGACGCCACCTGAGACACCTTTTCGAGAAGGGACAGGTCCTGAGGGTTGTTGCCAAATTCATAATCCCCAATCAGAGCGCCGTAGGATGCCCCCCCGAACATGCCGAATTCCTCTTCATAGATCTTCTTGAAAAGGGTGGACTGGTCGAATTCCGATGCCTTTTCCATGTCTTTGAGAAGATCCTTCTTGGAGACACTCATCACCCGGATCTTTAAATGGTCTCCGGTTTCGCTCTGGTTCACCAGAAAGTTGAGCCCTCTCCAGGAGCCTTCGAGCCTCTGGAATTCAGAATGATGCATGACTTCATTCAGCTGCGAGGAAATTAGCCTGTCCAACTGGCCGATGCGGGAATTAATCATCAGTTCGAGGTTCTTAGAGACCACCATGGTCCCTTCCATGACCTGCTTGACAAACTCGCCAATGAGGTCCTTGGCCCATTCCTTCTGGCTTTCGTCACGGGCCATCCGGCCTTCCTCGATGATCTGGTCTAAGAGACCTTTCTCTTCTTTGGCTTCCTGGATTTGAGAAGGCTGCGCCTGCGTCTGTTGTTCTTTTTCTACCATGTGGGCCCTCCTTTATGATTCCTTATTTCTTTTCTTCTCCCTTTTTGACGCCAGCCTCCTCCCCCAGTTTCGCCAAGGAGTCCGTGCTGACAATGACGTTCTGCAGGAGTCCATCCAATTTTTCATTCCCTTCGAGTTTGGCCATAAGGTCAGAAAGTCTGCGCCTGGCCTCCACCAGTTTGCGCAAGGGGGGAATCTGGTCCGCCACCTGTTCCGGATGAAAATCGTCGAGGGACTTGAATCGGAGTTCGACCCCCAATTTGGTCTCCTCTCCCGTCAGTTTGTTGTCCACCTTGAAAGCTACCCTCGGTTTCATTCCCTCCAGGACTTTGTCGAAATTGTCCCGGTCGATTTCGACAAATTTCCTGTCCTTCAACCGCGGAAGCGCCTCATCGGGCTTACCGGAAAAATCGCCTACGACCCCCACGACAAAGGGGATTTCCTTCATCTCAATGGCATCTCCGATCTCCACGTCGTAGGTGATATGCACCCGGGGAGCCCTAACCCTGTCGATCTTATGCTGAGTACTCTCTCTGGCCATACCCTCTCCTTTCTTTAAGAAATATTTTGGGAAAATCCATTTGACCTGCCGAACCCTTCCCGTTTAGGGTTTGTAAATCATTGCCCGGGTTACATCCATCGTGCAGAGCTTTTGTAAAAGGGCCTTCTCCCGATTTCTATCTTCATCCGAAGGTTCTCCCCTGGTCAGGCATTGATAGAGCGCATCCAGGACCTCTGCAATCCACAGGGGGGATTCCCAGGCTTCGAGGTGCAGTTCCTCGATCAGACGATTCAACCCCTCCACAATGGGTCTGGCCAGGTCCGGCCGGTCAGCTTCCAGACAAAGTCTCGCCATGAGGAGTCGATAACGGTTTCTCCCTCTCACCGACGGCGCGCAGTTTGAAGCTCCAAGAATTTTCGCCAGGGCGGCCTTCATCCCGGAGGTCTTCAGGATCTGGAGGGCTTCTTCCCATACTGCTTTTTCATGAGAATCCGTATCCGCGAACTCACCAACTGGATGGGAAAGCGCCGAGCTTTCCCGCCTCTCCGCTGTTTCCGGGGGGAGGGCCTTTTCTGCCTGAGTTTTCAACCCTGGCGGGGGTTTCGGAGCCGGCTCCTTCCTCCCTTTTTGTCCCGGATAGATCTTCATGACCGCCTGTACACAATCCTCCAAGGCCCCCCCAAAATCGGACAAGATAGGGGCTTGCGACCCGAATTTCTCATCCGCCAACTGGTCCAGCTGCTTGAAGGTTTCCCGGCACAGGGTCAGGTCTTCCACCAGGGGCTGGTAATAGGCCTTTGAGGTGCGGGCCACCGCGGCGTCAAACTCCTCGGCGCTCAATTTCCCATCGGCAATTAATTCATCGCGCCTTTTCCTTTTATTCTCATCCACACTGCCGGACCGGCCGAGGGTATCGGCTTCCGAGCCCACCTCCCGCGATTCCTGCCATTTCAGCCACGAATAGCCCGGGGCGGCATTGCTATCGGTCAGCGGGATCTCTTTGATCGCAGGCCAGAGTTTGTCGTTCAAAAATTGGAGAGGAGCGGCGCGGAATTCAAGATCGCCCTCCTCTATCGGGGGATACAGATTTTCCCAATAATCCTTCAAGAACCCGAGTATGATTTTGAGCCCGGTGCCCAGCCCGCCGAAACCCTCGGTATGAATGAATGCCTCCATAAGCCAGACGGCGATCTGCAGGTCTTTAGATTTTTTTGAAAGCGCTTCAACGGCAATGGCAATGACCTTCCCCCAGTCTGACGTCTTAATTTGCCGCTGCCAGTCTCCGCGCTCCAACATATCATCGGCCCTTCTCGCCTCTTTCAGGTCGTCATAAATAGGGCTGTAGCGAAGGTCTTCACCTGCCGGATTTTCGCCTGGAATGGGGGAGAATAGGACTTCGAGATCAATCACTTTTTTCATGGTTTTCCCCTGACCCCGAGAATTTGAATATCACTTCCCGGATCTCTAAGATGGACTTCTCCTCTTCACCGATTTGAAAGACATGCTGGCCGAACCCTTTGGTGAAGGTCCCTCCTAAGGATATCCAGTCTGTCATCCTGCCGAGTTTTACGCGGTCGTCCTCGTGGAGGAACGAATCCGGATAAA
>Ga0315274_10011297_pt1 | contig 12794 bp, 14 predicted proteins | sample YL17G02_20_MG_FD_203700 | JGI IMG/M metagenome (GOLD analysis project Ga0315274, IMG submission 203700) | Sediment microbial communities from Yellowstone Lake, YNP, Wyoming, USA - YL17G02_20 | ecosystem: Environmental > Aquatic > Freshwater > Lake > Sediment | place: USA: Wyoming | collected... | reverse complement strand
TATCGATCTTTAATCCTATTTTATGAAGATTTTGATCAGTCAGTTCTGTGTTCAAGACTTCTGATGGAATCAGTTGTAAAAGAGCATCCAAATAATATTCGGCATTCGTTCTTATGTTATCTATTGCGACATTTCTGACAGTAATGTTCAATCTTCCGGTATTAGCTCTTTCTCTTCTCATTATTTCTTTCACCTCTTCTTGAACCTCATCATCTTTTTTATCCATCATTATACCTCTTGAAAAATGATACTACATCAAAAAAATATGTCAAATCTTGTCATTTTCGATTGAGATTAATCTCCAATTTATCCCCTACTTTCAAATCAATCTCTTTTGAAATACCGGCGTTAATTTCCAAAACATATTTTGCCTTTTTGTCAGTGCTGATAAAAGGACAAATATTTTCTTGGCAAGGCTGGGTGTTTTCACTGATAAAAACAACTTCCCCGTTTTGATTTATCCAAATAATATCTAAAGGGATCAAAGTATCTTTCATCCAAAAGGAATGCTCTCCTTCTTCATCAAAAAAAAAGAGCATTCCCTTGTTGCGGTCTAAAGATTTCCTAAACATTAATCCCAATACTTGCTCTTCTTGGGTTATGGCTAACTCAACCACAAAGCAATTATTTTTATAACAAACACGGTTAGTTCTTTGATATTTATAAATTAAAAAGATTGATCCTGTTATCAGGATTAAAATAACAAATATAAAAATAAAATTTTTCAAAATCAGAATATTACTGTCCCAAAGCAGTCATTTTTACCATTGATATTATTTAAGAAAATCAAATGCAATCAATACACAAATAAAAACCATTAATAAAATTCCTGACAAAAAAATAACATCCACCCTTTTTTCTAATAAAAACCGACGTTTATTGTCTTTAGTTCTTATTGCTAAATAAGACAATACGCATGAGATAAGAAAAATTAAGGCATCTACCGCTGTTATTTCATCTACAATAGTTTTTTTATTACTAATAAAATTCAAGATGCCAATAACCGTAAGACACACTCCAACCATTGTGGCAGATACAGAGAAAATATGAATTGAAATGTTTGATTCTTGTTTTTCTATAAAATCTTCTTGTTTCATGTGTTTTTATTCTACCCTTAATTGCTCCGCAATTACAGGGAGCGGAACGACCAGTTTGTAAAAACCGCCCCAGTAGGAAAGTAAACTTCCTACGGGGTAAACCTGCTTGGCGACTTTAGTTTCTAGAGAATTAGGGTAGATTGATTCCTTCTGGCCTTAATTGCACAGATTGGGCTGTAATGCTACCGTCTTGATTTGTTTTTCCAGTTACCAAAACAGTTTTCCCTAATTCAAAATCGCTAGAACTTCCCATGGTAAATTTATCAACCTCTGTTGTATCCGAAAAAAATATAATCTTTGAACCGCCATCTCGGAGTTTAACGGTGATAGATTTATCATCCTTTGAGATGATTTCGCCTGTCACAAAATTGTTCCCTGCTTGATTTCCAGATCTTCCGCCCATAGCGCCTGCTGCCGATGCGCCCATCTGCTGAAATCTCTGTTGACGCTCCTGACTAATCCCCTGGGTAGTTTTATTTTCTCCATATTTCATTCCGCCATAAAACGCCCCGCCTGCTAATGCTCCAGCTACTATAATTACTAATACAATTGAAATTATTTTTTTCATATATTTATTCATAGCGTAATGCTTCAATGGGATTAAGTTTGGCTGCCTTTTGAGCCGGCCAATATCCAAAAGCAATCCCAATCACAGCAGATACGCTAAAAGCTAAAATAATTGAAAATAAAGAAATTTTTGTCGCTAGACTAGTAAAAGTTGTAATCCCGTAAGCTAAACCCGAACCAAGAAGTATACCGAGAACTCCTCCTAAAATGGTAAGCATTACTGCTTCAGCCAAAAATTGCATAGAGATATCTAATCTCTTGGCACCGATAGCTTTTCGAAGACCTATCTCCCTGGTTCTTTCGGTAACTGTTGTCATCATCATATTCATAATACCAATACCACCGACAATAAGAGAGATTCCGGCGATCGCAGCCAGTAATATAGTCATGGTATTGGTTATGGAAGAAGCAGACTGAACTATGTCTTGTTGGCTTATAACGCTGAAATCGGCTAATTGAGAATTGGTAATGTTGTGACGCTGCAAAAGTAAATTTGTAATTTGGGTCTGAACTTCTGTCATTACTTGAGCGCTGCTAGCCTGAATACTGATTGTTGAAACATAATCAGCTCCAGTTAAAAACTTCTGGGCGGTTGTGACAGGAATAAAAATAATGTCATCCTGGCTGCCAAAACCCGTACCACCTTTGGATTTGGTTAGTCCTATGACTTTAAAATTTATACCGTTAATTCTTATTGTTTGACCTACCGGATTTACACCTTCGCCGAAAAGATCATCTCGGACAGTAGGTCCTAAAACTGCCACCTTTGAAAAAGAACTGACATTTTGGTCGGAAATAAACGAACCCTGTTCTATTTCAATATTTCTGACGTTGGTATAAAAAGCCGTGGTACCATCAACTTGAGTATTGGTGTTTTTTCCTTCTGCAACAACTTGATAACGACGGGAAACTTCTGGAGCTACAGCCTGAACAGAATTAATCTCTGTAGCGATAGCTTCACCGTCGGCTATTGTTAAACTCTGAGCCGAACCTCGACCGGCTGAAACCTGAGAAAAACTTCTTTGAAATCCCGGCGTCACTGTAATTAAATTTGTTCCCATAGCTTGAATATTAGACTCAATTGAACCGGTTGCTCCCTGACCGATTGAAATCATGGCGATAACAGAACCAATGCCGATTACAATACCCAAAACAGTCAGACCCGATCTGGTTTTGTTTGCAGAAATAGCCAGAAAAGTTTCTTCAAATAAGTCTGTAATTAGCATATTATACTTTGTCGTTCTTTATAATTTTAAAATTGTGATTTAAAGAATCTTCTATGATTTCTCCGTCTTTAATAAAAATTTTTCTTTTTGCATGTTCGGCAATATATTTTTCGTGAGTAATAAGAACGATTGTTTTGCCCTGGCGATTAAGGTTCTGGAACGTTTCGAGAACAATTTCGCCGGTTTTGCTATCCAAGTTACCAGTTGGCTCATCGGCAAAAATAATAGCTGGATTATTTACCAAAGCTCTAGCAATGGCTACTCTTTGCATTTCTCCTCCTGAAAGTTGATTGGAAAGATTATTGAAACGCCGTTCATCCAAACCTACACTTATTAAAGATTTTTTAGCAATTTCTTCTCGTCCAGATTTAGAAACATTGGCGTAAGCCAAAGGCAGCACCACATTCCGCAATACTGTTGTCCTTGGCAAAAGATTAAATGATTGAAAAACAAAGCCAATCTTATTTTTGCGGATTTCTGCCAATTCATCATCGGAAAGCTTAGAAACGTCTTTTCCTTCAAAAAAATATTGACCACTGGTCGGAGCGTCTAAACACCCCAGGATATGCATTAAAGTTGATTTGCCCGAGCCGGAAGGCCCTATTATTGCGACAAACTCGCCCTCTTTAATGGAAAAGGATATATTTTTCAACACTTTTGTTTCAACATCTCCCGATTGATAAACTTTGGTAATGTTTTTAGCTTCTATCATATTTATCGTCCTCCTTCAAAACCGCCCACTCCCGGTATTCGGATTTGAGTTTGGTTAGATCTAGTAGTACTTGAATTACTGCTAGTACTTGAACTAACCGTTGAACTAACAACTACATCGCCCTCGTTAAGCCCCGAAACAATTTCAGTAGAAGTGTCATTTGAAATTCCAGTTTCTATTGATTGCTGTTTGGGTAAACTCGGCAGAGAAACTCCGGAAACACTTGCTAACAATTTTTGTTTAAGATCACTGGACACCTCAACAAATTCGACATACTTTGAATTTCCCTGTGATTTAATCGCATTATTTGGCAGGGTTAAAACGTTTTGCTTAACATCGGTAACAATATCTGCTGTGACACTCATTCCGGGTTTTACTCTTTCATCTTGGGTATCAAAACCTATTTTTACTCCGTAGCTTACCACTCCTTGACTCGCTGTTCCTACTGAATCAATTTCTAAAACTTTACCGGAAATACTTTCTTCCGGGAGAGCATCAAAAGTAAGGGTAGCCTTTTGCCCGACTTTTATTTTTGCAACATCAATCTCATTAAGAGTTATTTCTGCGATCATTTGGTTAGTGATTAGCGTTGTAATAACTGCATTTGCGGAAACCGAATCCCCATTTTTAACATCAATTTCTGCAACCACACCATCAAAAGGAGCATATATTGAGTAATCGGTTAATTTCTCCTTTGCGTCTGAAAGCGCACTCTCATTTTGCTTTACAGTAAGTTCTTTGGATTTTATATCAGCTGGAGCTGTCTGAATTGTTTGCTGAGCTGAAACAAGATCAAGAAGATGTGTGTTGATCTTGTTTGTGTATGCGCTGAGATTTGAAAGATAAGTATCAATTATCGGATTTATGGTTAGATTTTGATTTTTTAAACTTTCCTCATAAAGTTGGATAAGATTATTTATTTTTTGAATTGTATCCGAAAAAGCTTTAGTTGTTTGATATGTTTCTTCAATTAAAGATTCAATCGTATTTTCATCAGAAAATCTGCTTACCAATCTGTAGTCAGGGAGATTCTTTTCATATAACGATTCTGTATTATGGTACGAATTATAATAAATATCATATTCGTCTGATTCTGTATAATTCGTATAGCGTTCATAAATATCGATATTCCAATAATAATTACTAATAGCGTCGTCAAAGAATATATTCTGGAGATCAGGCATAATAACACGAAAATCTTGAAATATATCCGTTATTTTATCAAAACTTTCTTCGTAAGTTTTTTTAAGATCATCTTGAGCTTGATCTAATGCAATTTTTGAGTTTTCAAGATTAATTTCGGCGTCCTGTACTGCTTTTTGAGCGTCACGGTCGTCAATTTGCACTAAAAGCGTCCCCTTCTTAATTTCTTGGCTATTCTCTACTCCTACTTTTATGATATCGCCTGAAACTTTTGGTTTAATGTCTAACTGATCCAAAGCAGTCACTTGGCCAGAGCCTGAAACCGAGACAATAAGAGTATCTTTAGTAACTGCCGCCAAAACATACTGGATTCCTACTCCTTTATCTTTCAATTTTTTATAGCCAAAATAACCACCACCTAATACCAAGAGAATGACTATTCCAGCAATAATTTTGTGACGAAATATAGCTTTAAATACGTTTTTCATAATGGTTTTTAAGATTTATATAATTTTTTCTAATTATCAAAATATAAAAGTCGAAGGTGACCTCAATGACGCTTCAGGTGGCGGAGGTGGTAAAAACCTTATAAATTTTGCCTCTATCTGACCGGAGTCATTTGGTTCGCCGATGACAACAACAAAATCATCAACCTTGAGATCGTTTATCTTCAAAGTATCTCTTAAACGTTGAATTACAGTGTCATCTTTTACTATTACTATCTTTTCTACATCATCATCTCCTTTAATTATAATAGTCGATCCATCAATTTTTATTATTTGTCCAAATACGCCGTGTGAATTAATAAAATCTCCTCTCGGAAAACTGCGCCAATCACCAAAGAATCCCTCTTGAGGTCCCGCAAAATTTCTATGATATTCTTCAGCCCAACGGTAGGAAAATCCGGCTTTCTTCTCGCCCAGCCTAACACCAATTGCAAAGATTAACATAATAATAACAATAACCAGCAATCCAATAATAATTTTTTTGAGAATATCGTGGTTTATTAATTTTTTGTTTTCTCCGTAGGAAGCCGATGGCTTTCCTTCAGGATTATTTTTTTGATCTTCGTTCATATTTTTATTGTTAATTTTTAATAAAATAATTTAATAACAATCTTTTTCTATAAAGAAATAAACGCAAAGTAAAAAGAACTAATGCCATATCTAATATAAATATTGCCACAGCTACAATTGGTATTGACTCAAGTATGGCCAAAATAAATTCCTTCCAAAGAGTAATAAAAACGCTAAAATTACTAAAAGCGCTGGAAACGAAATAATGAATACCAGAACTTTTAATCTGATTTATGAGCAATATAAAAGAAAATGGCGTTGATATAATTGAAATTATTAAAAGAAACACAAATCCGAATAGTAATCTTTTTGTGTGCTGAAGTTCCTGCTCTTTTTTTATAGCAAAAATTATCTTATCAAAAAGACCTTTTGGTGGTTCTTGTGATTCAATATATTGAAAAATTTTTTCGTAATCTGTGGACATACAAGTCTTGTTATATTAATTAATACGAAAAAAGGGTACAATTTGGTGCACCCTTTTATTCTAAAATACAAATGCTTTTCAATAATTCGCCAATATTTTGTTTAGATAGGTGAGGGCTCTTCTGTACCGACTTCTTATAGTATTGGAGGATTCACCTAAAGATTCAGCAATTTCCCGAAAAGTAAAATGATCATTGTATCGAAGGAGTAAAACTGTGCGGCATTTCGGAGATAATTTCTCTATTGCTGAGTTTAAAATTCTAGCATTATCTGCTTTTTCAAAAAGTTTATTTGGTAATGGAGCGGGATCTTCAAGTTTTTCAATAAGTATATTTTTCCCATCTTCTTTTTCAAACTGAGAAAATGGTATACTTCTTTTCTTTCTAAGGGCGTCAATAGAAGTATTTTTAGCAATACTGAAAATCCAAGTTCTAAAACTCTTTCCTTGCTCATTTCTTATTTTCGCAAAGTAACTTTTTTTTGGATTAAATTTCTTAAGGTTTCGCCACATTTTTACAAAAACTTCCTGCGTCACATCTTCAGTCTCGTCTAAATTTCTAAAATACTGATAAACGAAATTATAGATGGGTTTAAGATATCGTTGAATCAAAACTTCTAGTGATTTGTGATCACCTTTAAAATAATTAGATATCAGTTTTTCGTCGGAATCTACTGGCATACTTCTATATTATATTCAGTATTTTCTCATTGTAAAGAGCCTGCATTTAAACTTAATTAAAAACCGCCTGATTGGCGATTTTATTTGCTGTGTGCCCCGGTCTGGAACCAAGATTTTAAGGGGAATTTCGGACGTTTTTGAAACTTATAAACGACGCCGTTTCGGTCAGGTTTATATTTTATGATTTTGCCACAAAATGAGAAAAATGAGGCAGTATAAAAATAGAGTTTTGGGTGCGAAAAAATGGCTCTCAAAAATTACAGTGTAATCAAAGATTGACGAATCTTATCGAACTGGCTTATGAGGGTGGCCCGATCAAATTCCGAAACTGTACCCACGGGATAATTTCCGATATTCGTCGAATGAATAAAATAACGAACGGCAATACATGGATTGGTTCCCGGAATCGCCCAAACTTCTTCTTCGTAACGATTACCAGCAGTTGCTCCGATGGTTGACGCGAAAGAATATTCCACACCATTATCGTTTACGATTTGAACACTAACATTGCCGTCCAGAAAAAGGCCCGCATTGCAGTCTTGGGTCGCAGGAATGATTTCTACCGAAACGCCTGTATCGAAACTTGATAAATTGGTGCCGGTGGCAAGGTTGGACGGAATAGTAAACTTTACACCGCTGATATCTTTGCCCGGGCCAAACGCCTGATATTTATAGGAAGTATCTATTGAATAATCGGCTGGATAACGGATTGAAAAACCCACCGTACCGTCTAAATAAACTTTCGGTAATCCTCCGGGATCTTTAGCAAGTACAATACATCCTATATAGCTTTTTTCAACGTTGTTTTCCAGCACAAGCGCTCCGTTCCCCTTGCTCCAAAAAACGAACGATTCATCGCTATTGGCATAACGTCCTCCGTCGGCGGAAATGGTTTGAGGCAAATCAAAATTTCGCCCATCGCTTAAAACAATTTTTACGCTTCCCGAAGGAATCGGCGGTTCACCCGGTTCTACCGGCTTGGGCTCTCCTTTATAGAAAGCAGCATCTATTGTTTTATCGCCATTACAAATATAAATAACTTGAGCTATGGGAGATGGAGATGGCAAGAGCGAGGGACTTTTATTTACCTTGTTATTGGCATACCATATTCCCGCGCCCGCAAGAATAAACACTATCAGAAAAATAAATATAAGATTTTTTTTCATATTTTTGTTTATCGGTTAATTTTAATTATTTCCCTATTCTACCCTTAATTGCTCCGCAATTACAGGGAGCGGAACGACCAGTTTGTAAAAACCGCCTCATTGGCGATTTTACATATTAAGATAGCCACTCCTTTCTTTATTTTATTACCATTCGGTACTCTTATCTAGTTTGGCTTTTCGTGCTTTTGTTAGTGTTTTTATTCTGCTTTTAGACAGGGAAGCCCAACCGAGAACGCCAATGGCAGTCAAAACTGCTTCTTTTTCTTCGTCGTCAAGCGAGTGCCTGTCTAATAGGCTTATTAAGATAGTGACTGCTTTTTTGTATTCCATAAATAAATTTTTCCTTTTTAAAATTCCGGCTCTTTTACTTTTTGCTTCCGTAATATTTAAAGAGTGCTTGGATGCCGGCCAAATTCCGCTCCCACTCGACGGTCTCGTGAGTTTCAAGCTCCACGCTAATCGCCGGAATGCCGATAGAGGCGAGCCAGTCACTAGCGTCGCCTGTGATCTCGTATTGATCGAATGATTCGTACGCTGGATATCCCGACGCGCGCGAATAAGCGTTCATTATATCGAGTGTTTCCTGAAGAATATCAGCTTCGCAATACGATGCATACACTCCGTTGGACCGACTGTGCCAGAAAATAACGGCGGTCGGATTGTTTTCTAAAACAAATTTCCTGATAGCCGCGCTTTCAGGTTCGGAGAACGGCCCCTCTCCGCAACTAACCTGTCTTACCCCCCACAAGCCCTTTGGTTTCCATTTACAGTCAAAATTGCGGTTAAGGTCAACATTATTGGCATTGAGTCTTCCGGCCTCCTTGGACCCACCGGCCGGAACATCAGTAATAGTAAAACGGCCTTCCTTGCCTAATATTTTGAACACTCCATCGGGATTTGCGGACGGGATAACTGTGATGGTCAGATTTTTAGGAATGAATTCCGGATTTATATTGAGATAATCCATGAATTCATACATAAGAATCACGCTGTTCCACTCATAGCCACCGTGTATTCCGCCGACAAAAAGGAGTTCTGTCTTCCCTTTTCTAAATGTATAAGATTCGATCTCGCGGCCCTCCACGGATAAGCCCAGCACCTTACGTTCCGGATTCTGTGCTTTAGTTTCAGTAGACACCGCAGGGGGTAGTTCCGACACGTTATTTCTTTGTAAAACGAAAAACGCAAATAAACCCACGCCAAGTGCGACAATGCAAAAAACAGCTATTATTAATTGCTTAGTAGAAAGAGATTTCATTATTCAGCGTATGAACGAATAAGTGCTCTAATACCGGCTAAGTTTTTGGCCCATTCAACATCATCATGCGTAGTGAGAATCACATTGATTGCGGGAACGTTAATCTTGGCAAACCAGTTCGACATATCGCCGGACAATTCATAGAAAGTGAAGTCTTCATATGTAGGATAACCGGAGTTAGCTGCATATATATCCATAATTGTTTGTGTTTCAGGAAGAATGCCATTTTGGCAACTTGATGCAAATACTCCTCCGGCAGCGCTATAAAAAGCAACAATCGCAGCCGGCTTGTGACCCTGAACATAATTCTTGATTGCTAAACTCTCAGGTTCGGAAAAAGGTCCTGTTCCGCCGCTTTCAGTTATATTCTGCCACATGCCAGTTGCTTTCCAGCCGCAGTCGAAATTTCGATTTATATCAACATTATTAGCATTGAATCGGCCCGACACTAGTACGCTTTGTGAAGAAGAAACATCAGTCGGATTAAAAATACCTGTGGTACCAACGACCTTGTATAAACCATCGGGATTTAGCACAGGAATGACTGTAACCTTGATTTTATCGGATATTAAACCTGGATTTGCTTTAAGATAATCCATTATGTCATAAGCAAGAAGTGTCGTGTTCCATGAATATCCGCCGTGTATGCCGCCGACAAAAAGAATTTCTTTTTCGCCACTGCCGTAATGATAAGCGACAATATCACGTCCTTCGACTGATTTTCCAATGACCGATTCGGTTTTATTTTCCTGTTCTTCTGTTTGTGTCCCCTCATTCGGATTATTGTCTTGATTTTGATCCGTACTGGTTGGCGCGCCTTGGTTTTGATTCAAATTTGAGTTGTTGCGCGAATTACTTACCAGAAAGTAGACGCCGATACCAAGGATGACTATGACTGCAAATATGATGAGAAATTTTTTCATAGTTATTGTGATATTAATAGTAATAAAAACGGTGGTTTATTTTTTAAAGCTCATAATAATTTATATTATCGACCATTTTATTAATAATAAAAACTTGCCTACTTTATTATTATAACACAAATAATATCCAGTAGTAGAGTTGCGTCACCAGCACTTACCACCAAAAAACCGCCTGATTGGCGATTTTCTGTTCCCCAGCGACGCGGGGCGATTATTTCTTTTTCATTCCGCAATAAGGCATCCCTTATAATCTTTTTCTGCTCCATTTTCAAGAACTAAAGCTGTATCTCCTTTATCCCAAAAAACAAAGGATTCATCAATGTTTGCATAACGACCACCATCAGCAGAAAGAGTTTTGGCCAAATCGAAACTTCTTCCATCGCTCAAAACAAGTTTCACACTTCCAGAAGGAACAGGCGGCTGCCCAGGTTCCACTGCATGCTCTTCTCCCTTGTAAAAAGCAGCTTGTATTGTTTTTCCTCCATCACAAAGATAAGTAGCTTGAGCTATGGGAGAATTGGTTGAAACGCACTTTTCTCCATTAAAACATTCATCAGTTCCGCAATTGCAGGTTTTGATTTCTTTGCTATTATCTGGCGAACAACCGCAGGCACCAATTAAGCAGGTATTGGGGAAATCACTGGCTGTTTGGCAGCAAGAAGCTGTTGCTATTGTTCCTCCAGAGTTAAGACAGGATTTCTCTTTTTTTGTTTTTCCACCTGATTTTTCAATTACTTTGCTGGAGTTTTCAATAGCATTTTGAAGTCCTTTTTGGGCAGCTTCGGGAGCTTTCTCAAGATTTCTTTGTAAAACCTCAATGTGCTTGTTTATGGTATCTTCTGCTTTTTGAGAAATACTTGTAGTGTCTTCGCCTTTATTCTTTAACTCTTCAATCTTCTGAAGGGCATGGTCTAATTGTTTTTGATACTTATCCAATGTTTTTTGGGCAATTTCAGTTTTTCCTTTTTCAATCATCTTTTGATATTCGGCTAATCTAACATCGGCTAAGTGCAAGAATTGCTTAGCTTTGTTTTCAGCACCAAAGGTAAAGAAGTTTTGAATCGCTTCTTTCCAAGCTTTCAGGAAATAGAAAGGACTATCGGGCAGAATACCTGGAGAAGGTAAATCAGTATTTTGAGCCAAAGCGCTAATAGCTCCAAATAAAAGGGTTAATAATAATAAAGAATAAATTATTTTTTTCATATTTTGGTTGATTATATTTAATATTTGACCTTTAACCTATTCTACCAAAAAACCGCCTGATTGGCGATTCTTTAGCTCCGAGGATGGTACAATATTAGAACTTGGTTTATAAAAGGGTTTGGGACGAAAATATCAAATCTAAATCCTTTAATTGGGCAATATTAGAACCTGTTTTCAAGCAAAAACTCGCTCGGTCTGATGGCCGAGCGAGTTGAATAATGTCGCACAAACGCCTTAAAATTCAGAAGTTAAACATTCCTCTTTGCCATCAGACAATTTCGCACAAAGTCGAAAATCTTTTCCTCCCTGCAGGAGTTGATATTGATAAGGCAAACTTGTTTTTGGATCAACCGGGACAGAATCATCCAATTGATTTAAAGACGATGGGTATTTGTCATTTTCTGAATTATATATTTCAAGCATTGCTCGGATTTGACTTAACTCAGACATTCGCATAGCGTCTTGAGCTTTGCTCCTAGCTCCTCCTAAACTAATTTGAGCAAAAACTAAGAAAAAAAACAGCGCAATACCAATTATGGTTCCAATTACGCCAATTATTATATACTTTGTCTTTCTTCCTTTTGAGTTATCAAATGCAAAATCTCCCTTAATTTCTTTTATTTTGCTAAAAAGTAAAAAAGAATAAATTAGTAAGAGAGGTGTTGCTAACAGATTTACTAAAAAACGTCCAATTGATTTCACCGCCCCGATGCCAGGTATAGCAAAAATAAGATTAACAATAAATGAAATTATTAAAAATATTACACCTACAATAAATAATCTCCAAGCTACACTTCCAATTTTGCCCTTTAGGTAGTCCCGACTTTTCAAAAGAGCGTCCATACCGGATAAATTTTCTGAAACTAATACGTAGACTGAAAAACCAAACCAAAAGGCGAAAATAATACCGGGAATAATAAATAAGACAAAGCCACCCATTACAATTAAAGCTGTCAAAAAAGTAACCCACAAATAGGGAAGAATTTTATGCCATCCCCGACGATATGATTCAACAACACTGATATTTTCTTGACTGTCCTTGATCGCATAAATAAGTGCAATTTGGACTAAAGCCTCCATTATTATGCTCATCAAGACTATTAATATAGTGCCCAATATGATAATAATTATCGGTATTTTGAAAACGAAAACAAAAATAGCTGACCACAAAAAAGCTGCAATGTAAGTAACTAATATAGGTAAGAATGAGAGTGTTATTAATGTGCCAAATCTTTCTCGGTAAATAGAGAAGCTTTCTTTCAAAATAGCCATCGCACCAGGAAGTGAAGAAATTGGTGCTCGTGGAGGCTCCTGTTGCTGG
>Ga0315274_10011296_pt1 | contig 12794 bp, 13 predicted proteins | sample YL17G02_20_MG_FD_203700 | JGI IMG/M metagenome (GOLD analysis project Ga0315274, IMG submission 203700) | Sediment microbial communities from Yellowstone Lake, YNP, Wyoming, USA - YL17G02_20 | ecosystem: Environmental > Aquatic > Freshwater > Lake > Sediment | place: USA: Wyoming | collected... | reverse complement strand
CGCTGGGAATCTCCCCGAACCGGCCGGCCCAGGCGGCGGGGACGGAGGTGTCCCCCGCTATCCGCCCGACTGTCTCCCCCTGCGCAGTCTGTATCGTCCCCCCGGCAAGGGCCAGGAGCACACCCAACAATCCTGGCCACGCTTCCGGAGCGGCCGCGGGCACTGGACTCTCCGTGATCCCGCGCCCGCCGTCGGGGAGATCCGACGCGCCTGGCAAGGGACCCGCGAAGGACCGTCCGGGGGCGGGGGACCCGACCGATCCGGTGGCGTCCCCCCGCTCTCTCGGCGTCCCGGCTGTTTCCCGGATGCCGCCGGCCTCGGAGGGCTCGCGGGGCGGCCCGGCCGGGCGGGAATCCGGAGGGAGGGAAAGTGGCATTCCGCTCACGGCCGGGGGGATGTCCGCCGGCGGGGAAGTCGGCCGCTCAGGCTGATCGCTGGGAATCTCCCCGAACCGGCCGGCCCAGGCGGCGGGGACGGAGGTGTCCCCCGCTATCCGCCCGACTGTCTCCCCCTGCGCAGTCTGTATCGTCCCCCCGGCAAGGGCCAGGAGCACACCCAAGAAATCGGGCACCAGCGGCCCGTCTGTCCGCAGGATTCCAGTCTCTTCCGGAGGGGTGGGTACCCCCGGCTTTTCCAAGGGCGAACCGTCAGCCGACACCAGCTCGGATCGGGCCATGAGGTGACCTGGCACGCTGTTGGGTGTCAGCCGCTCCGCCTGAGGCGGACGAGCCCCGCCTCCGGAGGGTTGCCCCTCTTCCGATGGTTCTCTCCAGGTGGGTAACGGGGGGATCATGGGCGCTCTCCCTGCGAGGTCTGGCCCAGCAGGCGGCTCAGTTTCGCGGCCGCGACGGGATTCATGGCGCCGAGGATCTTCGCGGCGTTCCGCTCCTTGATCTCCGCCAGGACTTGGGCTGCCAGAGGTCCTTCCAGCTTCTCCAGGACAGCGGCCGCCTCCTTGGGGCGCATACCCTCGTACACCCGGGCCAGGCGCTTCACCTGGGCCGCCTTCTCCCCGGAAGCTTCCTTGACCGGCCTGGCGCTCGGGCTGCCGGCCGTCGCCGCTTGGGCCGGCGCGGTGACCGTGGTCTGGTCGCCTCGCGCTCCCTGGGCCACGGGCTGGCTGTCTGCCGGCTGGGCCTCCTGTGAAGCCTCCTGCCCCCGAGAGATGCCCTCGCTTTCCTTGGCCCGGCTCTCCTCGCCGCCTGCTGGCCCCCGGAGTCGGGGAAGAATCCCCTCCTGGAATACCCCGGTGGCAAAGAGGGCGAGCACCACCGACGCCAAGAAGAAACCACTGTAGATGCCCAGCCATTTCGTGGACATGTTTACTCCGTTCTCTTTTACTCCGTTCTCTCGGCAGCACGGCGGGTGTGGCCCAGGCCGGCCGTCTCGTCCAGTGCCGCCTGCGCCTCACGCTCCACTGCTTTCCGATACCGCGCCAGGGCCCTCTCGCGAAGTTTCCCCACCGTCTCCCGGGCTCGTCGACGCTCTCGGAGGGCTGCCCGGCGCTCGCCGATGAGGAGGACGGCCTCCTCCCGGCGCCGGGTCAGGATCGCCCGCCGGGTTGCCAGCGCGGCGGCGAACCGCACGTGGAGGGCCATCTCGAGCCCCAGCGTCGGCCGATGCAACATGGCGCGGAGCGAAACGCCCTCCGCGGCGGACCGGTCCCGGAGCCGCGCCAGCTCCGTGGCCAGGTCGTGCTCCCCTCGCAGGGCCTGGGCCAGCGCCTGCTCGGCCAGGTCCTCCTGACGCTGGCGGTGCCAGAGCAGCCGCTCCAGGCGAAAGCGAAAGCGCCGCATCTCTTCCTCATCGTGGGGGCGGGGGGGCCGTCCCCAGGCCCTCCAGTCGTCGGAGGGTGCCTTCGAATTCGGCCTTGTCGTTCACCGCCTGGCGGAGGAAGCACTGAATCGCCGGGAGGTGCTTCAGCGCCCAGTCCGTCACGGGGTCGCTTCCCGGAACATACGCCCCGATCCGCACCAGATCCTCCACATCCCGGGCGGCGGCCAGCGCCCTCCGGACGCGCGCCGCGGCCTCCTGATGTGCCACGGAGGTGATCGTGGGCATGACGCGGCTGACGCTGGCCAGGACGTCCACCGGGGGGTAGTGGCCGCGATCCGCCAGGTCACGGGACAGCACAATGTGGCCGTCCAGGAGGGCCCGGGCGGCATCCGCCACGGGTTCGTTCATGTCGTCGCCCTCCACCAGGACGGTGTACAGCCCCGTGATGGACCCGGACCCCGAGCCCGGACCGGCCCGCTCCAGGACTCGGGGCAGCAGTGCAAAGGCCGACGGCGGGTAGCCGCGGGTCGTGGGCGGCTCGCCGGTGGCGAGGCCGATCTCCCGCTGCGCCATGGCAAAGCGCGTGAGCGAGTCCATCATCAGGAGGACCACCCGCCCCCGATCCCGGAAGTCCTCCGCCACGGTGGTGGCCAGCGCCGCTGCCTGCCGGCGGAGGAGCGGGGGCGCATCCGAGGTGGCCACCACCACGACGGACCGGGCCAGCCCCGCCGGACCCAGATCTGCCTGGATGAATTCCTGCACCTCACGGCCGCGCTCGCCGACCAGACCGATGACATTCACATCCGCGCCGGTCGAGCGGGCGATCATTCCCAGGAGCGTGCTCTTGCCGATCCCGCTCCCGGCAAAGATCCCCAGGCGCTGTCCCTGCCCGCACGTCAGCAGGCCGTCGATCACCCGGACGCCGGTGGCCAGGGGCTCGACGATGCGCCGGCGGGCCATGGCAGGGGGCGGTGGCCGGAAGAGTGGTGCGTCCCCCTCCGCCGCGAGCCGTCCCCGCCCGTCCAGGGGCTCTCCCAGGGGGCCCAGGACCCGCCCCAGGAGGCCCGGACCCACCGGCACCCGCATGCGCGAGCCCGTGGCCCACGCCGGGTCACCGGGCGCCACACCGATGAGGTCGCCCAGGGGCATCAGGAGCACGCGCCCCTCACGAAACCCCACCACCTCGGCGGGCAGGGCCCCGTCTCCCGTGCGCGCGATTCGGCAGAGTTCCCCGATGGGCGCCGTGAGACCCCGGGCCTCCGCAAGAAGGCCCGTGACCCGGCTGATGCGCCCCGCCACCTGGAGCAGGGGTGCCTCGCCCAGGCGATCCAGCAGAACCGTCCGGTCAATGGAAAACGGACAACTGACAACGGGAAATCGGTCAGGTGTGGTCCCCGGTTTTGCATTGTCAGTTGTCGGTTCTGCATTTTGCATTGCCGTGGCTCCTAGCGCGGGTCGCCCCGCAGGCGGCGGCGCGCCTCTTCCAGTTGCCCGGACAGCGTGGCGTCCACCAGGGAGCCCGGCGTTTCCACTCGACAGCCTCCCGCTTCAACGGTCGGATCGCCCAGGATGCGGAGGGCGGTCGCCCCCTCTGCCGCTGCCAGGAGTTCGCTCCGGTGATCCTGGAGCATGGCGTACTGGTCCGGGTGGATCCAGACCACCACCTCCCCGTGCTCGGGAAGGGCGTCCAGGGCCGCTTGCACGACGCGTAGGGTCGCTCGGGAATCGCGGGCCACCTCCGCCCGCAGGATTCGCTCCGCCACGGCCAGGGCCAGGTCGATGACGGTCTCGCCCGCGTGCCGGCGGAATTCCTCCTCCAGGCTCCGCAGCCGAGCCGCGCCTGCCCCCAGGGCCGTCACCAACTGCTGGATGCCCGTCCGCGCCTCGGCGAAGGCTTCGGCGCGGCCCTGGAGCAGCCCGTCCCGATACCCCTCCTGCTCCAGGCTCGCCGCCTTCTGTCGCGCCGCCCCGAGCAGCGTCTGGGCCTCCTGCTCGGCCTCCTGCAGGATCTGATGGGCGCGTGCCCCCAGGTCCTGGGCACACGCGCTGGTGTCGGGCGACTTGCCCGCAGCCAAATCCGGGAAGACTGCGAGTGTGTGAAGAAATCGTCGCTGGGCCGCCAGCGTCACTGCAACCTCTTGATATTCCATGGGTGAAAAATGCGCTTGGCGCTGATTCACCGATATTTTCACAAACTCTGCGGGTTCGATCCGGCTGGTGGACCACTGGGTCTTGGCCATCCCGGTCCCCCATGGGCTGGGCTCAGATTACGATGTCGTCTTGGCGGCCGCGGCCCTGGATGATGACCTCCCCCGTCTCCTCCAGTCGGCGCACGACCTCCACAACGCGGCGCTGGGCATCCTCCACGTCCTTCAGACGCACAGGGCCCAGGTACCCGATCTCCTCCTTCAGCAGGCTGCCCGCCCGCTCCGACATGTTCTTGTAGACCTTGTTGGCCACGTCGGGCCCGGCCGCCTTCAGCGCCAGGGCCAGATCCCGCTGCTCAGTTTCCTTCAGGACGCGCTGCACACCCCGGTCGTCCACGTGCACCAGGTCCTCGAAGGTGAACATGAGGCGGCGGATGTTCTCTGCCAGGTCAGGCTCGCGCTCCTGCAGGGCGCTCAGGAGGCCCCGCTCGGTGCTCCGGTCCAGCAGGTTCATGATTTCGGCCACCGACTTGACGCCGCCCGAGACGGAGACCTCCTGCGTGAACATCGAGGACAGCCGGGATTCCAGGATGCTCTCGATCTGCCGGATCACCTCGGGGTTGGTCTTGTCCATGGTGGCAATGCGCAGGACCACGTCGGATTGCAGGTCCCCGGGGAGCTCCGAAAGGATCCGGGCCGCCTGGGTGGCTTCCATGTTGGCCAGGATGAGGGCGATGGTCTGGGGGTGCTCGCGCCGGATGAAATCCAGGAGGCTCTTGGGATCCACCTTCTTGACGATCTCAAACGCCGCCGGTTGGAGGATACCTCGGAGGCGATCCAGGATCTCCTTGGACCGTTTCGGCCCCACGGCGCGTTCCAGGACCTCTGCGGCGTAGGCCAGGCCCCCCTGCGTGATGTACTCCTGGGCGATGGCTATCTGATGAAACTCCTCCAGGACGGCCCCCGTGGTGCCCGCGCTGACATTGCGGAGGCGGGTGATCTCGGTGGTGAGCTCCTCGATCTCCTCCTCGCTCAGGGCCTTGAAGATCCGGGCGGAGGTCTCGGCGCCCAGGCTCACCAGCAGGATGGCGGCCTTCTGCTGCCCGGCGAGATTCTCGGCGGTGCTCGGGGCCTCCACGGTCATGACCCGTCACAACTGAAAGCTGACAACGGACAATGCAAGACCGACAACGGACAACCGAAAACAGGACTTGGCCATTTTTCGTTGTCAGGTGTCCGTTGTCCGTTGGAGGTGTCCGTCGTCGGTTGTCGGTTTTGCATTCTGCGACCCCCTGGGGGCAATGCTGTTCACCTAGTGCTTCTGGCCATAATCAGGTGCTGATCCGAAAAAACCATTGAACCGCCATGATCACCCAGCTCGCGCTGGGTACCCGGGCCGCCAAGGGTGCGATGTTTCGAACTCTCGACCGAAGAACACAAAAACCGGTTTATGGGGCATTCAGAAGTTCCGCTCCTTTCCCCCAATAAGCCATTTCGGTCTTGGCGTTCCGGGTACCCAGCGCCGGCGCTGGGTGTCCTTGGCGGTTGCTAATTTCGGATTGGAGTTAGGCCGCCAGCCTGGCAAAATCCCCCCTGCCTGCCGCGCTTCGCTTGGCGCAGGCAGGCCTCGCCCCCCTTTGGCAAAGGGGGGTTGGGGGGATTTGCTCGAGTGCTGGCGTCATTGTCGAGCCTTATGTAAACGGTATTGCCCCTAGGGGCGTTTCTTCACGATCCAGGACCGGATCAACTGGGCCACCTGGTCGGGGTTCGAGCGCGCCAGCGCCTCGATGCGGCCCTGCAGCTCCCCGCGCTTTCGCACCTCCAGGAGCTGGGCCGGGCTCAGGGTGCCGGCCGTGGCGGCCTTCACCTGGGCCGTCAGGGAGGCTTCCTGCAGGGCCGATTCGGCGAGGTCAAAACGCGTCCCGACCCAAGGTCGGCGACGCCAGGCGGCCAAAAGCGGCCGGAGGCCGAAGAGGACCAGCAGCAGGAGGGCCACGCCCATCCCCGCCGGCTTCGCCAGAGACGACCAGAAGGCGACGCGCTCGGCCCGCTCCGCGGCGACCCGCTCCCGCTCCATGGCCGACGTGTCGAAGGCCAGTTCCGCCATCTCCACCTCGTCGCCGCGGGCCGGGTTGAACCCCACCGCCTTCATGACCGTGGTCCGGAGCTTCTCCAGCTCCGCGCGGTCCCGCGGCACGGCCACCTTCTGCTCGGCCCCCTGAGGTCCGCGGACGATCTTGTAGGGCGGATCCACCAGGACCGCCACGGAGAGTCGCTTCACCTCCCCGGCCACCAGTGTGCGGCGCTCCACCACCCGCCCCACCTCGTACTGGGTGGATTCCTGCTCCTTGGCGGTTTGGTTGGTGGAGCTGGTCTCCCGAAGGCCGGTGGCGACGGTCCCGACGTTCGACGCCGTCCCCGGCACGCCAGCGGGCTGGGTGGAGGAGCCCTTGGCGGTCTCGGTGGTCCGCTGCTCGCTCCGGACCACGGTGTTGGGGTCCACCCGCTCCTCCGTCCGCTCCCCGTGGGAGAATTCCACCTGCGCCGCAATGCGAACGGTGGCCTTGCCCGGGCCCAGCACCTCCTCCAGCATGCTCTGGACCCGCCGCTGGAGATCAGCCTCCAGGCTGGCCTGGTACTCCAACTGGCTGGCGGTCCCGGCCGTGGGCCCGCGATCCGAGCGCTGGGAGAGGATCCGGCCGGCCGAGTCAATGACCGCGACCCGGTCCAGGTCCAGCCCCTCGACGCTCCCCGAGACCAGATGCACGATGGCCCGGACCTGTTCCGGGGTCAGACGCGCCCCCGGGCGCAGGCTCAGGACCACGGAGGCGCTGGGCGGCTTCTCGCGGTCGGTGAAGAGCGTGGGCTGCGGCAGCACGATGTGGACCCGCGCCTGCTGGACCTCGCGGATCTGGCTGATGGTGCGGGCCAACTCCCCCTGGAGCGCCCGCTGGTAGTTCAATTTCTGGACGAAATCGGTGGTCCCGAAGCTCGACCGGTCGAACAGCTCGAAGCCCACCCCTCCTCCCTGCGGCAGGCCGGCCGTCGCCAGCTTGATCCGGGTCTCGTACACCAGGCTAGCCGGCACCAGGATCCGGGTCCCGTTGTCCGTAATCCGATAGGCTACCCCAGCAGTCTTGAGCTGCTCCACGATCATGCCGGCGTCCGTGGGGCTGAGGTTGGCGTAGAGCGTCGCAAGGTCCGGGCGATTCCCCCAGAGGGTCAGGCCCAGCAGGAGCACGCACGCGGTCCCGACCGCTCCCAGGATCCAGAGGCGCTGGGCCTGGGTAAGACCACCCCAGACGCCGCGGAGTTGATCGAGAAGTCGCTGGATGGGTTCTGGCATCGCCCGCCCCTGGCGTTCTGGCCCTCAGGCAACCTGGCAACTCGGGAATCGGGGTGGCCCAATTGCCCTATCGCCGGATTGCCCGATTGCCGGCGCAATGGCCTACAGCGGCATCCGCATGATCTCCTGGTAGGTCTCCAGGAGCTTGTTCCGGATCTGCAGGGCGAACTGGAAGGCGAGGTTGGCCTTCTCGATGGCGATCAGCGTGCTGGCCACGTCCTGGCTGTGGCCCAGAGCGAATTCCTGGCTGGCCCTGTCGGCCGCCTGCTGCAGCTCATTCACGGGGGCCAGGGCCCGCCGAAGGGCCTCCCCGAACTCTACCCCCGTCGCCGCAGGCGCCGGACCTGTGACCGGCAGTGCTGGGTTGGCTGATCCCACCGGCCCAATACCGAAATCACTCATGTCCTGCCTTCCCTTCGCCGATAGAAAAGGTGGCCAGGATGCCGGGATGCTAAGAGGCTTGAACGCCGTGAGGCTATGAAGCTTCAGGCGTCCTCGCGTTCAAGCATTCAAGCCTTTTCGCTCGCCGGCGGGCTAGCGTCCGATCTCCAGGGCCTTGTTGTACATGCTCTTGGCGGCCTGGATGGCGGTGACATTGGCCTCGTAGGCCCGCGTCGCCATCAAGAGATCCGCCATCTCCAGGACGGGATTGATATTGGGCAGAGCCACGTAGCCCTCGGCGCTGGCATCCGGGTGTGACGGCTGGTAGATGAGGCGCGGGGGCTCCTGACTTTCCACGACCTCCACCACCCTCACGGTGGAGACCTCCACCGCGTCCATGGCCTGGCGGAATGTGCCAGCGCGCTCGGCCCCGAAGACGACCAGCCGGCGGCGGTAGGGTCCCCCGTCGGCCGTGCGGCTGGTTTCCGCGTTGGCCAGATTCTCCGCCAGGACGTTCATCCGAATCCGCTGGGCCGATAGACCCGCGGCGCTGATGTCCAGCGCGGTGAGGTCGCCCTCCATTGCCAGCCTCCTTCCGCAGGCGTGAGGTATCCTGGGCTCCACCCACCCCAATGGAAAACCGACAACGGACACTCCCAATTGAAAACCGACAACCGACAATTCAAAACCGGTCAACGAGCGTCTTCAGTGGTCCGTAGTCCGTGGTCAGTTGTCCGTGGTCCGTGGTCCGTTGTCAGTTGTCCGTCTTACCTTGAGCCGCGCCTAGCCCCGCTCCCGGACGGCGGCCTTCATCATGGACAGGCGGCTGGTGAGGATCTGGATCAGGGCGGTGTGCCAGATCGTATTCTGTGCCAGCTTCACCATCTGGCGATCGAGATCTACGTTGTTGCCGTCCCGGCGGGGGGGGGCCTCCGGATCGGGTTTCAGTACCACTCCAACACTGAACGGAAGACCGGTTCCCCGGGCACCATGGCCTTGAGCCTCGGCCAGGGCACTGGAGAACGTCGCTTCCTGGGCCTGGTAGCCAGGCGTCTCGACGTTCGCCAGGTTTGACGCCAGGATGCGATGGCGGACCGCCGTGGCCCGGATCATCTCGGCTACCAATCCGCTGGTCGGATCAAACAGGATGCCCATAGGGCGATCTCCACTGGCTCCCGCGCTCATTCCTTCCGACGGATCGCGCCGCGGCATCCATCGCCGGGAGCCGGGAGGAGGGGTGAAGGGAGCATCACGGGAGGTGTCATGGGCCGAGGATCTGGTCGATCTTCTTCTTCAGTGTCGCGGCATCGAAAGGCTTTACCACATAGTTGCTGACTCCGGCCTGCATCGCCTTCAGGATTTCCTCCTTCTCCGCGACCGTAGTCACCATGAGGATCGGCATCTGCTTCAGTGTGGGCGAGGCCCGCATGGCGATCACCAGCTCGAGACCGTTCATGACGGGCATGTTCCAGTCAGTGATGACCAGGTCCACCTTCTCGGATTCCAGGCGGGCCAGGGCCCCCTGACCGTTCTCCGCGTCGACAACGTCGTCATACCCGATGGCCTTGAGGCTGTTCTTGATGATTCGGCGCATGGTGGAGGAATCATCCACGACGAGCAGACGCACGCTGGCCACCCTCCTTTGGGGTGCTTACGAGGGACATCCCCCGGCATTGCAACACGAATGCCAGGCTCAGCGTTGAGGGCGGGCCCGAAGCCCCAGGCCGACTGAGGGTGGCACGGGTCAGGGTGGACATGGCGCAACTGGCGAAAACGGAAGGGCAAGGGCAGATTGACGGGTTGGACCAAATGGACTACGAGACCGGTGGGTCATCTCTGGTGACCCGGGCATCCTGGCGTGAAGGGGGCGGCAATAAACTCAGCGGCACGGGCAGAAATTTCCCCGGATCTGAAACCGACTATCGGCAGGGGCTGGCTGAGGGCTGCGGAGGGGGAATCTCTCCGGTTCGCGGGCGTTATTGGGGGAGGCCAAGCTTGGCGCGGAGGGTCGGCCGAGCGATCCCCAGGATCTCGGCCGCCCTGGTCTTGTTGCCGCCGACCCGCTCCAGCACCGCGGCGATGTAGGCGTGCTCCACCTCCGGGAGCGACTTCGGGAAGAGCATGCCGATGTCGAAAGTCCCGGCCGGGGGGACCGCCCGCTCTCCCGAGATCTCGGGAGGCAGGTGGTGGGGCAGGATCATGTCGACGCTCTCAAGGATGCTCATCCGCTCGACAACGTTGCGCACCTCCCGGACATTCCCGGGCCAGGGATAGGCCACCAGCAGCCGCTCCACCTCGGGAGAGAAACCCCGGGTCGCCTTTTTGAACATCCGGTTCGCCTGCTGGAGGAAGTGGCGGGCGAGGGGGAGGATATCCTCCTGCCGTTCCCGCAGCGATGGCAGCTGGATGAAGATGAGGTTGAGGCGGTAGTAGAGGTCCTTTCGGAAGGCTCCCTCCTGGACCAGTTCCTGCAGGTCGCGGTTGCTGGCGGCCACCACGCGGACATCCACGGGGATCACCTGGGTGCCGCCCACCCGGCGGAACCGCCGCTCCTCGAGGAACCGGAGGAACTTGGCCTGGAGGGGGAGGCTCATCTGGCCGATCTCGTCCAGAAACAGGGTTCCGCGGTGGGCCAACTCCACCAGCCCCTTCTTGGCCGACTTGGCGTCGGTGAAGGCTCCCCGCTCGTGTCCGAACAGCTCGCTCTCGAAGAGGGTCTCGGAAATTCCGGCGCAATTGACCTCGATCAAGGGATGGTCCCGCCGGGGGCCGTGGTAGTGGAGGCCCCGGGCGACCAGCTCCTTCCCGGTGCCGCTTTCGCCGGAGATCAGCACGCTGAGCGCCTCGCTGGCCGCGACCTGCTTGATCATCTGGCGGAGGCGCCGGGTACTGCGAGAATCCCCGATGATCTGCGTAGTCTGGTGCCGCTCCGCCTCCAGCTCCCTCAGGCGCCGGACCTCTTGGGCTAGGGAGGCTGTATCGAGGTGGCGCTGGACGACCAGCTTCAACTCGTCCAGGTCGAAGGGCTTACACAGGTAATCGGCGGCCTGGGCCTTCATGGCCTCCACGGCGCTTCGGACCTCGCTAAAGGCGGTCATGATGATCACGGGGACCTCGGACGTCTCCCGTTTCATCCGCCGCAGCACCTCGAGCCCGTTGAGGTCCGGCAGGATCAGATCCAACAGCACGAGGTCGCACTGGACTTTCCCGAAGCGCTCGAGCGCCTCCTCCCCTGTGGCCGCCTGGAGGACGCTGTGCCCCTCGGCCTCCAGCGCGTCGAGGAAGAGCCGGCGCAGATTCTTCTCATCGTCAACGACCAGGATCGTGCTCATCCTGACACCGATGTCCCCCGGGATCAACCCGGGGGTTTGGGCTTCGCGTCGGGATACTCCGCCGGGGTAAACCCGGCGGCCTCATGGGTCATTGGTCTTTGTCGTCGCCCGGCCTGCGGGCAACGTCAGAAAGACCCGCATCCCCCTCCCCGTTGGCGGGCCGAGGCGGATCGTTCCCCCGTGGTCAAGGAGAATGGCCTGCGCCAGGGAGAGGCCGATCCCCAGGGATCGCGGCCGCGTAGAGAAAAATGGCTCGAGGGCACGCCGCCGGACCTCGTCGGTCATCCCCGTGCCCGTGTCAGCGAATTCCACCTCGACCCATCCGCCTCCGGCGGGTCGCTTCGTCGAATGGTCAATCGGTCCATCGGTCAACGTGTCGGTCTCTTCCTGTCTTTCATGCCCTGTTCTACCCGATTGACCAATCAACAGATTGACCAATTCGCTCGTCCCACGGCGCGCGTCGCGCGTGGTGACGGTGAGGGTGCCGCCATCGGGCATGGCCTCCACGGCGTTACACAAGATCTCAGAACACGCGCGCGCCAGCCATGCCGGATCCCCCCACGCTCGGGCGGCCCGCGGATCGAATCGCGTGGCCAGGCGGATCCCGCGGGGCTGGCAGGCCGGCCTCGTCTCCTCCAAGACCCGGCCGAGGAGCGCCTGGAGGTCTATTTCGCCTGCGCGGATAGCGACCTCCCCGGCGAGGCGACCGAACTCCGCCAGGCGAGCCAGGAAGCGCCCAAGCTGCTGGGCCTCATCTCGGATGATCTCTACGTACTCCAGGGCCCGCCCGTCCCCCTTGGGCAAGCGAGAAAGCATCTGGCCGCTCGCCAGGATGCCAGACAGCGGATTGCGGAACTCGTGGACAAGCCCGGGCGCCATATCCTGGAGGGCACGCAGCCATCCCCGCTGCCGGGGATCGCCCAACAGGCGCGCGCGGCCGACCAGGGCCTCCACTGCAGAGGGAGGCACGGGCTCTTGGAGGTAGTCAAAGGCACCCAGGCGCAGGGCCTCCACCGCCGATTCCAGGCTGGGATCGGTGGTGACGATCACAGCCCGGGCGGCGGGCCTCCGCTCCCGTAGACGCCGCAGGATCGCCAGCCCATCCGCACCCCGCATGCGGAGGAGGATGAAGAGACACTCCTCGCTCCCCAGCGCCTCCAGGGCCACGGCACGGTCCTTCACGAGGCTGACGGAGCAGGCCTGCTCCGTCAGCAGGCGGATGAGTTGGCCTGTTGTGGATTCCGCGGGATGGTCACCCGGGGCCTCGTCAATGAAGAGAATCCGATCGCCACCCACCGCCTGACAGGGATCCAACGGCGGACCGGGAGTTGAGCGCATGCGAGGCCAACCTTTTGGCGACAGGATGCTGAACCGCGGGGGGAGTATATTTTCAGAAGAGGCTGGATGTGTCAAGGGAAGTTTTGCGAAGTTTTTGCGGAGACTCTTGCGATTCAGACGCTACGAGACCCGAAGGGCGGCTCTGTGCTGGATGCACCAGCCCTCGCACCAGGCCTGGAATGCGTCCGCCACGGCGGGATCGAATTGTGTGCCGGCGCCGCGCCGGATCTCCAGCATGGCATTCTCAGCCGATCCGGGCAGCCGGTACGGCCGTGGCGTCGTCATGGCATCGAAGCTGTCGTAATCCGGGACGTAGCACGGTTATCACGGTTGTTTCCTTGCGGCCTGGAGGAGGCCAGTGAGCCTGATGCCACGCTCCGCCGCGAGGGTCTCCCCGCGCGCGATCCCATCCCGGGCGACCGTCGGGGAGATGCTGAGGGCCCGGGCCACCGTGGCGATCGGGAGCCCGAGGCC
>Ga0315274_10011295_pt1 | contig 12795 bp, 13 predicted proteins | sample YL17G02_20_MG_FD_203700 | JGI IMG/M metagenome (GOLD analysis project Ga0315274, IMG submission 203700) | Sediment microbial communities from Yellowstone Lake, YNP, Wyoming, USA - YL17G02_20 | ecosystem: Environmental > Aquatic > Freshwater > Lake > Sediment | place: USA: Wyoming | collected... | reverse complement strand
ACAGAGTGACCATGTCGGACGCCACCGACACCGCGAATCCGACGAGCGCGTCCGTCGGGAAAAAATGAAGCTCGACTGGAAGCTTGATGAGGGTTCTCAGGAGCTTGACGTCCTTTTCGGTGATGGGATGAAATCCCTCACGCAGAGGGCAGACGATCAAGTCTGCGCCGCCGAAATCCGCGAGGATTGAGATAGTCGAGGGATCCGCATCGGGAATTTTCCCCTTGTCCCGCAGGACGGCCACCGGTTCTATGTTCACGCCGAGCTTCGCCATGGATGTCCACCTCCAATTGTCCTATCTTACCCTGTGTCCCATTATTTTTTATGAACGTTGCACCACTGTCAAAGTTCAACAATTCCATTCTGTGCTTTTCCGTGATTTTTCCGTGGTGGTATTTTTCATCCTCATTATTGTTTCCATGAATCTTGATTTATCATGGAAGCTCACGGAGAGACACGAAATGGAAAACTGGTCTTTGGCAAATTCGACGAATTGACCCGTTCATCTCTTCGCGCCGGCAAGCAATCAATTCACCAGCTCGGACAGCTGCACGAACCGGAAGCCCTTCGCCTGAATGGCCGGAGCTTCGCTCTGCAGCGCGTGGAGCATGTCGCGGTGGCAGTGCCCAATTCCGATCGCGCTGCCATTCTTCCTCGCCCTGGCCGCAAGCTCCCACAGTTTTTCGCGGATGGAGGTTTCGCCTTCCGCGACGTCGAGAAACACATCCCGCCTGGCCGTGCGCAGGCCCGTTTCGCGCGCCATGGGATAAGCCACGCTGGACGCGATCGTGTAACTGTCCATGAAAAACAGGCCGCGTTCGGCGAGGAGCTGAAACACAGGCGCCAGTGTGGGCCGGTCCTGGGTGGCCTTCGACCCCATGTGGTTGTTTACGCCGATCACGCCGGGCACCTCCGCCAGCGAGCGCTCCACGACCTCCCGGATCCCGGTGGGTTGCATGCCCTTGAGCACGATGAAGCCGTCGTCTTTGAACGATTCGTTCAGCGGCTCCATGATGAGGTGCAAGATGATCTCGTGCCCCTTCTGAACCGACTCCCTGGCGATCCGGGCGCTGTATTTCCTTCCCGGAAGGATGGAAAAGGTGACCGGGACGTCCAGTTCCAAAAAGGACTCTACCATCGCGTCGTGCTTGTCACCGAAATCGTCGATGACGACGGCGATCCACCCCGATTCGGACTTTTCGGTTTTCGGACGCTTGAGAATCAGGACAAGCAGGCAGCTGTCGCTCACGCCCGCCTGGAGCTCCACCTTTCCCGAAACGGGATCGCTGACGGCCGACAGGAGATGCCCGCCCGCGGCCAGCACCCGGTCCTGGATCTGTTGATGCAGGGTGGGAATCGGGATGCGGGAGGGCACGTCCACCGTCCACCGTGCGGGGCCCTTCCCGTCGGCATGGACTTTCCAGACGATTTCCTGTTCGCGCAGGAGCTCGGAGACCGATTGTTTCAGGCTGTCCGCTGCGGGGAATTGGGAGGGTCGGGGGCGGGGACTCCTGGCGTGTTCCGTGTCCTTGATTTCCTTTTTCTGGTACTGCCTTTGAACCGTAATTGCGATGACGATGAGCAGGAGAATCAGGGTGACGGGCGCCCAGAAACTCTGCATGAACAGTTTGATCCTGGCTTTCCACCAGCGGGTCGTGTTCATCACCTCATCCTCCAAGGGATGCTTTGAGTACGCTCCAGGAAGGCGATCCGGACACACTGTTGTCGATCCACCGGTAAATGGCCCAGGCACCGCTCCGATCTTCGGTCATCCAGAACTCCGCGTCTCCTTCATAGATCCGCGGGAGGTTCTGCTGCCGGTGGTGAAGCGCCAGCCTGTACCGTCTGACGAAGATGGCCGAATCGGATGTGATGAATTCACGCACCGTTGCGGTCCACGAAAGGGAACAGATCGAATCCTTCGGCGTCAGGGAAAAGGCCTGTTGCATGACGGCCTGCTCTTTTTCGCGGCTCCATGATCCGAACACCTCAGGATATCCTGCGGCCGTCTGCGGATCGGGTTCGAACCGGTATCCCTTGTCCGTGAACGCGGGATCAGAGAAACAGCGGAGAAAATGCTCGCCGTTCCGTTCGTTGACGGAGTCCTGCAGTTTTCCTAGCACCTCCTCGGGGTGCAGGGGCGGCGTCCAGCCCGTCGAAGTCTCGGGCTTCTCGGGCGACCGCAGGGCGAAAGGATTTTTACAGCCCGTGAAAAGGATCGCGGCGATCATCCAGGATGAAAAAAAGCGCCAGGCGGCTGGCGCCCGACGCTTTCGATTCCATTTGGAAAACGGCCGCAAATTATTTCTTTCTCGGGTTCCGTCCGGATGCCCTTGCCTTCGGCCGTGCGGCCGGCTTCCGTGCGCTGGAGGTCTTCTTCCCCCCTTTCGGCTCGGGCGCGTCGGCGGCTTCCTCCTCCTTCTCGCTCTCTTCCTCGGTCTCCTCTTCCTTGTCCTTTCGTTCGAGAAGGTTCTCATCGTCCTTCTTCTTTTTCAGGGCGAGAAAAAGCAGGGTGCTGCCCGTGTTGAAGATGGCGAGCGGATAGGCGAGTACGACCGTGCCGATCACAACCAGAAAAACCGCCGTGACGATCGCCGAAACTGTTGCCACCGCCGGCAGTTCGGTGCCGATGATTTCCTGTGGGACGAGGTAGGCCCAGGAAAGGTTCGACGGAAGGGCGCGCAGCCATTCGATCGCCGGATAAATCCAGTTTTGAAGCTGGTACGAAGCCGCGTAGGAGATATCGGCCCATTTGTCGCCCATGCCGAAGGCGAGAACGCGCGTCATGACGACCCACGCCTGCTTGGCGAAAAATGCCAGCACCAGAAAGCCCGCGAGGGACAGCACCTTGATGATCCCCCCATAGACGATCAGCCGCCAGGGCTGGCTTGCAAGGGTCGAAAAGCTCTGGAAAATTCCTTCGAATGCGTCGTCATCCGTCGTCGCCAGAACCGCAGGCGTCAGCCAGAGCGAAACGCCCAGCGCCAGCGCCAGGAATACCAGGAACAGGGATGCCGCGTACCAGAGAATCGTGAACAGCGAGATGCCCACGCCGAGAACGTCGCCTATTCCCCAGGGTATGCGGCCGAACAGACCGACGACCACGCCCCCCAGCGCGACGAAAAACAGGATGACCAGAATGGCGATCGGCGTCGCGGCCACGGCGCCGCCCTTTTTCTTCAGTGCGAACCGGATCGCCTCTTTCCATGTATAAAAATTATTTCCCTTGAGGTGCATGTAGGCGGCCCTGGCTACGGCCGTCGACGTCACGAGGCACGCGTAAACCAGGAAAACAACCCCCAGCGCGAACAGGATCTTGGAATGCCAGGGAAGGGGCATGCCGATCGGGCAGGGGACAAGTCCGTAACTGGACCATGCGACGCCCAGGTTGGCGCCGGCGAGGAGAAACGCAAGATAGGTGAGGACGACATACCCGCCGTAGCCCGCCAGAATCCCCAGAAATTGAATCCAGAGACGTTGAAAGCTGAAGGCAATCCGGGGGGCTCGGAACAGATCCCGATAATCAAACCGCATCGCAACCATTTAAAATCCTCCTTCCATAACGATGGACGTTGGTTATTTCTTCTTCGGCAGTATCTTGTACATTCCGGTTCCGCATTTTCCGCATTTTCCCTTGACCGCCGGACGGCCGTTTTTCATGGTCACCTGATTGGCTTCGACCATGTCGCTCTCCTTGCGGCATTTGACACAGTACCCTTTTTCTTCCATGGAATAAACCCTCCTGTTCGAATCGGTGGCAGATAATGAAAGGCAAAAAGGAACACATGCTAAATTGAACATTTTTAGCCTAAAAGTCAACAGAAAAATGCGTTCTTAAATAGTTTTTTCCCTTGGCGAAGGAGTCGCCCAAAGGACAAGAAAAAGCGCCTGCCCGGTGAGGACTCCCGCCGCATCGGCGAGAAAATCGAACAGATCGCACTCCCGGCCGGGCACGAAAAGCTGGTGGATTTCATCCGACGCGCCGTAGCACACGCCGAGGATGGAGATTAACAGGATCCGTTTCAGGGACCGGCTTCCGGACATCTCGGCGCCGCGCTGCAGGAGGATACCCAACGCCGCGTATTCCAGGATGTGGTAGATTTTGTCTTCGAACGAAATCCCGAGATCGGGTGATTTCAAGGTGGGAATGGACGAGAGGATGAAAATCAGAGATGCACACGCGACGGAGGGCCCGTGGATCCGCAGGAAACGTTTCATCGCGCCGATTCCACGCACGAATAGGCGGCTCCGATCCGGGCGAGCAGGTCTCCGGCGATCAACGACCGGGAATTGCCATCCGCGGCCGCGAGATCCCCTGCCAGTCCGTGCAGGTACACGCCGCACAGGGCCGCGTCCAAAGCGGAAAGGCCCTGGGCCAGGAGGCCCGCGATCAATCCGGTCAGGACGTCGCCCGAACCCGCCGTGGCCATGCCGGAGTTGCCGGTCGGATTGACGAAGGCCCTTCCCGTCGGATCCGCGACGACGGTCGGCGCGCCCTTGAGCACGAGAACCGCATCCCATTGCGCGGCGAAATGTCTTGCGACGCCGACCGGATCCGCCTTGATTTCGGCCGGGGCCAGACCGCTCAGCCGGGACAGTTCCCCCGGGTGCGGCGTCAGAACCGTGGCCGCCGTGCGCTTTCGCAACCGGTCTGCCCGCCCTTCGAATGCGTTCAATCCGTCCGCGTCCAGCACCAGAGGGAGGGGACAGCGGATCGCGGCGCGCCTGAGCAGGTCCTCGGTTTCGGGGTGCCGGGAAACGCCGGGTCCGAAAGCCGCCGCGTTAGCGTCATGCAACAGGGTATCGATCCGGTTCTCCCCAAGAAGGGAAAACGATCCTTCGGAGGTTTCGGGAAGCGGTCTGGTGATGACTTCAAGCGCCGCGGATTCGACGATCGGATTGAGCGATTGGGGAATGCCGAGCACGGTCAGGCCGGCGCCTGCGCGCAGGGAGGCGAGGGACGAAAGCAATGCCGCGCCCGTCATTCCGGTGGATCCGGCGAGCACGAACACCTTTCCGAACGTTCCCTTGTGCCCGTCCGGCGGGCGGACCGGCAGCCGGCTTCGGATGTCGGACGCCTCCGCCAGGAAGGTGCTCAGGTCCGCGGATTCGGCGATGGATTCCGGGATGCCGATGTCAGCGACACGGATCCGGCCGGCCAGCGATTTACCGGGATAAAAGACCAGCCCGCGCTTCAATTCGGCGAACGTGACGGTGCGATCCGCCTTGACGCATGCGCCATGTACCGTGCCGAAATCCGCGTTCAGGCCGGACGGCAGGTCGACGGACAGGACGGGGACGCCCGAGGCGTTGATCCAGCGAATGGCTTCGGAATACAACCCCGTCACCTCACCGCCGATTCCGGTGCCCAGCAGCGCGTCAATGACCAGGTCCGCCGGTTCCAGCGTTTTCAAACCGCCGGATTCGGCGATGAAGCGGACGGCGTGATTTGCTTCGTCCAGCGTGCGCAGCATGGCGGCCGCATCGCCCTTCACGCCCGTGCGATCCGAAAAAACGGCGGTTTGGACGTCGAATCCATCCCCGAGAAGCAGCCGGGAGGCGACGAATCCGTCGCCGCCGTTGTTCCCCTTGCCGCAGCACGTTAAAACGCGCCGGCCTTCGGTTTCACGGAGAATATCCGCGGCCTCCCGCGCCGTCGCCGCGCCGGCATTTTCCATGAGCGTCGTCCCGGGAACACCAGCCTCCGAGAGGGTTCGCCTGTCTATCGTCCGCATTTCCTCCGCGGTGACGAGCCTTTTCAAGACCTGTTTTCCTCCTCCGTTTCGATCACGGCCATGGCCGCCGCCATGCCGTGGCTGTGGGATAGCGATAGCCAGACGCGTCCTGTGTCCGCGAGGGAGAGGGCGCCGCGGTGCAGAACGACCTGCGGACTGCCGTCCTCGCGAGAAAGGATTTCAATGTCCTTCCACCCCGTTTCGCGGGTCCAGCCGGTGCCCAGGGCCTTCAGAATCGCCTCCTTGGCCGCGAAACGCGCCGCAATGGATCCGACGGCGTCGCCCTTGTTTCCGCACAAGGCCGATTCCCTCTCCGTCAGGATGCGTTCAGAGAAATGGCGCCCCCAACGCTCCAGCGCATCGCGGATCCGCTCCTTTTCGATCAAATCGATGCCGATTCCCTTGATCATAATCCGATAAAATAAAAATTTACACCGAATTTGCAAGAGATTTTTCTTGACTGAGATCGAATTTTCCCGTACTTTTTTATGCATCAGCGCAAACGAAACCGACCGTGCATGGATTTTCGGGCAAAGGCATGCACGAAAGCGCGCACCAAAACGTGCGCAAAACGCGCATCTTTTTCCCAACGCATCCGTAGAACAAGGTGGATCCTATTGAAAGAAGAGAATGATCAACTGATCCGGAAGGCGTTGTCCGGAGATCAGTCCGCATACGAGGGTCTGATGAAGCGGTACCACCATGGAATTTACGTGATGATCTACCAGATGATTAAAAACCGCGAGGAAACCGAGGACCTGGTTCAGGAAACCTTCATGAAGGCGTTCAACGCGCTTCGTTTTTACAACGCCCAGTTCGCGTTCTCGACGTGGTTGTATAAAATCGCCTACAACAACTGCATCGACGCGATCCGCAAGCGGAAACTGAAGACGCTGCCGCTCGACCGACCGATCCAGCATTCGGACGGCGAAAGCGCTCAGGACATCCGCGACGATTCGACGAGCCCGGAAAAGGACTACCTTTACGCCGAAAAACGCCGGCACATCCAGGAAGCCATCGAAGGCCTCCCCGCGATTTACCGGGAAGTGATCCGCCTTCGGCACCAGGAGGAGCGTTCATACGAGGAAATCAGCGAAATGCTGAAACTGCCCCTCGGAACCGTCAAGGCGCGCATCTTCCGCGCGCGGGAAGAACTCAAGCAGAAACTGCGGGAGGCCTGAGCCATGAAACGACGAATTCTGTTTCTGCTGGCCGCGGCATGGGCCGGAACCCTCACCGCCCAGGAAATCAGCATTTCAGTGGGAGACACCGCCTCCGCCGAAGCGGCCGCCCCGTCGCATCGGAAACGACCGTCCGGCAAGCATCCGTTCCGCATGAAATTCCAATTTCAGGGCATGGATTCGCTGCTGAAGGGGCTTGACACGCTCATGCAAAACCTGCCCATTCCGGACGAAATCGAGGTTGACGATCGGGACTTGCGCTTCCACATTCCGGAAGTGCCCCGGCTCAGGGGATTCGAGGAGCCGAGGACCACCGAGCGTGACGGCATCGTCAAGTTTGGCAGCGACGTGATCATCGGCCGCAATGAGATTGTGCACGGCGACGTCGTCGTATTCGGCGGCGGTGCCACGGTGTACGGGCAGGTCGAGGGCGGGGTGGTAACCGTGAAGGGCGACATCAAACTGGCCTCCACGAGCAGGATCGACGGGGGCGTGGTGTGCATCTGGGGCAACGCCGAGGTGGATGAAGGCGTCACCGCCGGCAAAACAACGGTTCTCAACATCGGGAAAATATTTCAAAAACCCTTCAACCGAAAACCGTCGCCTGTCTCGGCTGTGTTTCTCGATGTGTTCCGCATCCTACTCCTGCTGTTGACCGCGGTACTGATAGTTACCGCGTTTCCAAAACAGACGGGCGCCGTCGCCGCCCGCGTCCAGTCCCAGTATGCCAGAAGCCTGCTCACCGGCGCGGTGGCCGTCCTGCTCATCCCGGCCGTATTTCTCATCCTGCTGGTGACCATCATCGGCATCCCCGTCGCCCTTCTGGTCCTGCCCCTGTTGATCATCGCCGGTTTCCTCATGGGCGGCGCGGCGGTGGCGGTCCGCATCGGCCAGCGGGTCGGCGAACAGATGAATTGGAAATGGAGTTCGCCGGTCCTCAGGGTCGGTCTGGGGATTCTTCTGCTGGAGTGCATCTCCTTCCTTGGGAAACTGACCTCGCTCGCCAGTCCCCTGTTCGGAAAAATCGCGTTTCTCCTGAGTGCGATCGTGTTCCTCTGCGCCTATGTCCCGGGCTTCGGGGCGGTCGTCAGCACGCGCTTCGGAACAAGACCAAAGGTAAAGACGGAGGAAGGAGAAAAGAAACGGGGAAAAAACAAGGATTAAAGTTCAGGCCTGTACCCTGAAGGTATCTAAAAACTGATCTCAGAATTCAGATTAACGATTGCAGATTTCAGATTTAAAAGAAATGAATAATATGTGTGCCAATCCGAATTGTCTTTTCCGATCTGAAATCTTAAATCGCCAATCTGCAATCGTTAATCTGACATCTGAGATCTCAGATCCCCCCCTTCCCCAGCCCCATCTGCTTCACTTTCTTGTGCAGGTAAGTCCTCGGGATTCCCAGTTTCTTGGCGGTCCGGGTGATGTTCCATGACGATTCCTCGAGTTGCTCTCGGATAAACTCGCGTTCGAACCTTTCCTTGGCCTCGTGAAGCGTCAGGTTCTTGAACCGGGGCGCGCCGGGGGAACAATTCGCGTTCTCGAAGAACGGCAGGATGTCCGCGGCCCTGACCTCCTCCGGTTCGGTCAGAACCACCATCTTCTCGATGAAATTCTTCAACTCCCGGACGTTGCCCGGCCAGGAGTGCGAGGACAGCCTCTCCATGGCCTCGGGAGTCAGATGCTTCATTTTGATGCCGTGCTCATTGCAGAAGTAAGGGACATAATGCTCCACGATCAGGGGGATGTCCTCCCGCCGTTCCCTGAGGGGCGGCAGCTTGATGTTCAGCACGTTGATTCGGAAAAACAGGTCTTCGCGGAAACGCCCGGTGCGCATCAACTCCTGCAGATCCTTGTTGGTGGCGGTAACCAGCCGCACGTCGACGGGAACCTGCCGGTTGGACCCGACCATTTCGATGAAGCCGTCCTCGAGCATCCGCAGAACCTTGGCCTGGGTCATCAGGCTCATGTCGCCGATTTCGTCGAGAAACAGGGTGCCTCCATCGGCGCTCTGTAACTTGCCCGGTTTGTCGGCGTAGGCCCCGGTGAAGGACCCCTTTTTATGCCCGAAAAGCTCGCTCTCGATCAGGGTTTCCGGAATCGCCGCGCAGTTCAATGCCACGAACGGCTGGTCCGCGATGTCGCTGTTGTGGTGGATGGCCCGCGCGACGAGTTCCTTCCCCGTGCCGTTCTCGCCCTCGATCAGCACCTTGCTGTTCGTTCGCGCGGCCTTGACGATCAGTTCGTGGACCTTCTGCATCTCGGCGCTTCGCCCGATCATCACGTAATGGTCTTTGACGGTCTGGAGCAGGGAGGCTTTTTCCTTTTCCAGCCTCCGCCGTTCGAGCGCGTTCTTGATCATGAGCAGGACGCGGTCAGGATCCAGGGGTTTCTCGATAAAATCGTAAACGCCCATTTCGGTGGCCTTAAGCGCCGTGCGGATCGTTCCCTGGCCCGAAATCATGATGACCGGAACGGAGAGTTTCCGCTTCTGCATGGCAGTCAGGACCTCCAGTCCGCTGATGTCGGGCAGGCGGAAGTCGAGCAGAACGAGGTCCGCGGAATCCTTCCCGAGTTTCTTCAGAGTTTCCTCGCCCGAAAACGCCTGTTCGGTGGTGTAGCCTTCGAACTGGAGGATGCTGGAGATGATTTTGCAGAGATTGGGATCGTCGTCGGCGATGAGAATCCGCGGCTTCGGGGAATCCATGGCTGTCACTCCGGCGGAGTTCCGTGCCGCCTGCCGCGGCCGGAGGGGGATCGTGAGGGGCGCCGGCCCGCCAGCGCTTCGAGGACCGCTGCGGCGAGCAGGGGGAGCATGATTTCATGGTGCCCGGTGAAATGGTAGCCGACGCCGCCGTCCCGTGTGGGCCGTTCGACGACATTGACCCCGGGGCGGTACTGCCGGATCATGTCGAAATTCGCCGTGGTGAAGCGGTTCACCCGTTTGTGGATGTTCCGCGCCACGGTGAGAGCCTTGAGAAACACCTCGGGAAGAATGACCGCGGAGCCGAAAAGCAGGACGACGCCCCCGTTGTGCAGCCCGGAAACCAGTTCGGTGAAAATGCGGAAATCCTTCAGGCTCGCATCGCCGATCGCCGCTCCGTCCGCCGAAGGGTGCTGGTGCACGATGTCCGTGCCCAGCGCCACGTGCACGGTGACCGGGATGTAGAGGCGGTATGCCTGGGCGAGGATGCTCAGTTGCGCGTTGGGCGGACCGTCGGCGAGGATCCGTCTTCCTAGCGCTTCGCCGAATCCGAGGCGTTCCCGACGGGCGTCGGCGACGGTATGGTTCAGGATGTCGGCCGTTTCCTTCACCATGCCGAACCTGCCTTCCCGGAGGGCTTCCGCGACATCCTCGGACGTGTGCCCGAAATACGCCAGCTCCGCGTCGTGAATCGCGCCCGCGCCGTTCAGCGAGATCCCCTTCAGGACGCCCTCCTCCATGAGCCGGATGATGACCGGACTCAGCCCGACCTTGATCACGTGCGCTCCGGCGAGAAGAAGCACCGGCTTCCCCCGGTTCGCCGCGGCGACGATCCGCGCGGCGAGATCCTTCAGGTCTTTCCCCGCCAGGATGGAGGGAAGGCTTTCCCAGAACTCCGCGAAGGACGAACCCGGTTTGACGCAGCCGGCGGCTTCCTCCTTTCGGATTTTGCTTTTCCGCATTCGGATGGAAACGGTCTTGATCTTACGGATGTCGATTTCAGGATATCTGGACATGGCGCGCGGTCACCTCGCGGTCTTTTAGGGACTGGATTGTGGTAAATACCATTAACAATTGTCATGCTGAACTTGTTTCAGCATCCCGTCTTTTCCGTGGTTACATTATCAATTTCCGTATTGAATAATGAACAAGTTCCTCTATGGTTGTTGCATGACCATGTCGGAGATCAGGTTTATTTCCCGATCCGCCTCAGCCGGCAGTCGATGGATCCGACCAGAACCTTGCTTTTCAGGAGCACGGGGATCCTGCGTTCGTCGTCGGTGAGCCAGATCGTGAGTTTGCCTTTCTGATTGAATATTCCCTCCCCCTTGATCACCGGCTCGACAACGATGCACGAGAATCTGCCCGCGGGCACCTTGACGGTTTCGCGGCGGTGCACGAGAATCCTCAACGGGTAAACCTTTCCGTCCCCGAAGGCGTCAATGTCGAGGCCTCCTCCGACTTCGAGCGCCTTTGTCCGTGTGTAGTAGAACGCGCAAAGGATGTCCATGACGTACAGAGGCGCGGGAATCGTGTCGTTTCGATAGAACACGCGCCGATTCAACTGATCGTAGAGTTCGGTGCGGTCCGCCTTGTACCGGCCCTCGCGGAGGTGTTTTTCAAACCGCCAGCTGAAGAGGCCGTCGAGATCCAAAAGGGATTCGACACGGTCTCTGACCTTGAATAAATTGGAGAAAAACGGGCTCGATTCCGCCGTCGTCACGATGTGGAGGCAGAGCCTGCCGTCGACCCGCTGTGTGTCCGGAATGCTCATCGTGGCCGTGCCCGCCTTCACCATGCCATAGGCAATGTCGAACACGAGGTGCTCCCCGAGGGAAAAGGCGCGGTTCTCCACCTTCCGGAACAGCGTGTCGGAACCGACGACGGCGGTTGAATCCTGTGAAAGGCCGGCGGGACCGGCGACCGCGGTGGAATCCTGTGAATGGCAGACGGGCGTGTGAGACAGGATGCCGAACAGCGCCAGGCCATACACCGATTGCATTCGATGGCGGGGATTCCTGAGCGCGGAGGCGGATTCGCCTGCATGTCTCTGGAAGGAATGCAAAAGCCCTTCGTCGGTCATCTTCCCTCGGAGGCCTTTTTCTGTGCGCGCCGGATGACCTGCGGCAGGATCCGCGTGATCTCGATCTTCAGCATGGCGAAACAGTCCTCATAGGCCTCGATGTCCTTCCCGATCGGATCGTCAATTTCGATCTCCACACCCCTTTGTCCGAAGCCCGCGAGCAGAAACACTTTGTCCTTGGCCCCCGGAATCATGCCCCTCGCGTAGAGGTAATGCATCTTCTCCATGGTCAGCACGAGATCGGCCTCATCGAGCAGGGTTCGGGTGAGCATTACGGACCGGTGCTGCGAGATGTTCACTCCGTTCTGGCGGGAGATCGACACCGCGAACGGTTCGGGCTCGCGGTCGTCCGAGGCCATGATTCCCGCCGAGGCCGCCTCGATGCCCTCGATTTTCCGTTTGGCCAGGGCCATCCTGAAAATCCCCTCCGCGATGGGGCTGCGGCAGAGATTTCCCGTACAGACGAAGAGGACTTTAAAGGGTTTCATGTTCCTCCAGGGTTCCGACCACCGACCGTATCGTTTCCGCGGAAACCGGCCCTTTTCTAAGCAGCAGGGGGACGTCGCGCGTGACGTCCACCAGCGTGGAGGGATCCCCCTCGATTCGTTCCCCCCCGTCGAGCACGGCGTCGAGCCCGCTCGGAAAATAATCCAGTACTTCCCGGGCGGACCGCGCCGGAGGTTTCCCGTCCGGATTCACGCTCGTCGAAATCAGGGGCATGGCCAAGGCCCGGAGCAGCGCCGCGCATACGGGATCGGGGGAAAGCCGGAATCCGATCCTCCTGTCCGGTCCGGTCAGAACCGACGGCAGTCTGGCGGAAGCTCGGAAAATCAGCGTCAAAGGCCCGGGCCAGAAGGCATCCATCAGGGGAACGGCCGTCGCGGGGATCTCCTCGACATATTCCCGAAGATCCGTCCGCGAACCCACCAGCAGCAGAAAAGTTTTCCGGACGTTCCTTCCCTTCAGCTCTTTGATCCGTTTGATCACCCCGCTGTCCGCTGGGTCGCCTCCGATTCCATAAACGGTTTCGGTCGGATACGCGACTATGCCCCCCCTGAGCAGGAGGTCGGCCGCTTCCCGTATCGGTTCCTC
>Ga0315274_10011294_pt1 | contig 12796 bp, 12 predicted proteins | sample YL17G02_20_MG_FD_203700 | JGI IMG/M metagenome (GOLD analysis project Ga0315274, IMG submission 203700) | Sediment microbial communities from Yellowstone Lake, YNP, Wyoming, USA - YL17G02_20 | ecosystem: Environmental > Aquatic > Freshwater > Lake > Sediment | place: USA: Wyoming | collected... | reverse complement strand
TCAGAATTTTCGCGATATTCATAAAAAGGTATATTATCTTTATAGAGATATTTCTGCTGTACTAGGGGGACCTCTAAAAAAAGGTTTATTTTTCTAGTTTTAAGCAAAGAAAGAATTATGTCTTTTATTATTAGAGGTATTTCCTTAGTTCCATGAATTTCTCCAAGTAAGATGAAAGATTTTTCATTTAATTCTTCTTTTAATTTTGAAGGAGATATTTTGTTTTTCATTTTATGTTCTCGATTATGTAAAAAGTCTCGTTCTCAAATTCTATCTTCTTAAAAGCATACCCCAATCTTGTAAGCATCATCTCAAACCAGCCTCTTTTTTCATGTTCCATCGCTCTTTTCGCCATTGTTCTTGTAGCAAAGCTCACAATAATAAATTTGCTTTTTATTTTTTTAAGAAGCTCTTCGCTTATCTTGTGCTTTGTTGACAATTCAAGAGGCTCAAGAACCTTGAACAAAAAGCATATATCTGTTTTTGGAAAGGTAACTTCTTTTATTTTTAGCAAGTCCATAACTTCTGCTTTTCCTTTCAAGTTTGTATGTTTCTGCATGATGTCAAAGTATTTTTCAAGAAATTTGCAGTCATTCTTGTTAAGCTCATAGACATAATATTCAATGATGCCAAAGTTAAACCATGGGAATGAAACAGGGTTTATCCCTGCTCCTAGGTCAAGTATGCTTTTTGGAATGCCTGTTATGCTGAATATTTCTCTATATAATGGGGGATAAATTTCAAGCCTTTCTCTGGTTGAGGTGTTTGTAGAAAGCAGTTTTTTATGAATCTCAATAAAATCACTGAAATTGTTATTTTTCAGACTGTTCTCAAGATCTTTTAACAGTTTTTCCCTATCCTTTATATTTCCTGTCTGGTATGCGCCTGTAACCTTATGAAGAATTTTGCGTATTTCCTTGATAATTTTCTTGTATTCTTTGCTTCTTTTCAGCTCATTATGGCTTTTTGACTCTATAATCTTTGAAAGCGCTCTTGAATTATGCTTCAAATACTTTGTAATTTCATTGAAAATAAACTCTTCCTTTACTCCTGCTATCTCCTTTTTCTCTTTAATGTCTTCCAAAAGAGTATTTATCTTACTATCATCAATTGATTTATTGTTAATTATCATAATCCAATAAGAACAAACAACAAAATTTAAATGTATTGGTGTTTTATAATAATAAGAAAGATGAAGCCGCATGTCACCTTTAAATTAGATTACAAGAGAGATGCACGTAATTACTGGAAAGCAGCCAACAGTACTCCCGCATGGGGCTATGATTTTTCTAAAGTAGTACTGCCTAAAATAAAAGAAAAAGTAAAAGGAAAATCTTGGGATAAATCAAAGGATTATCTTTACAGTTTATTAAGAAAGAATTACAAAAGAGATGGAAAAATGATAAATTTGGTAAACAAGCATTTTTCAGAGGCATGGAATCTTATAGAAGATGAGTATTTCAAAAGGCTTGCAAAAATAATGAAAAAGCCAATTTACACAAACAAATTTACTGCTTATATAACAACAATAAAAAGATATCCCTATAATGAAAAAGAAGATTCATTTATGGTTGGTTTTTGGGAATCTACTGTTTCTACATTATTAACTGCTGCTCATGAGATAATGCATTTACAGTTCTATAAATACTACTGGAAACAATGCAGAAAAGAGTTAGATAATGATAAAACAGACGACCTAAAAGAGGCATTTACTGTTCTGTTGAATAAAGAATTCTTGGATTTGATTGTTCATAGAGACGATGGCTATCCCAAACATCAAAAATTAAGACAATATCTTGCAAAGCAATGGGATAAAACCCATGACTTTAATGAAGTTCTTGGAAAAGGCATAAGCTATCTGAAAAAGCAGGGCTAGCATTTTTAATTAAAACCCCTAAACCAAAAGCTTTATATAGTATTATTACTATATAGTAGTATCAATACTATGGAAAATAAGCAATATGAAAAGCTGGTGAATAGCTTTAAAGAAGAGGATAAAACTAAAGTAGGCGGAGTTGCTGATTTTGTAAGTAAAGTCTATAATGCAACTTATTCTCATTATGTAAACAATGCTCTTGGAGGGATTAGAGGATTTATGCAATGGTATGAGCAAAGTGATAAAACAGAAAGTGACAAAGAACAGTTTATCAAAGATATGGTTGGAGAATCAGCAAATATTAAAAAGGTATCTGCTATTATGATGGGTATACCAAGAATGAAATTTGAGGATATAAAATTCACTGAAGACCCTGCATCAGTTGAAAGGAACCATACAATACCTTTAGAGGAAATTTTTAAGGAGAAATAAAATGAAAGCAAAATTAAGTGATATTGTTGAATTTTTGCAAAAAGGCAAAAAGGCAGGTATAATAGCATTATCAACCATAATTGCATCATGTCCTGTTTTTGCAGACAAACTTTATGTTAAAGGCGCTCAGACACAAATGAATCCAGCAGAATATAATGCCCAGATTCAGATTGTTTCTGTAGGAAATGGTTTTGGAAATGCTCAAAGCATGGGAATTGGATATGAAAAAAATATTGGCAAGAACTGTGCAATTGCATTAGACATTGAAAAAAATTCTCAAAAAGTTGATGCTTTAAAAGAAGAAATTGCAACAGGCAACAAGATTGTTTATGGACATAACAAACTTGACTGCACAAACATTGACCCAATGTTCATATATAATATTCAATTAGCAAAAAACACTTCTCTTGGAATTGGTGCAGGATTAGCTTTAACTCAAGCATATTTAGAATCTAAAAATGAAACAGACACTATAAACAGCACTTCAATGCTTTATGGCCCTAAATTTTCATTAGACCTTTGCCAAAAACTTGGCAGATTTTATATTGCAGCTGAAATCTCACAAAGAACAGGCAAGCAGGACAAATTAGACATCTCAGGCACAGAAGCAGGAATAAAAGTAGGAGTTGAATTCGGAGGAGAAAAATAAAATGTCACTTGAAAACATAATTAACTATGCAAGGGAGAAAATGCAAAAAATAAAAGAAATTGCCTTAAAGCCAATTTCTTTGAAAGAAGCAGTTTTATATGCAGGACTTACAGTATTGCCTATTCTTACAGCATGTGAGAACAAGCCTATAATAGGCCCTCTTGCACCAAGCATATCAAGCCAAATAATTGTTCCTTCTGCAGAAAGATATTCTGGTGAGCAAACAGCTGCAAAAGCACAGCCTCTTGAAAATCCTTATCATTCAATCGAGGGAAGAATTAGAAATCCAAATGGAACATGGAGCGATTATGCTCAATTGACAGATAATGACAGCGATGGATTATATGATTTAACAATTACTTCATCTCCTGATTATGGAGCTTATCAATTGCAGTCAAGAACAACATGTGGTGACAAGCAAACAGAAAGCGAAGCTGTTAATGTCGTATATCAAATGAATGAGCCTCAAAGCGACGCTGCATTGAATGCAATAATCACACCTTTAGTAAAACCAGGAAGCACAACTGATGGAGATGTGATTGCTGCTGAAATTAATAATCAATCATTTTTCGGTGGAAACTTTTATACTAACGATGTTCGTCTAACTATTTATGATTCAACTGCTGGGGGAAATCAAAGGGATTATATTGTTGATATTCAGGGTGCAGAAGATGATGGATTTAATTCACAAAAAAAGACAAATGCTGATGGTGCCAGTATAAGTTATAATAATATTGGAAATTATGATTCATATTCTGAATTAGAGAATACAATTAGTGGATTACAGAACCAAAAGTGGTCTAGGACTTACTAATAATAAATGGCTTCACTGGTTTTTTTGGAAATAACTGTGTCCAGGTTCTTATTTCTTTATGGCAATGGGGGCATTTTGGATATTTGAAAATTCCAATCCATAGTAATATCTGTTTCCCAACTTTATAGATAATATAGAAAATACAAAAATTAATTATAAGGTTGATAATAAGATTTGTTATTAGCGTTGATTGAGTTACCATATTAGATTTCCTTAAGGAACTACATAAGTAGCCTGACAATTATTGTTGTAAACTATTATTATTGCAGAGCCGCTTGACGGCCAACCCATAGTCTCGTGAGGAAGTATAGGCAGGACAGGCGAAATATCTGCTATTCCATTAGCTGCTGCCGCAGGGATTACATCTGAATCTATTTCATTTCCATTCTGTTCAATTACCCTAATCTTAAAGTCTCCGCTGACGCCGCCAGGATTATTTGCTCTGAATTTTATTTTTCCTTCACTTTGTTGAGGATATCCACCGACAAAAGTAATCTTTCCTTCTAGTAGAGGAACACAGATTAAACAGCAATCTTCAGGACAATTCATGCAATTCTCTCCAGTAACATCACCGCAACCATTATAGCCGCATCCATGCGCTTCTCCAATAGGTCCTGCTACAATGCACTCAGGCATCACTGCCAGGCCCTGCCAGACGAAAAGACGCAGCATTAATGGTGCTGGCGGAAATGGCTGTGTAAAAGTTGAAGAAATTAAAATATCATCTGCATAAACATCAGCGTCAACTGGCGGATATAATTCGCACGGCGAAAAGACACCGCAAATACTGACATTAAATGCTAAAGAAGTAGGAATCCTCGGATAAACAAATTGGCTTATAGTACAAGTATCATTATACAAAACAGCCTCTCTTATTGTATCGTTTTCAGAAGCTTCTTTGAGAATTTGCCTTTCAATAGTATAAATTTCCTCTGAAATGCTTGGCTTTTCTTGTTGCTTTGCTATAAGCGAGATAAAAAATCCCAAAATTATCATTATTGCTATTATAGACTCTAATATTCTAATCCATCCGTGCTTGTCTTTTTTCAAACTCTTCATTGTTGATATATTATATTTACATTCTGGCGAGGTGACGTCTCTCGCCATTTTATTTATTTTGATTATTACATTAACCTTAAAACCTATCTGAAAATAAATAATCTTACCACACCTGTATGTCCAGATAGGTTTTTATTATTTCCTTTTTGCCACCTTCTTCTTTTATCATTTCTATAGGAATCTCTCTTGCCTTAACAATTCCTCTTTCTGGCTTTATTCCAGTCATTTCAAAGTAAGGTCTCACAAATATAGCAAAATCACTGGATTCTGGGAAGTTAAATAATTTTTTCAGATTATCATAACCCCCACTACTATAATAGCTCGTGTTGAGATCTCTTAATTTGTTGTAAGAATAAAGCTTGTTCAATCTTGGTGTGCTGAAATTATATAATCCAGGAGAAATGCAGCCTGATGCTTGGGGTTCAGAACCAGGAACATTATCAAAAACACTGTCTGAAAAATACAATGTGTAAAGATTTGATGCAGAGCCTGATGAATCTATTGTTATGTTTAATAAATTGCCAGAGCCTGTAAAACCAAAATTCTTGTCATTTTGCTTGTCATCCTCAACAAAAATATAATACCTTCTCTTTTCTTGGTCTTCTATGTAAGAAAGATTAAAAGGGCATTCTATATTAAAACATCCACTTGGAGTTGTATAGATCATTACAGGAATTTCTAATAAAGAAAGGGTATAATTTTTTGCCTGTTCTTCTATAATATCAAGCAAGACATTTGATATGTCAGGCTTTTTTACAGGATTCAGAAATGTGAAGATGAATAAGAGAAAAATCAAAAATATAGAGAAAGATATTATCATCTCTAAATTGCTGTCTGCTCTTTTATTCTTTTTTGTTACTGACTTCATTTTTTGTTAATATTTTATTATCTGTTAATGTTTGATTGTTTGTAGCAGGCTCTGACGTCAGCCTGTCTTATTTGACATTACTGATAATTATTAGTATTTTCTCTTTTTTATACCCCTTTACTTGTTATTATGTATTATCCTTGTTTTTTATAATTTCCTATTTGTTGTTGTCGCTTACAGTCAGCTCTGTCCAGTGATTTCCTGCAATAGGAAAGATTTTATCATATAAGGCTCCTTTCATGCCTTTTTCACTGTAGCTATCATTATCATCAAATTTCCATGTGAATTTGAGATTATCAAAAGAGGTTAAGTCATCTATGCTTAATGTTGCATTGCAAAGAACTTTGCTGCTTATTATGCTTGAGCCTTCTTCTGGGCTTGAAATCACTGCAAGAGGAGCATCATCTTGTGTCGAATTTATAAGGATTCTTATGAAATCGCTTACTTCTCCGCCTCTTGGATCACTTACTGTAAGGGTTATTGTTTTTGGGCCCCCATTTTCTCCGGCTTTGTTTTCAGTGTATGTGTAAGAAGGATTTTTTTCTTTTGATTTATCTCCATTGTCAAAATTCCACACATATGTTAAATCACTATCATCCTCATCATAAGATTGCTGGGAAAATGAAATTGATTTATTTGTACTAAAAACATTTCCATATTTTGGAAAGATAATTTTTGCAAAGGGCGCTGTATTATCCTCTATTGTTCCTAATGTGTTTAATGAGTAAGATGCATTTGATACTTTTTTATCAGCTATTGTGGCATAAGCATAATATACTGCAGCATCAGGAACTTTCCATGTTGCTACAGCCTTATTGTTAACATCAACTGTTGCAGTTATGCTCTCAATGTATTTATCTTTAACAAGCAAATCTGCCAGAGTATTTAGTATTGGTGTGTCTGTTGCTAAAAGGCTTTCAAACCTGTATATTGTAAAGCTAACATGGCTTCCTTGCAAGTTAGAGCCAGTAGCCATTAACTTGACAGTATCGCGCATTGCAGCTCTTCCTGTTATTTTTTCAAGCATGTTTGCCCAGTAAACTTTTATTATACATCCTTCATCAGTTATGTTATTACAATTATTATCTATTCCATCACAGACTTCTAATCTTCCTGGATTAATTAAAGCATTATTATCATCACAATCATTGTTGCCGCTTGAGCATGTTGTTGAACTTGTAAAATTCATAGAACTGTCACAATAATCATCATTATCATTATCACAGCCTTCATCGACTTGTCCGTTATAATCATTATCTTTATCATCGCATATTTCTGGTGTTGGAGGAGCGCAGCCTTCATCGTTTATACCATTGCAGTTATCATCTGCAAGATTGCATTTTTCTGGCTGTGGCAAAACTTCATTTTCACAAGTGCTCCATCTGCCGGATCTGCATGTTTGTGTTCCATTTTTACAAATGCCAACATCGCTTGTGTTTGCAGGCCCTGTATAACATCCTTGAGACAGGCTTTCGTCTATATAGCCATCACAATCATTATCAATATTGTCACATATTTCATTAGTTATAGAAGAAATTGGACAATTTTCCCATTTTTCATTTTCATTGCACACATAATTTCCTTTTCTGTCACTTACAACCCTTCTTACTCCATCGCTTGCTTCACTTAAGCAGTTTTCATTTCCACAGCATTCTGCAAAACTTTCATAAACATCATTTTGAAAGCATAAATAATCATGATTCAAGCCATCATTTGTTCCTACAATGCCATAATTTGATATTTTAACTCCATGAGGGCCGCCTTCTCCATCTGTGTTTGCATCGCACCATAGCCACGACCCACCATTGCTGACACTTTCATAATTGCCTCTTGAATTTACTTTTACTTTTCCTTTATTTAATGATGCTGGCCACCATTTTTGACTGCTATATAAGCAAAGCCAATCTTCACTTCCTGACCATAATATGCCACCATTTTCTATTTTTGTGCTCCAGCCCCCCCACCTGCAGTCTTGGCTTCCTGAAGCGCATGTATCAGGCCAGCCGCAATCCCACCATACAGTTCCTGCGCACAAAAATCTATTGTCTTGTATATTACAATCCTTATCTTTTATCCCTACCTGATTCTGCTCGCCATAATAAGTGTTATAGCAGTCATCACAGCTTTTTGAAACACATATCCCATTCCTGCATGTTTTATCGCTTGCGCATGCTCCATTTAAAGTGCATGATGCTTTTTCTCCAACAATATTATATCCGCTATATTTAACATAATAAGTATTTCCATCGCACCATCTTTCAGTACTGCACTCACTGCATTTTTTGCAGTACATCTTGTTATCAAAACAATGTGTAATAATGCATGCTGCTTTTGCAGCTGATAAAAGAAATATGAATATGAAAAGCGATATTATTGCAAGGCTTAATTTGGATTTTATTTTCATTTTTTTTGGGTAATGTAATTTTTTATCTCCCTATCTTGGGGATTTTTATATTTTTATTGTTTATGTTTATTATCATAAAAAAGATAATTGCAGCTTCTGTTATATTTTTTGCCGGAGCTTCAGAAACAAATGCTGTTGCACCTTCCATTATCAAAAAAGTTATTGCAGAAATTATAGCACTATGTTTTATGCCTGCTTTTATGCTTCCCTCAGAAAGACTTCCTATTACAAGCCCTGCAAAAAATCCCTGAACAAGTATAAGGACAGTGAATATTGTTTTTAATATTTTATCCGTATCTCCTGCACTTGTAGTGGGCGCTCCTCCACCAAGACCTCCAATCCCTATGCCTCCTGCTCCTGCAAAACCCCCTGATTCTCCTATTGTCTTTTGTATCATTGGTATGAACTTAAACTGCATCACAAGCATTATAACTAAAAAAATCATAAAGATAATATAAAGCTGAACAACAGTATTATACATGCTGCTCTTTCTTGCTTTTTTAATATCTTCAACCTCAGAAACACTCTTTGATGTGCTTTCAAGTATATCGTCTATTTTTCCACCGCTTGCCTCTGCCTCTGTTATCAATGCTATTGAGCGGCTGACAACCTTGTTGTCAACGTCTTTTGCAAAAATAGTAAGAGCCTGTCTTACTGGAATTCCCAAAGCAATCTGATTTGCAAGTTTTGTAATGTGCGAGCCAAGACTGCCATATTCCTTATCCCTAACATTAATTATGCTTTTTGAGATAGGTGTTCCTGCTTTTACGCTTTCAACAAGATTTCTTGTAAACTCAAGAAACATATCCTCTTTTTCCTTCTCGCGGCCTGTTTCTATCATTGTTGACGCGATGAAAGGAAGCGCAACAATTAGCAAGGCTATTCCCAAAATAAAGATAAAGACTTTGCTTTTCATAAACAGAACAAGATCTGCTAGAAGTATCACTGCGCCAATGCCTATTCCTATCCAGTGCCTAGTTTTTAATTCCATTTTATTTTGATTTTATCCATTTAGCATAAAGCATTAATTTTTCAATCAGTTTCTTTCTGTTCTTTAAAGATGTTTTAATGATAAAATAAAGAAATTTCTCTCCAAAAATAACATGAATGTTGTAGGTTTTATTTTCAAAAAAACTATGATTTTCTAGATTATCCTTATAACTTGCCTCCCTTTCCATATAGTTATTCTTTTTACATATTCCTATTTGCTCAAAATCAGATTTGAATTTGAATTCATTTAAAAATGAGTCAACAAGTTTTGGAATAGCTTTGCTTTTTTTATCAGCTTTTATTCTGATAAAACTCTCTTCATTCCAGTGACCCATTCCTGCAATCAATAATTTTTCTTTTTTTGTTTTCATCTTTTTTTATCCCTCAGGAGCTGAAACTTTTAAGAATACAAGGAATCCTATGTTCAATGCGATTATTGCAAAGATGCCTATTATCCCCATTGTTCCTGGATCACCCCCTATGTTCATTGAGCCTATGATAGATAATATTAACATGAATATCAATGGAGCTGCAATAAGAAGGCCTGTATAAATATCAGCATATGTACTGCTTACCTCTACATATCTTTCTCTGCTTAACTTATAATCAAGAAGAGTGTTAGAGGCGCTCTTATCCAAGTAGAAACGCAAATCTCCTCCTGATGCAATTGTTGTTGCCATGCCACTAAGAAGGTTTGCGAGATTTTTGCTTGATGTTGATTTTGCAGTTTCTTTTAATGCTGTTATCAAGTCATGTCCGTAAAAATTAATCTGGTTTATCAGCTTTCTTATTTCAATTGAAGTTACAGGATAATCCTTGGATGTTGCTATTATGCTGAAAACCCTTGTAGGTTCTACTCCAGAGCCTGCTATCGCAGACATATGCATTGCAACAAAAGGAAGCTCGTTATTTATTTTTGATTGTATAGAAGAAGCCTGTGAAGAAGGATAGGCGAAAAAAGCCAACCCCACAAGAACAGGCAAGGCAAGAGAGATAAAAATATTTCTTATTATTGTGATAATTATCATGTTTCCAGGATAAAGAAATGCTAGAATAAATGCTCCTATTATGCCAATCATCAATGACAATAACATTCCAAGAATAGCCATTGAAATATAAGAGTTAAGAAGGTAAGGCATGTTTGCTTTTTTTAATGCAATGCCCAAATCGTTGGTTTTTTCTGCCAAAGAAAGAGAAAGTCCTGGAAAAAGCCTTGCTGCAAAAACATTGAATGGATTTGGAGTGAAAGTGAATTCAGCTTCTTTTTCCTTTTGCCTTTCTTTTGGCTCTTCTTTTATTTTTTTCTTTAGCTGTTTCACTAATCCCTTGTCTATCCTCAACTCTTCCATAAATTTTCTTTTTTGTTCAGAAGTCATTGTGATATTAGCTTGTACTTTTCGAGGTGCAATAATTTCATTAGGTACTTTATTCAGAGGAGAGGTTGCCTGTTTTTTTTTAAAAATGTTAAGATCCATTTTACTTTTTGATTATCCTTTTATCCCTAATTTTGCAAGCACGGCCCCTGGATTCTTATAGTAATTGTTGATTATCTGCTGAACAGTATTGAAATCATTTATTTTTTGTTTATACATTGCATATATAATTTTAACTCTGAGAGTGAACTCACTGACAAGCTGCTCATTAGTAAGGCCAAATCTTGCCATTATCTTTTCAAAAACCTTGCTGTCTGTCTTGAAGAAAAATTTGTCAGATGCAGGGTCCCACATAAAAGGGGTGTTTGTCCGGGCAATCCCTTCAGGAGTTACATCAATTATTTCAATTATTCTAGCCAGTCTTCTTGTTTCCTGTTTTTTTACTATTGCATGCGTCATTACTGCAACAACATCCAGAGAATTAACTAAAGTCGGACTTAAATTTATCGGTGGAGTTTCTAACCTTCTTATTACTGTTTCAACAGAGTCTGCGTGCATTGTACTTATTGATGAGTGTCCTGATGCCATACCCTGAAACAAGACAAATGCCTCTTGTCCTCTTACCTCTCCAACTATTACATAATCAGGATTCTGTCTAAAAGATTCTTTAAGCAGTGAGAATAAATCTACTTCCCCTATGCCTCCTATAGTTATTCCCATTCTTGCAACACTTGGAAGCCAGTTTTCTCTTGGCAGTCTTAATTCCCTAGTATCTTCAATGCTTACAACTCTTGCCTCTGGTGGAATGAAAAATGCAATTGCATTTAGCAAGGAAGTTTTTCCTGAAGCTGTTCCTCCGGCAATCATTATATTACACTTATACTGCAAAAGTAGCCAGAAATATGCAAGCATTTCTGGACTTAATGTATTAAAACTCAAAAGCTGCACTGGTGTCCATGGGATTTTTGTGAACTTTCTGATTGTCATGGTTGGGCCTTTGCTTGAAACATCTGCTGTATAAGTTGCATTTACACGAGAGCCATCTGGCAAAGTTCCATCAAGAAGTGGAGAAGCATAAGAAACATATCTTCCGCATCTTTGTGCGAGCTTTTCTACAAAAGATGCAAGTTTTTCCATTGAAGAGTATGTTAAACTTGTCCTTAAATTCCTGTAAACACGGTGTACAATATAAACAGGAGTATCTACCCCATTGCATTCAATATCCTCTATAAAATAATCTTTTATTAAAGGCTCTAATTCATTCAGACCTATAAAATCCCTGTAAAGATAATAAAAAAGTTTGTGATAAGATGAAGGCGGAATTTTCATGCCAAGCTCAGCCATCACAAGCCTTGCAGTCTTGTCAAGATAATTAATCATAGCAGACAACTCTTTTTCTATCACAACATTGACATTAATCAGCTCTTTTGTCCCCATCTCTAATTTTTCAAGAGCATCCTGCTCTTTTTTTGAGAGTAATGGCTCTTCTATTTCATAAATAACTTCTTGTATAATTGGGTCCCAGTGTATATGCACAGAAACATACGGCGAGATTAGAACATATCTCACATTTATTTTTGTCTTGTCATCAAATTTTGGCAGAGGCGGAATTTGTGGTGTTAGGTCTATCTCAATTCCCTTTTCTTTTTCTCCCCCAGGTACTATTATTCCTACCATAGAAATTACCTCAATTACCTCTTTTCTCCTCGTATTTAAAAAGCCGGCATTGTATTTAAATTTAACGATAAATTTAAATTAAGTTAATATAAGAAGAGATTGAGATAGATAAAGAATTACATTATCAATAATTTTGTTGTGAATAGATCTGCTTTTTATATCTCTCAAAGACTAGTAAGATATTATCCAAGAAAGAACATTATTAATTATTTGCTTAATTGAAGTTGACTAGTCAACTTCAATATCTATCTGCTGCAGGCTACGAGTTACTGTAGGAGTTCCAGCAGCACCCTTATTTTCTATCTGTATCTTATAAGGTGTTGCAGAAGGCTGCAAGACTTTGTCTTCATCAGCATCATTTACAGTCAGATTAATATCATTATATTTTAAATTGAGTGTTACAACAAAATTATCCCCTATTTTTGCGGTTGTCATATTCAGTCTTCCTGCTTCTACTGTTGCTCCTAATTCAGAGGCTTGATAACTGGAATCACCTAAAACCCATTCAAGATAATTACCCCCTCCAGAAATAGTCATTATGCCTCTTCCTAATTTTAACTCATAACTTCTTCTGTTTCCTGTTGCTTTTCTTATATCAAAAACTAATTTGTCAAAATCATTCATGGCATTTACAGTTTGCTCTGTTATAAACCT
>Ga0315274_10011293_pt1 | contig 12797 bp, 10 predicted proteins | sample YL17G02_20_MG_FD_203700 | JGI IMG/M metagenome (GOLD analysis project Ga0315274, IMG submission 203700) | Sediment microbial communities from Yellowstone Lake, YNP, Wyoming, USA - YL17G02_20 | ecosystem: Environmental > Aquatic > Freshwater > Lake > Sediment | place: USA: Wyoming | collected... | reverse complement strand
GATGCTGATACAGGCGTGCAGTGCCGAGTATCGCCCGAACCAGGCGCTGGCTGTGGGACCAGGTGGCAGTGATGCTGTCCCTATGCTGAAGGACCGTACCCAGATCGCGGGCCGTGCCACGGCGTATGTCTGCGTGACGACGAACAAGAGCGCCTGCCTGGCTCCGGTCACCGATTCTGAGGAGCTGCACAAGCTGATCTATGAGCAGTGAAAGCTACAGGCTGACGGCGCCATGAATGAGACCGTGCCCCTTTCGAAGCGACTTTGGTCGTTTGCAGCCTGGGGACAAGGTGGTACCATGTGTCTGCAACGCATGGTGAGATGCCCCTTCTGATGCGCGTTGCATCGTCTGTCTTTTTCGGAAGGGGATGGCATGCAGTAAGGAGTCGAACATGATCAGCATAGGCAAAGAAACCAAGTTGCGGCCTGAAAAGGTCATAGAGAAGGCTATCGCGTTCTTTGGGCCCCAGGGAGTAGGACTGGAAGTAGAGGACTCGGGCGAGGGGTGCGCTCGGTTTGCGGGTGGCGGCGGATTTGTGTATGTTTCCGCTTGCAAAGGGGAAAAGCGGACCCAGGTTAGCGTTGAGGCCCGAGAGTGGGAGCCGCAAGCCAAGCAGTTCGTAGCCAAGCTGTAGGTGCAGATAACTCAGGAGGACGCCGGTGATGACGAGCGAACCGAATACGATCACGCTCCCGGTACAAGGTATGACATGCGCGTCGTGTGTTAGCCACGTGCAAAAGGCTCTCGAGGAAGTAGCTGGCGTCAGTGATGCGTCGGTAAACCTGGCGACGGAGCAGGCAACCGTGCGTTTCGAACCCGGACTTGTACGTCTAGAGACGCTGACCGAGGCGGTCCGCGAGGCGGGATATGATGTGGCTACTGAGAAGCGATCGTTGGCGATCGGGGGCATGACGTGCGCCAGTTGCGTGTCTCACGTCGAACACGCGCTGTCCCAACTGCCAGGCGTTCTCAGTGTCAACGTGAACCTGGCAACAGAGAAGGCGAGTGTGGAGTATGTGCCCACCATGGTCACATTGGGCGATCTGCGTCGCGCAGTAGCGGATGCAGGGTATGAGGTGCTGCCCACGGAAGAGGAAAAGGCTGAAGACGAGCTGTCGCGCGAGGAGCGCAAGATGCGCTCGGCGAGACGGAACATGTTCTTGGCCTGGGCGTTCACAGTGCCGATTATCCTTTGGATGCTGCCAGAGATGATTGCCGGGATCGCTTGGCCCAACATGATGGTCTTCGAATTGGGAATGCTAGCTCTGGCCGCGCCCGTGCTCTTTTGGGTGGGTCGCCGTACCTATGTGGCAGCGTGGAGTTCGACGATCCACGGCGCACCGAATATGGATGCCCTGATTGCGCTGGGGACCGGGGCCTCGTATCTCACTGGTATCGCTTCGTTCTTTGCCCCGATCCCTAGCTATGCCGCGGTGGCGGCCATGATCATGGCTTTCCATCTGACCGGACGATATGTTGAGGCCAGTGCAAAGGGTCGGGCTTCGCAGGCGATCCGAAAGCTGCTGGAGCTTGGCGCGAGGACTGCGCGCCTGGTAGTTGATGGCGCCGAGCGCGAGGTGCCCATCGAGATGGTCCAGGTGGGCGACATGATGGTGATCCGGCCGGGCGAGCAGGTGCCCACCGATGGCGTACTCGTGGAGGGGGAAGGCGCCATCGACGAATCAATGGCCACGGGCGAGTCGATGCCGGTCAGCCGTCACCCTGGCGACGAGGTGATCGGAGCGACGATCAACCAGGATGGGTTCTTGAAAGTGCGAGCCACGCGCGTGGGCAAAGACACTTTTCTCGCGCAGGTGGTACGCCTGGTGGAGCAGGCGCAAGGGACAAAGGTGCCCATTCAGGCTTTCGCAGACAAGGTAACGGCGGTGTTCGTGCCGATCGTTATTGTGATCGCTGTCTTGACATTCCTGAGCTGGGTCTTTCTTCCCGACGTGCTGCGCCCTGTGGCCGTGTGGGCCAGCGGGCTGCTTCCCTGGGTTGATCCAAGCCTGGGGTCTTTCACTCTGGCGCTGATCGCTGCCGTGTCGGTATTGGTGATCGCCTGCCCGTGTGCCCTTGGCCTGGCCACACCCACAGCTCTGATGGTTGGCAGCGGCATTGGGGCCGAGCATGGAATCCTGATCCGCTCTGGCGAGGCCATACAGGCTATGCGATCGGTTCGGATGGTGGTATTCGACAAAACTGGCACTTTGACCCAAGGCCAGCCAGCGGTCACGGACGTGGTGGTGAACGAGACCATGGATCCGGCGAATAGGGGGCCGAGGGGGCGCCAGCTTCCTGAGACGGTGCTGCGATGGGCAGCCTCGGTGGAGATTGGGAGCGAACACCCACTGGGCAAGGCGGTAGTCCGCCGAGCCACCGAACAGGGCCTGGCACTGGGAGAGTTGGCCGAGTTCGTGAATGTGCGGGGAAAGGGAGTAAAGGGCATGGTCCGCCTCGGGGCGGAAGATGGCGTTGGCCAGAGGGTGCTGGTAGGCAGCCGCAGCCTGCTCGAGGAGAGTGGTCTGGCAGTTGTAGAACTGGAAGACGAGATGCGGCGGGCCGAACAAGAGGGCAAGACGGCGATGCTGGTGTCCGTCGGCGCAGATCTCGTGGGCCTGATAGCCGTGGCGGACACCCTAAAGGACGACGCTGTGGCCGCCGTGCAAGAGCTCAAGGCGATGGGCGTAGAGACTGCGATGCTGACTGGCGACAATCGACGCACAGCACAAGCGATTGCGCGCCAAGTGGGCATTGAACGGGTGCTGGCCGAAGTGCTGCCGGAGGACAAGCTCAGAGAGATACAGCGCTTGCAGCATGAGTTTCGCTCAGCTTCGAATGGGCCAAAGGGCCTTGTCGCTATGGTGGGCGACGGTATCAACGACGCGCCGGCGCTGACCCAGGCAGACGTGGGGATAGCCATCGGCACTGGCACGGACATTGCCATTGAGGCGGCGGACATAACTCTAGTGCGCGGCAATCTATCGGGCGTAGTGAGTGCGGTGAGGCTATCCAGGGCTACGTTCAACAAGGTGTTGCAGGGATTGTTCTGGGCCTTTTTCTACAATGTGGTCATGGTCCCGCTGGCGGTACTGGGGATGATGCATCCTGTGTTGGCCGAGATCGCTATGGCGACCAGCTCTGTGACGGTTGTAACGAACGCAAACCTGCTGCGAAGGGTGGACATCCGCCCGGAGTACCAGCGGTAGAGATGGGTGGAATGCCCGTGGTAGGTGCGCGATGAGCGCAAAGGAGCGAAGGAAATGAGCGAAAACGCGCTGGACACCATTCGCAAGCGCAGGACGGTCCGCAAGTTCACAGACGAGAATGTCAGCCTGGAGCAGATCGAGACTCTCGTCGAGCTGGCGATGTGTGCACCGAGCCGCCTCGATCGGCAGCCCTGGCATTTCGTGATCATCCGCGATAAGGCACTGCAGAAACAGGTCGCCGAAACGCTGCGCATTCATCCCTACCTGGAGCAAGTGCCCGTGGTAGTGGCGGTCTGTGCGCTGCCCGGTTTGTCGCCCACTTGGGCTATGGACGTCAGTGCAGCGATAGAGAACATGCTGATAGCCGCTACGGCGATGGACCTGGGCACGGCCTGGGTCGGCGCTCCAGACAGCGTGATGTGGAGCATGTGCGAGGAGCTGCTTCGCGATGCGCTGGCGCTGCCGGCTGAAGTCCGTATGGCAGCGCTAGTCGCCGTGGGGCACCCGCAGCAGGAATTGCCGGCGCACGGAAAAGAGGACCGTTTCGACCCTCTGAAGGTGCACTATGGCAGATGGGACAAGAGAAGGCTAGCGTAGGAAGCAACAGCGCCCGAGCGACCATTCGTAGATGGTCGCTCTCTCGTTTGGCAGCCCGGCCAGCCTGCTGGCGATCCCTACGGAAATGCTCCGGGCGAGAACCTGTAGGCGTGCAGGACCTGCACGCACCGGCGATTCTCGCATAGTGGACCAATGTGCAGTGGAGGACGCGTTCCCTTGACGTGGGGAGTCACGGGTGTGCGTACAAGCGAGCGTAGACGTCGTACTGTCGGTAGATCTCGCGCACGTAGCGCTGTGGCTCTTCACGGGTAATGACCTCCACAAAGAGATCGGGATCTCCCTGGGCCGCGTTCATCCATTTGGAGCCGTTTGCGGGGCCGCCGTTGTAGCCGGCGAGGGCAGTCATTACATCTCCATTCGTCTGCTGAAGGATGCGGTCCAGGAACCAGGCACCGAACTTGACATTCACATAGGCTCGCTTCAGCAGATCCTGTCTGAAGTCTGGGTAGGGCACCATGCTGGCGATCCAGTCGCCGGTCGATGGCATGATCTGGGTCAGCCCCACTGCACCAGCCCAAGAAGAGACCTGGTCATCAAAGACGCTCTCCTGTCGAATCAGGGCAAACACAAGGAGTGGGTCGAGCTTGTAGGCGGTGGCCTCTGTTGTGACCAGGTCGTCAAAGTAGATAGGGAAAGCTAGACGTTGTACGAGCCGCGGCATGTCGAGCACGGACGTTTCGGGGGCCAGGGAGATGAGATCAGACGCTGCCCGAACCGATAGCGCGTACAGGCCCAGATTGCGGCCCAGGATGGCAAGCCGGTAAAGCTGCACGGGGTCCTGGGAAGCGGCCTTGCGCAGGCTGTCCAGCTCGTCCTGGGCCTGGCTGCGCAGACCGAGAGCAAGCAGTTCCACCGCCCGACGGAACTGGGCATTTCCCGCCAATTCGGCGGATACCTCACCCAACGCCACACCCTGCGCGGCGGCCGCCCAACTCCGCAACCAGACCTCAGCTTGCTTTTCCTCGGCTAGCTCATCGCTGGCCATCTCCAACTGCGCCGGCGGCCGCGGCCAGAGGAACGTCTTGCCATTGCTGGCCAGCATGTGAGCGGCTCGGAGCCCGTAGTAGTCGCGAGGGTGGTCTGCGGCCAGAAGCTGCAGGAGGTCACGAGCCTCTGCCACCTGACCCTGGGACCACAGGACCTTCCCCAGCCAGTAGCGAGCCCGGTCTGACTCTGGGTAGTTGGGGTAGCTGGCGATCAGCACCCTCCACGCTTCCTTGGCGCCACTGATGTCACTGCCCCGATAGCGACAGATGCCCGCCCGGAAGCGGGCGGCGGGCGCCTGGTTGGCGTCGGTGTGCTCGTCGGCCAAGGCAGTATAGACATCCGCGGCCTGGGCGAAGCGGTCAGCCTGTTCGAGTAACTGTCCGGCTTCCCACTGAGCCTGTGGAGCCTGCGGGTGCTCCGGTTGAGCGCTGGCGAACTCGGCAAACGCCCGTACGGCGTCGTCGATATGTCCTAGCTTGCTCAAAGCTCGTGCTTTGGTCAGCCATAGGTCGCCCCAGTGGGGGATGGTGTTTGGAAATGCGGACAGGGCGCGCTCACATTCCCGTACTGCCAGGTCGAATGACCCTGAGTTGAGGTAGGAGAGAGCAACATAGTAGTGGGCATCACTGTTGTAGCCAGGCGTAGCCGCCATGTAGCGATAGAGGGCTGCGACTGCAGCATCATAGCTTCCGGCATAGTAGTTGACCAGCCCCCGCTGGTATTCGTTCACCTGCACACCTGCGTCGACCAGGGCTACCAGGGCAGCATGGGCATAGCCAGACTGCGGGTCACCATTGACGGCCTGGGCGAACGCCGTCAGGGCCTGCTGCTCCTGCCCGGCCAGGCGATAGACTTCACCCTGCAGGTACCAGATCCGTGCCAGACGGTACGCATTCTCTGACCGGTCAGCAATTCCCTGAAGCCAGTCAATAGCGTCCTGATAGTGCCCCCAGGCAGAGTATGTCAGGGCGATCTTTTCCTGTAGGTCATACTGCTGTCCCAGGTCCGGCGCCTTTTCCAGAGCACGCTGATATGCCCCAACCGCACCCTCATAGTCTGCTACAGACGTCAGGCTGTTGCCGATGCGGGTGTAGACGAGATCCGCGAGGGTGTCCTGCTGCGAAAGATAGGCACGATAGTGCTCGACTGCGAAGGCATAATCTCCTGTGCTTGAGTAGGCTTCGGCCAGGTAAAAGTGCGCCGCGGGCACGCGGTGGTCGATAGGGTAGTCAGTGGCGAACTGGGCCAACACGCTCCGCACGGTCTGGTAGTCGCCATCCAGATAGGCACAGACCCCGGCCTCGTACAGGGCCTCTGCCGCTTCCTCCCCCTTGCCGGAAGCCTGTACCACGGCGCCGAACTGGGATCGTGCCTCACGATAGTCACCGTTTCGCTTGGCGAGGTATGCGTTGGCCAGCCGTACAGCAGGTTTGGGCGTTGGGGACGGCGTCAAGGTCCGCGTGGCCGTGGGCGTCGGCGACGGAGGCGGCGATGGCGTCCACGTGGGCGAAGGTGTAGGGGTCACTGTGGCTGTGACCAGATGGGGAAGCGCCGTTGGTATCTGTGCTTCCATCGCACCCATGCCGTCGCTCGGGCCTGCGGGTTCGGGTGTGTGGACGGTCTCGACAACACTCGAGGGTCCCCACCGCTTGCCATAGCGGAGCACAGCCAGTCCGGCGAGGGTGGAGACAAAGAGCAAAGCCATTACCAGAAACAGAAGATGGCGTAGCTTCATCGTAGCCCCATTATCGTCAGTTCCCCTGGCGTGTCAACCCGTGGATGAACGCGGTGCCGGTGCGACACCCGGGCTGGGTCCCGACCAGACACCACTGCAGGCCGCCTCTATACACTGCTGTAGAGTGCCGAAGCACACCTGCAACCCAGAATGGGACGGCGTGTAGAAGGCCATCTTGGCCGAGTTGGTGGCCATCACTCGGAAACCGAGTTGCTCCACCGGCGCAACCAGCATACAAGTGTCGGTGATGACATGTCCTCCCGCTCGCTCGATCGTCTCCACATCGGCGGACGCACGCTCACGCGTCTGTTCTGCAGTAGTGATCCACAGCGCAGCCCTGAGATGGCGACCTGCCGTGGCATGGGCTATTTCGGCGATCTCGTGAGCCGAGGCGTGCGGGCAGCCGATGGTGACCAAGTCGACGTGGAGTCCACTGGTTGCACTCAAGGCGGCATATCCCGGTGCCAGGTCGCCTATGGTCAGCCGCTGGGCGTCCGAGGCAAGCATGTCCGCGACACTTGCTTCCGGGGTCAGGCCGGCGATGTGGTAAAGGGCCACAGCACCGGTGGCAGCCATGGCAGCGCCAAGGGTCTTCAGTCCGTCAATCAAGGAGTCGCCCGTCGAAAGCCAGGGATCGGGCACTAAACAAGACCCTTCAGCACGTAGCGACGCACTGCACGACGGTGCATGAAGGTGAAAACAGGGGATGCCGTCACGCACCCGTGTGCCCACGAGGTAGCCCAGTGCGCCCCAGTCCGACACTTGCTCGAGGGGACAATGCACATCCACCCGATAGTTGGCCAGGCGATGGCGATCAAGATGCAGGCCATAGGCCGCAGCTCGGCCGCAGATGGCAGCGGCCAAGGCGCTCGGCCCACCCTCGCGGTTGGTCCGCGCGCCGAGCACCGAGTTAGCAAAGCTCACTGCCGAAGACTCGGACCAGGCAACGTGCTCGCCGAATTCTGGTGGGCTGCTTACCAGGTAGGGCGTGCAGGTACAGGTCAGGGCAATCCCCATGGAGGCATAGGCGTCAAGCACCGCCTGCTGTTGTCGGGCGAAGCTTTCGGGAAAACCCAGAGTCCGCCAACGGTGCAGATCCATCCCTGCCGGGTTTAGGGTCGTCGGCACGCGGACCCGGGCCCCCTGCGCAGCCCACTGGCAGAGAAACTCAAGCCCTGCGTGCCCCAGGTTCTTGTAGCTCACCCCGGCCACCTGGACGCTGGCCACGGGCACCAGCGACTCGGCGCCATAGATCGTGCCCAGTGCCACCACGATCTCGATCGCCCGCTGGACGGCCGGACCCTGGTCGCCACCTAACATGCCCTTCTCTTCGGTCGTCAGTTCGATCTGGTGCTGATCGCGCATGATCCCCTTCCTTCCGTGGTGTGCCAAGTGTAGGGAGGTTGCCGAGAAATGTCAAGTGTTCACTCTTGCCCGTGCCTCTGGATTCGGGTATAATGCCATACATGAGCGGGTACCACTCGGTTTGGGACGCCATGAGGAGTCTGCGGTGAAGGCGCTGATCACTGGCATCTCTGGGTTTGTTGGTAGCCATCTGGCTGAGTATCTGCTGGCTCACGGAGGCTGGCATGTGGCGGGCACGGTCTACGGCCCCTACGACAACATCCAGCCGATCATGTCGGAGCTGGAGCTGTACCCGGCCGAGCTGTCGAGATTGCCGGTGGTCGAGTTCATTCTGGACCGGTCCCGGCCGGATGTTATTTTCCACTTGGCAGCGATGGCAGTCACTGGGCGGTCATGGCAAGATCCTGCTGCTACACTGCAGGCGAACGTTGGCATGCAGGCCAATGTCTTGCAGGCCATAGTCAACCTCAAGCTCCATTGCAGGATCCTGGTTGTGGGTTCCAGCGAAGAGTATGGGGTAGTGTCACCTGAAGCGCCGCCAGTTCCAGAGGAGACCGCCTTCCGCCCAGTTAACCCCTACGCAGTGAGCAAGATCGCGCAGGACATGCTGGGTCTGCAGTACTACCTCAGCCACAGGTTGGATACTGTGCGGGTGCGTCCGTTCAACCATATTGGCCCGCGTCAGGGACTTGGTTTCGTGGTGCCTGATTTCGCGTGCCAGGTGGCAGGCATTGAGGTAGGTACGCAGGCCCCGATCCTAAGGGTGGGGAACCTGGATGCAGAGCGCGACTTTACCGATGTGCGCGATGTGGTGCGGGCCTATGGTCTGCTAGCGCTGCGAGGGGACTCGGGGGAGGTGTACAACGTGGGATCCGGGCAAGCGCACGCCATCCGAGAGGTCCTACGCCATTTGGTGACCCGTAGCGCTGTACCGATCCGTGTTGAGCCCGACCCGGAGCGAATGCGCCCCAGCGACATCCCACGCATGGTCTGCAACTATGCGAAGCTCCGAGCACGCACGGGCTGGGAACCATCCATTCCCTTGGAGCGCAGCCTTGCTGACGTACTGGACTACTGGCGAGGGCAGGTACGAGCAGGGCAGAAAGGGGAGAAAGGTCGATGAAGACTGCGTTGATCACGGGCATTACCGGTCAGGACGGGTCGTACCTGGCGGAGTTCCTCCTGGAGAGGGGCTATCAGGTCGTGGGAATGGTCCGGCGCAGCAGTACCGTAAACTTTCAGCGCATTGAGCACATCCAGGATCGGTTGGTGCTCGCGCCAGGGGACCTCTTGGACCAAATGTCGTTGGTGGACGCGCTGCGGGACCACAGTCCGCAAGAAGTGTATAACCTGGCTGCCCAGTCCTTTGTGCCCACATCGTGGCACCAGCCCGTTTTCACAGGTGAGGCGACAGCACTCGGTGTGACGCGGATGCTGGAAGCAGTCCGAATCGTTGACCCGAGCATTCGGTTCTACCAGGCGTCCTCGTCCGAGATGTTTGGGAAGGTGCGCGCTGTGCCGCAGAATGAGAATACGCCATTCTATCCCCGGTCGCCGTACGGTGTAGCCAAAGTGTACGGGCACTGGATCACGGTGAACTATCGCGAGAGCTATGGGCTTTTCACCTGTTCTGGCATCCTGTTCAACCATGAGAGCCCGCGTCGGGGCCTGGAATTTGTCACGCGTAAGGTGACCCACGGCGCAGCGAGGATCAAGCTCGGCCTAGCCCAAGAGCTACGCCTGGGCAACCTCGACTCACGGCGCGACTGGGGATTCGCGGGAGACTATGTCAAGGCGATGTGGCTGATGCTGCAGCAGGATGATGCCGACGACTATGTCGTAGGCACAGGCGAAACCCATTCGGTGCGAGAGTTGTGCGAGGTGGCGTTCGGCCACCTGGATATGGATTGGGAACGGTATGTGGTGGTAGACCCCAAGTTCTATCGCCCCGCTGACGTGGAGTTGCTGGTCAGCGACCCCAGCAAGGCCAGGACGAAGCTGGGATGGCAGCCCGAGGTAGATTTCGGGAGGCTGATCCAGGTGATGGTGGACGCGGACATCAGGCTGCTGCGCGAGGAACACGGTCTATCCTGATGCGCCTGGTTGACACGCACGCTCATCTGGACGACGTCAGGTTCGGGGCGGATGTGGAAGACGTCATCCGTCGGGCGGTGGACGCTGGCGTCACGCAGATGGTCACGGTGGGGACTGACCTGCCCTCGAGCCGCGCGGCCGTGGCTCTGGCCCAGAGCCACGACGAGGTCTATGCGACTGTGGGCCTTCATCCTCACCACGCTACGACGCTGACCCGCGCCGTGCTCGACGAGATGCGGGACCTAGTCGGATGCCCCAGGGTCGTGGCCATAGGTGAGACCGGCCTTGACTTTTTCCGCGACCTTTCCCCAAGGGAGACACAGTGCGAGGCATTCCGCGTTCAGTTGCAGTTGGCGGTGGAGACGAACAAGCCGGTGGTGGTGCACATTCGGGACCAGCCAGGCAGGAGCCAAGCCCACGATGAAGCAATGGCCATCCTCCACGGCTGGGCGGTGGACCTTCCCGCATCGCGCTGTGCCGACCTAATGGCCAGGCTAGGCGTTCTGCACTGTTTCTCCGGAGGAGAGCGTTGGGCGCGGGCAGCGCTGGAGCTGGGTTTCTTCCTGGGCATCGATGGCCCAGTGACGTATCCCAGCGCCAAGGGTCTACAGGCAATGGTAGCTGACCTGCCACTGGAGGCATTGCTCCTGGAGACGGACTGCCCATATCTGTCGCCCCAACCACAACGGGGATGCCGCAATGAGCCAGCCTTTTTGCCGTACATTGCCGCCCAAGTCGCTCGACTCAAAGGGGAAAAGGACCAGCACGTGGGCCAGGTTACCGCGGCAAACGCTCGCCGCTTGTTCCATCTGCCTGCGGTGCCAGAGTAGCCGGAGCACCGTCAGTTGCGGGAGGGCATGCTGTCTGCTTCAGGTACCAGCACAGGATCCGTCGATCTCTCTATTGTGATCGTCAATTGGAATGTACGCGATCTGCTGCGGCGCTGCTTGCAGTCGATCCTGGTCCGAGCCATTCCCCTTGCAGGCGCATCGGGTGCCTGGCAGTTCGGATTGGGCGGCCAGCGAGCCTTCAGCGGAGAGATTCTGGTTATCGATTCCGCGTCGACGGATGATAGCGCGTATATGGTTCGCCAGGAGTTCCCCGAAGTGCGCCTGTTTGCCAGCCCGACTAACCTTGGATACACTGGAGGGAACAACCTGGGGATGACGAAAAGCCGAGGACGCTATGTGTTGCTGCTCAACGCAGATACCGAGCTGCTTGGCGATGCGTTGGGCACGATGGTAGCCTACATGAATGAGGGCCCTGATGTTGGGGTGGTGGGGCCGCAGTTGCTGTGGCCCGACGGCAATGTGCAGTCATCAAGACGACGGTTCCCTTCGTTGTGCACAGCCTTTGTGGAGAGCACATTCCTGCAAAAGTGGTTTCCCGGACATCCTGAGCTGCGGCGCTACCAGATGCTGGACCGCGCCGATGGTGTAACAGGGGAGGTAGACTGGGTTACGGGAGCATGTATGCTGGTACGGCGGGAGACATTCGAGCAGGTTGGCATGCTGGATGATAGCTACTTTATGTACTCGGAGGAATTGGACTGGCAGAAACGGATCAAGGCAGCAGGCTGGAGGGTGGTGTATCTGCATTCGGCAAAGGTTGTGCATCACCTGGGCGGAAGCAGTGGACAGGTCTCTGTCCTGACCCAGGAGCGGTTTGGACGCAGCAAGGTGCGCTATTTCCGCAAGCACCATGGCCGGCTTGCCGGAGAGATGGTGCGTTGGTGGCTGTTAGCGAACTATGCGTATGAATGGGCGATTGAGGGTACCAAATGGTGCGTGGGACACAAGCGCTCTCTGCGCGCCGAACGGATGCGTGGCTATGGGCAAGTCCTGCGATCGGGCCTTCGCGGCTAGCGGCCGTCAGGTCGTTTGAAGCCTTCGCCCAGCACCTCCTGAACGTGGCCGATGATGACAAACGCTGCCGGGTCAATGGTATAGACCATCTGTTTGAGTTGGCTGACCTCGGACTGCCTGACCACCGAAAGAAGGACGTCTCGCACGATTCCGGTGTAGCCACCTTGCCCATGCAGGACTGTGACGCCCCGCGCCAGTTGCTGCAAGATAGCCTCCTTGACCTGATCGGCGCGTCCGGAGATGATCGGGGCTGACTTGGAGTAGCTGAGGCCCTCTTGCACGAGATCGATGGCGCGGCTGGAAGCATATGACAGGATGAGGGCGTACAAAGCACGTTCCCAGCCCAGGACGAGCCCCGCGGCGCCCAGAATGGCAGCGTTCAGCACTAGTAGCCAGGCTCCCAGTGACATGCCGGTCCAGCGGTTCAAAAGCTGGGCCAGGAAATCCGTACCGCCAGTTGTTCCCCGGGCACGAAACACGAGGCCCATGCCGAGGCCATCGAGGAGGCCTCCATAGATGGTGTACAGCAGGGGGTCCGTGGTGACAGGGTGTACGCGGTTCGCCAGCAAGTCTATGGTCAGGGCTATCACCGAGGTGGCAAAGACGGTGCGCACGGCGAACCGTCTTCCTCCACTCCACCTGTAGCCTGCCAACAGAAGAGGGACGTTGAAGAGCAGGGTGGTGAGGCCGACTGGAACGTGTAGCGTGTAATGTAGGATCGTGGCAACGCCGGTGAGGCCGCCGGGGACTACCTGGTTGGGGATCGCAAACAAGTCTGCGGATAGGGCGATGAGGATTGCCCCAACGGTGATGGTGGCATAGTCGGCCAAGACGCGTCCGCGGATAGAGTGCTCAAGGTACATGGACTCGCCTCCATAGGGTGGTGTACTGGGTTGTGAGCCTGTAAGAGATATTGTACCGTA
>Ga0315274_10011291_pt1 | contig 12799 bp, 8 predicted proteins | sample YL17G02_20_MG_FD_203700 | JGI IMG/M metagenome (GOLD analysis project Ga0315274, IMG submission 203700) | Sediment microbial communities from Yellowstone Lake, YNP, Wyoming, USA - YL17G02_20 | ecosystem: Environmental > Aquatic > Freshwater > Lake > Sediment | place: USA: Wyoming | collected... | reverse complement strand
CCGACATAGAGGACGCCTCCGGCCGTGAGATCGAACACGGCGTCGAGATCTTTTTCCTTGGCCAGGTTCTGGACGATCGGGACGAGATCGTTCCGGATTTTGGCAAATAAAGAGTTGCGCAGGTTCTCATAATCCCGGATGGCGTCCTCTTCGAAGCGCTTCCGATCGGTCACCTTTCGGTTGATGTCCGATTCCAATTGGGCAAGGGCTTCATAGGCGAGGGTGAAGCGCTGGGTGGCGTACTTAGTCTGGAGTATCTGAAGCTCGCTCTCCAGCCGCCCGATATCCGTCTTGATCCGGGTTTCCCGGTCGCGGAGCTGGGAGATGGCTTTCCGGCCTTGAGCGGACATCTCGAAGGCTCTTTGGGAGTCGACGAATGCCATCCGGGATGGGATCTGACCGGCGAGAGGCTCTTGCGAAGCGACAGCCAGCCCGGCTCCTAAGACGATGAAGCAAAAACATGTTCTCATGGGACCCTCCTTGAAATCATAAAGGCCTCCTTCTTAAAACGACGTCGCCGGCGCTTTCGTTTCCGGAGTTCCATTCCTTGAAGGGGGGGGCGAGGCAACGAAACGGGCCGCGGCGAGGTAGAACAAAGAGTGAGGCCCGGAGATATGCTAAAATATGAGTTCTTAATCGGGCGAGGAGTGTCCTATTAACGAACAGACGGCGGGCCGGGTCAGACGCGGGACGATTTTTCTCGTCTCCGTGATGTTTCACGCGGCCATTTTTTACCTGATTTACCACGCCCGCTGGTCATACAAGCTGTTCAACCTCAAGGAAACGCGGCGGGATATTCTTCTCGTCCCGCCCCCGAAGATCAAATTCGGGCCCGCCGCGCCTTCTGGCGCCCCTTCCAGGCGGCCGGGAGTCGCCTCCGAACAGGGGCGGCCGGGCGGGACCGTCGCTTCTCGCCCTCCCGGGAAAAAACCTTCGGGCCGTCCGGGAGAGGAAGAGGAAGGAGGCATCCCGCCCGGAGGCGTAACCGGCGGCGGATCCGGGACCGGCGCGGGGAGCGGCGGAGGAACGGCATCTTCCTATTCCCGCGGATTTACTCTGGTCTTTCCCGCCGACGCCATGATCAATCTCGCAAAGTATGCGGAAACTCCCGAAGACGCCCTTCTCCGGCCTTACCGTCCGGCGAAGACGGGAGTGAATTTCTCGAAGTATGTCTATCCCCAGACGGGGACGCGCGGCGCCGTCTCCGGGCCGGGCGGGCCGGGCGGGCGTTTTGAGCCGGTCCGGCCCGGCGGCGGCACGGGTGTCATGGTCTCGATCCCCGATAATGTCCGAACGTATGACCTGTCGAAATGGGCGGACGTCGTCTTGGCCCGCATCCAGCGTTATTGGCTCCTGGAACGCAACGATAAAGCCGAATGGGCCGGCCAGGTCGGGATCCAGGTTCATCTCATGAAGGCCGGCGACTTGACGACGGTCGAGGTTACGACGTCGTCGAAGATCGACGTCCTGGACGACACGGCCCGGAGGGCGATCGAGCAGGCCGCCCCGTTCCCTGCCTTGCCCGATGATTTCCCCTTCACCAGCCTCGAAATCTATTTCGTGTTCCGATATGGACGTTAAAAAGAAGATCCTTCTGCTTGTCGGGGCCGCGACGCTCCTGGCGGGCGGATTGCGGGCCCAGACATCCTGGCGCGAAGACGCGGCTCAGATCTTTTCCACAACCAAGGACTATCGAGCTCTGTCGGATCTTCTCGGCGGCCGGTTCGAAGGCCTGCCGGTCGAGGAGAAAGCCGACGCCGCGGCGCTTTTGGCGTACGCGGCCCGGAAGCTCGACGACGCCGGAACCGAGATGCGCTGGCTTGTCGAATATTTCGAGGGGCGCAACGCTCAGGACTCCGGTCTGTCCTTCCTCGACCTCTCGGGCCAGACCGAGGTTCTCGGCTACCTCAACGACTGGAAGCTGAAGTTCCCCTGGATCGCTTCGATCGCCCTGATTAAAGGCGTCGGCGACGAGGTCATCATCCCTCAGGGGACGTTGCCTCTCGTTGTCGAGATTCAAAACCGGGCGCTCTATAAATTCGCCGAAGGGACGAACGTCCTCAAGGGCGGGGAGTTCCTGCCGGGATTCAACGTCATCGGCCTCGACGCCAATCTTCTTTTCTCCCGTTCCGGGAAGCGGACGTATTTCCTCGAAGTCAAGTCCGGTCCGCTAATCCTTAAAAGGCAGATCGACCTCGACGTCAACGTTTCCTGGCCGGCGCCGCCTGTAGCGGCGACGGAACCCGCGCCGCCCCTGGTGGTCCCGGCCGGCCAGGTTCCGCCGAGCCAGACGCGGGAATATCGTCTTTCGATGTTCGTCGGCGGCGACCTGGTGATGTCGAGCTCGAAGACCGAAACCGTCCGGCCCCTTGTCATCGGAATCCCGCGCTCGAACAACCCGGTCTTTCTGAAGCCCGACTACTACACAAAACGGGGCGATCCGTGGATGAGCCCCAACTTCAACACGTTCTCGATCTTCGACGCGATCGGATTGCTTTATAAAGCGCTCAAGGACCTCTGGAACAAGAGAAAAGGGAAGACGGTCGAGCCGCCCAAGATTCAGACCGTCCAGGACCTGACCTTGAAATTCCGGAACCGGAACGCCTCCGGGTATCAGTGGGAGCTGAAGGTCGACCTCAACCTTTGGACGAAGAGCCTGCCTTACGTATTCCGTAACTAAGGCCGTCCGACTCTTCGCCCGGTCTTCACATTTCGACTTTAAAGACGCCCTTGAGGGCGAAGCCGAAGACGATCGACAAGACGAAGAAAGCGACGAGCCAGGGGAGGCGCAGGCCGAGAAAGGGCAGGCGCCGGGGGGGATAGCCGATTTCGATCGACAAGATCGGAGCGTCCTTGGGCAGGGCTTTCTCGCCGGGATTGAAGAATTCGCCCCCGACGCCCCGCGTCCTCATTCCCGAAACTTTCGAAAGGGCCGGGCCTTCGACGACCAGGCTCTTCGCGATGTCCCGCCCGTCGAGGCGGAAGATCAAGAGATGCCGACCGGAGGAATCCGCCCGCACCCGCCAGTCTATTTCCCGATCTTCCTCGATCCGGAGAGAGGGCGTTTCGACCGTAAGCCCGGCCGGGGCGGTGAGGACGATATCCGTCGCCAGGGCGCTTTGTCCCGGCGCGAGCTTGACTTTGACGATCGCCGATTCGCCCGTCTTGAGCGGTGCGGCGCCGAACCAGAGGTTGAGTTGGATGAGAATGAGAAGAACGGGGACGATCATGACGAGCATGGGACGGAGGGCGTGGGCCATATAGCGGCCGTTGGCGGCCAGAATGCCGCCCTGGGAGCGGAACGACTGTCCCAAGCTGTCTTTATAGAGCCGGAGCTCCAGGAGGTGGGCTTTGATCCGGTCCTTAGCCCTTCGGATGCCGGCCTGATTCGACGTTTTCTTGAAGATCCAGAGCATCAGCAGGCCGGTGATAAGCGAGATGGACATCATCGCCGCCCCCGGGCCGATCCTCCGGAAAGGCGCCATCAAAACGTCGAAGAGCGCGCCGAGAGCGAGATTCAGGGTGCCGATCATTCGTCTAGCCGATATAGCCGAGCCCTTTGAGCTTTTTCTTGATTTCGTCCTCGGAGCCGGATTCCTCGACCTGGCTGATTTCTTTCTCGAGACAGTGGGTGATGAATTCTTCGGCCGAGGCGTACCCGCTCAAGGCGGCGTATTTGCGGACCTTGTCCAGGAGGGTTTTTTCGAGCTTCACTTTTTCCGTCGCCATGGGTCCTCCCTCTTAAAATATTGTCGATCCGATCATCTCTTTCGTTTTTTCAAGGCCGAACTCGGCCAGGATCGTGGCCGTCAGGTCGTAGAGCGCCGGCGTTTCGGCCCGGACAGGCTTGTTGGCGAGGAGGATACCGGGCAGGATCTCGGCGGCCCCCATGTGGTCCCCGCTCCACTTGCCGAGGTTATCCTCCATGATTTCCCGGGGGATGCGGCCGAGCGGCGATTTGAACGAAATCCGGTAGCCCCGGTTGAACCCGAGAATGATATCCGGCGCTTTCGAGGCTTCCTCGCCTTGATATATCTTCGCCGCGGGATAGGCCCTGAGGACGACCTGTTCGCCGGTCTTGGGATCTTTGAACTCCTCGAGTTTTCGGCAGATCTCCTCGACCAGCGCGTCTTTTTCCGCTCCCGGCGCGACGATGCCCTCGGCTTCCCGGCCGCGCTCGTTGATATAGAGCCCGTTCAGGCCGAGACCGTAAGCTTTGGTTTTCGACCAGTCGGTGCTCGGGAAGGCGATCTCGAGCTCCTCCCGCTTGAACGGATTCTTGAAGGCGTGATAGCCCGCCTCCTTGAGCCAGGTGTTGAGGTTGAAGCTCCGGTAATAGGGATTGAAACCGTGGTCGGACATGACCAGGACGACCGTGTCCTTGTCGATCTTCGCCAGCGCGGAATCCAGGATCGCGTCGGCTTCCTGGTACGTCCGCTCGATGACGCCGCCGAAACGGGCCGCCAAGGCGGGATCGTAGGCCGGATGTTTTTCATCCAGAAGCCGCCAGAACATGTGCTGGCGCTGGTCCGTGCTCGAGATGTAGGTGAAAAGAAATCCGGCCTCGAACCGGCCGAGCTCGTAGTCGAGAATCGCCCGGCTTTCGTCGAGGACTTGGCCGTCTTGGGCGAGGAACTCTTCCTCGTCGAGGACTTCGTTGTCCAAGGCGTTCGTGTCCGCCGGGAGGCCCTTCGTATAGAACGGACCGAATATCCGGGCCAGCTCTTCGGCGTACGAATCCGGAGTGGATATCGGCAGGGCCGGGTCGGCCGGGTCGATATTGAGCGAGGTGATATAGAGCTTGAATTGCGGCTTGACTTCCTTTAAGTAAAACCGGCACACGCCGGTGACGCTTTGGGTCGGGATCAAGGGGAATCGAAGGCGCTTCCAGCCGCTCCATTCCTTCTCGCGGAGGATGAACTCCTGGTCGGGAAGGACGATTTTCGCCACCGGATTCGAAGGGTCCAGGTTGACTTTCAGATCGACGAACGAATCGGGCTCGCCCTTGCGGAACGTGTTTTTCGGGCCGGGGATTTTAGCGTCGACCCGGTGGCCGATGACATAGACCTGATGAATCTCCCCGCCGCCCACGTCCTCGTTCAGGTCCTTGACCTCTGTCGTGAAGAAATGGAAGGTGTTGTAATTGCCGTAGAGGTCGGGCGTGCCCATTCCGGCGAGCGTCCTCTGGCGCGTCGCGACGGGCGGATAGTTGGCCGGCATTTTGAACAGGGTCGCCGGAATGTCATGATCTTCGAGGACTTGCCAGAAGGCCCGGCCTTTGCGCAGGTTGCGGACCTCTCCGCCCTTGATGGGGAGGACGTAATTCCCGAGGCGGATGGTCTTGGCCGCCCCCACGGTCTCTGAGGCGGAAAAGATGGGAAAATACGTTTTCGGGTCGCGGTGGATGAAGTCGAAAATCCCGTGGCCTCCGGGATTGGTCCCGGCGATGAAGTTCGACCAGGCGACCGGGCTTTGAGGCGGGATCGAGGTCGCCAGACGGCGGTAGCCGCCCTGGCCGGCGAGCTTGCGGAAGGCCGGGAGTTTGCCTTCCCGCATCCAGATGTCGACGAGATGAGGATCCATGCCGTCGAAGCCGAAGACGAGGATTTTCTTCGGCGTCGCGCTTCTGCCGCGGAAGCGCGTCACGGCGCCGGATTTGGGTCCCAGGGCGAGCAGGGAGGCCGCCCCCAGGCCGGATTTCATGAAATCGCGGCGGGAAATGGTTTTATCGTCTAGGCGCATTTTTTCTTTCCAACGAGAAGAGACGTCCCGTCCATATGGGCCGGCTTCGGCAGGCCGAAAAGCTCCAAGACGGTCGGGGCGAGGTCCATGATCGAAGGCGGTTTGGGCCCGAGTTTGAGGCTCGAGAAAAGCACCCCCGGCACGCAGGCGGGATCGATGCAGTGGTCGCCGCTCCAACATTTGGTGTTGTCTTCGAAGACCGCTCCGGTCACGGTCCCTGTGACCGACTCCCAGGAGGCCCGAAAACCGGCGTTATACCCGATGACGAGGTCGGGGGCGTTGTCTTTGTAGGGGCCGGCGTAGATCTCGTCCTTGTCATAGACGCGGTTGACAGCCGTTATCCCGGAGGCCGGGTCTTTGAGCCCCGTCAGCCTGGCCTGGAGTTCGGCCCTGAGGGCTTTGGCCTCCGCGCCCGTCGCGACGGCGCCTTGCGATTCCCGGCCTTTTTGATTGAGATAAACGCCCCCGAGACCGAGAGCGTATGCCCGGGTCCGGGACCAGTCCACCCCTTTGAACCATTCTCCGCCTTCCGAAGATCCGTCCTTCAAGGCGAGATAACCGTTGTCCCTAAGCCAGGTGTTGAGGTTAACGCCCCGCCGGAAAGGCTTGAAACCGTGATCGGACATGACGAACAGGGCCGCCCCGGGGCGCATCTTCGTCCGCATCCGGCCGATCATGTCGTCCATCCGGACGAAGAGGTCCTCAATGACTTTGGCGCTTGCCTCCTTAGGGCCGGCCGCCAAGGCGGGATGGCCTTTGTCGAGATACCGCCAGAACATATGGGAGATGCTGTCGGTCGTCTCGAAGACGCAGACGACAAGGCCCCGCCGGGTCTTAGCCAGGGCATTGCGGAGCATCGCCTCCCACTCCGCGTGATTGGCGTAGGTGAGCTCGAGGAATTTCGTCTCGTCGAGGGCGCTCTCGTTCAGGGCCCAGGTGTCGTTCGCCTCGCCCAGAGTGATGAAGCTTCCGAGGAGTTTAGCCAGATAAACCGAGTAGATCAGGGGGTGGGAAATCGGCAGAGCCGGCTTTTCCGGGTCGATGTTGAGGGGTGTGACGTACATCTCGAAATGGGGGTCGAGCGACCTCACCAGGAATTTGGCGATCGCCCGGATTTTCATCCCCAGCCCGGGCTTGAACGTCAGCCGGACCCAGGGAGAGAACTCGCCCGTTTTGAGGACGAGCTTTTGGCCGGAGACTTCGAGGCGCGTTACGCCCTTGGTTTTGTCGAGGGTGATCTTCATCGGGAGCTTGATCTCGGCGGGACGGCGGAGCATCGTGTTCTCGGGGCCGGAGAGGAACGTTTCGACGCGGCCGTCCCGGACCTCGACCGGGATCGCGACGCCGCCTTCCCGTTTTTGGATTTTCGCCGGATCGGACGTGTAGAAAGAGAACGTGCCCTGACTGCCCTTGAGGTCGGGGGCGCACATCCCCGACAAAAGATGTCCTTTGAACTTCTCCGGCGGGAAGGTGATCGGCACCCGGAGGATCGTGCTGAAGATGCCCTTTTCCCCGAGAATTTTCCAGAAAGGGACGCTCCGGCGCAGGCCGCGGATCTCGGGTTTCGACAGAGGGACGTCGTATTTCCCGATTTTCAGGGTCCGCTTCGGTTTTCCGATCCGGGCCGAAGACAGGTCGGGGAGATAGGTCTTGGGATCCCGGCTCAGGAAATCGAAGATATTGTGCTTGGACGGCTCCGCGCCGGTCATGAACGAGGACCAGGCCACGGGGGAGATGGCCGGGGTCGTGGTCTGGAGCCGGGCATAAGATCCCTCTTCCTTCAGCCGGGCCAGATGGGGGAGCTTGCCGTCAGCCATGTACTTTTCGGCCAACTCGGGCGCCATTCCGTCCAAGCCGATAACGACGACTTGATCGACCAGGCTGTTCTTTAGGGCTTTTTTGCCCCGGACAAGCTTCCAGAGGGCCCGAAACGGCCAGGCCAGGAAGGAGAAGACGGCCAGGAAAAAGGTCAGAAAAAGCACTAGGAACGACGATAGAAAGGCAAATCCGGCTCCCGGCCCGATGTAGGCGGCGAGCGGCGGCACGCCGGCAAAGACAAAAGCGGCGAGGAGGGCCGCCCGAAAAAGGAACGGGCCGCGGCGGATCATAAATACCGGTCCAGGATGATTTTCGTCGTGTCGGCGATGGCCAGGTCGGGCCCGAAGTCTTTCTTCGCCAGGAAAAAGGCGTCGTCCCAGGTGTGCATGCCCTGGAGGCCGGGCGTTCGGCCGAAGATTTCGCGGCGCTTGACCGATCCCTTCAGGTCGAATCCCGGCTCGGCCAGGACGACGAGGTCGGGGCCGCGGGAGGCGAGCGGGCCGCTATAGATGTCCTTCCCGAGGAAGACTTTCCGGACGACTTTTTTCCCCTCGTAGACGAGGGTTTCGAGCCGGCCGACGATTTCCGCCCGGATCGCCTTCGCCTCGCCCGCTTTGACCGAACCGTTGGGGAAGCGGCCGGCATAGTTGAGATAGATCCGGCTCGGGTCGAGGGCGAAGGCCACGGTCTTGGGCGAAATGTCCGGGAGCTCGGCCGGCAGGGGCTTGACGAATTTCAGGAATTTTTCTTTTTCGAGCCAGGCGTTGAGATAGACCTCCTGGATGATGCCGGTAAAACCGTGGTCGCTGAGGAAGAAGATGTTCTCCTCGTCGCCGTCCGTTTTGCGGAAGGAGACGTAGATTTTATTGATCAGCCGGTCGATCTGGCGGTAATATTCGAGGACGTTTTGGTGATGGGGATGCTCCGGATTCACGACCGCGTTCCAGAGGAAATGATGGAGCCGGTCCGTCCCGGTGAGGACAAACTCGAAGTAATCCCACTCCGTTTCCCAGAAGAGGTTGAAGGCCTTCTGGCGCCCCATGAATGTCTTGATGAGCTCCTGCCAGAGAAAATTCGGGCTCTCGCGCGATTTCTGGGTATCGATGTCGATCTGGTAGCCCGACTGTTCGAGCGTCTCCTTGAGCGAAGCCGGCCAGACCGCCTTGGCCAGATCGACGGCGACGAATCCCGAGATAAGAACGCCCTGGAGCGGGCGGGCGGGGTACGTGGACGGCTGGTTGATGACGATCGAGCGCAGGCCCATCTCGCCCAGCTTGTCCCAGATCGTCGGCGCCTTGACGTCCGAGAAATTGGGGAAGCGAACCTCATAGGATTTGGGCTTGAAATCGGTGAAGCCGAAGATCCCGTGCGTACCCGAGTTCGTCCCGGTCATGAAATCGGTCCAGCTGACGGCCGAGATCTCGGGGAGGCCGGCTTTCATCTTGTGGAGGCGGCCGGAGTCGATGATCCGGCCGACCGTGGACATGACCCCCGTCCGGGCAAACTCCTGAAGAAGGCCGAACGGGACTCCGTCCAAGCCGATGACGCAAACCCGCTTTTGCTTTTTTTTCTTGAGGATAGCCATGAAGGCTCGGCTATTATAGCACCGCCGTCCGGGTTGTCAATCAGGCTTCGCCGCGGGGCTCGGCCAGGAACCCGAGGGCCCGCTCGCCCTCGCCGTCCATGACGACGCAGAGCTCCAGGCCGCCGGAGACGGAGGGGACGTCGATGACCCGGACGACGTCGGAGAGATACTCATACTCGGGGAGGAGGTTGGCCAGGGCGTTGGGCGATTTCCGGAAGAAATCCTCGGCGAAGTGATTGCCCGGATCGTCCGGATAGAGGGCCAGATAACGGATCCGGGCCTCGACGAGGTCCTGGAAGAAGTGCGTCCCGAAAGAGAGATCCGGGACATAATTGCCCACCTTGCGGGCGATTTCGATAAGCATGGCAGTGTTGTTGATATCGGCGTAATGGACCTTGACTCCCAGGCGGATATCGCCCCGGCTGCCCCATCGTCCGGGGCCCATGAGGATGAAGGTCCGCCGGGCCAGCAGCTCGTTCAGCCTGCTCACGGCGTCGCCCACGGCCGCCATGGCTCCCTGCGAGGACATGGCCGCATAGGCGGCGGGATCGACGTAGACGACGGTCCGGATGCCGGGGACGCGGGCGTTCGTGACATGCTTGCTCGCCGAAAACAGCTTCCGCTCGTCCCGGATCCAGGTCGGCACGGCCACATGTTCCTCTTCATCCTGGCGGCTTTGGGGGCGGCATTGAAGGATGTGGAGGCGTCGGCCGTCGTGGGCGAACTCGACGTCCATGGGCATCCCGAAGGACTCCCGGAGGACCCGCATGATCTCCCGCATCTGCTTGATGAACGGCGTGCCCTCGATGAGACCGGCGAGCGTCACGATCATCCGGTCGCGGTCGGGATGGTTCAAAGCCCGGTTCGCTTTGCGGACGGAGCCGTCCTCGTGAACCGAGAAAATCCGGTCCCAGAGCGGAAAATCATCGCCCACCTCGCGGAGGATGTCGTCGATCGGGTGGGTTTCGAACCGGCGGGTTTCGAGATTGATGACGTCGATGGATTTCTGGGCATAGTAAACGATTTCTTCGGGGGTGATGTTCACCCGGATCGAAGGCTGGCCGGGGCTGATAAGCATGGGATAGTCGTTGCCGACCCGGTCGACGGCCCGGGTGCCGAGCCCGGTGACGAGGCGGAGGACCCCGTCCTCCCGGCGAACCCGGGGCGACCACCGGAATTCGTTGTTGCCGAAGGCCACCCCGGCGAAAGCGGGAAAGAAATACTTCCCCGCCCGCGTCCCGACGACCCGCTGGATGAGGACGGCCATCTCCTCGTAGTAGTCGAGCAGACCGCGCTCGGCCCGGTACTGGATCGCGTCCGGATTGAAGATCGAGGCGTACACCTCGGCCACGGCGTCGGTCAGGGCGGCGAGGCGCTCCTCCTTGGTCCCGGTGTTCGCCAAAAAGAGGCTGCGGTATTTGCCCGAGAAGGCCGTTCCGGTGCTGTCTTCGAGGAGGCTCGAGGAGCGGACGATCAGCGGCCCCTCGCCGGCTTCCTCGAGGATCAGCTTGAGCTGATTCAGCATCTCGGGCGGGAAAAAGGACTGCTTACAAACCTGTTCAAGGTAGGGGAAATAGTGCCGGATTTCCTCGAGCCGCGAAAACTTGAAGCTCTGGAGGTCCTCCAGGAAGTTGTAATGGATGAAGTCGATCAAGCCGTCCGAGGCAACGAACCAGGAATCGGGCACCAGGAAGTCGCCGATCGCCGGATTCTCCTTTTGCTTCCGCCGGAGGATATGATCGGCGAGGACCATCCCCGCGGACTTGCCTCCGAGCCGTCCCGTGCCTTGGCTGGGACCGAAAATCCGGTTGAGCAGGCGGCCGAAATCGTGGATCGAGATGAAATCGCGGGCGATCCGGACGAATTCGAGCCGGTCGCTCAGGAAACGGCGGTTCAGAGCCAGGCGGGCCTGGAGGTCGTCGGCCCGGGAAAGGGAGGCTTCTTCCTCGCGCGTCGAGCGGCAGAAGAGGTCGACGATTTCCTTGATTTCGACGAGCGAGATGTCGCGCTTCTCGGTGGCGACCATGAAGAAGCCGAGCTTGTCCTGGCGCATCCATTGCTTGATGAGGGACGACATTTCGCTCTCGGTCAGGGCCAGGGAGGCGATCCAGATCGCCTCCTCGAACACTCTTTCCAGCGCTTCCACGTTCCGCTTGGGAATCGGCTGATTCTCGTCCCGGGCGTCCTCGGGGCGGGCGCCCTGGTCCTCGGGAGCGAAGTGGAGGATGAGGCCTTGAACGCCGGGAACGCCCTGCCAATGAAGGTGATTCATCATCCGGCGGACGACCCTTTTATAAAGAATCGGATCGGTCTCTTTGAGGAGGCCGAGGATGACCTGCCATTCGGCTTTCCGCTCATCGGCCGGCTCGGACCGGACCGGGACGGCGTAGGGCGGAATGGCCCGTTCCCAGTCCTCGATCAGGCGGCCGAGGCGGTTGCCGATCAGGGCGATGAGCTTTTTCTCCTCGAGGAGGAAGGGATCTTCCCGCCGGGGCGAAACGTTCTCGGCGTAGCAGATCTCGATCGATCCCACCATCGCGTTTTTGGTCCGCAAGGGGACGCGTTGGCACCACGAAGTCTCGACGAAACCCCGGGTCCGGTATTCGGCCTGGCGGTACTTGATCCGGGCCCCGCAGACCTCCGGGTATTGCCAGCCGGCCGGGATCCGGTCGACGATCCCCTGGAGGACCTCCTGGGCCGGAAGTCCGGGGGTTTCCATGAGGGGAATGATGTTCTGGAGACAGCGAAGCTCCTTGACGCGCTCGCGCAGGGGGCCGCTCGGGAAGGAAGAAGTCTCCCTCATGGAGGGTTCGACGATCAGACCCAGCCGCGCCGGTGGCCGGCCTCGGCGACGCGGGAGATCGCGATCATGTAGGCCGCTTCGCGCATGTAGATATTCTTTTTATGGGCGAGCGCCGAGACGGCCTTGAAGGCGGAGGTCATCTTTTCGTCAAGGCGGTTCAGGACTTCGTCCAGGCCCCAGTAGAAGTTCATATTGCACTGGACCTGCTCGAAATAGCTGCAGGTGACCCCGCCGGCGTTGCACAGAAAGTCGGGGATGAGGAAGATCCCCCGGCCGTGGATGGCCTTGTCCGCTTCCGGCGTTGTCGGCCCGTTGGCGCCTTCGGCGATGACCCGGACGCGCTTATGTATCCGGCCGACGTTTGCCTCGGTGACTTGGTTTTCGAGGGCGGCGGGGACCAGAAGGTCGGCCTCCTGCTCGACCCAGGCGTCTCCGGGAAGGATCTCATAGCCCAGGCTCTTGGCCTTGGTTTTGTCGATCGTCCCGAACTTATCGGTGATGCTCATCAGCTCGTCGGGGTCGATGCCGCGCGACCGGCGGAAGGTGTAGGACGTCTTGTCCGTTTGGTCCCAGCAGGACACACAGATCGGCGTGCCGCCGTACTGCCGGAACAGCTTGACGGCATACTGGGAGACATTGCCGAAGCCCTGGAAGGCCCCGACCGTTTTGCCGATGTCGATCCCGAGCTCTTTCATGGCCTCGCGGACGGTGTAGATGACCCCGTTGCCCGTCGCCTCGGTTCGGCCGAGCGAGCCGCCCATGCCTACGGGTTTGCCGGTGATGAAGCCGGGATACTTGGCCCCCCGGATCCGCTCGAATTCGTCGAGCATCCAGAGCATGTGCTGGCCGTG
>Ga0315274_10011290_pt1 | contig 12801 bp, 8 predicted proteins | sample YL17G02_20_MG_FD_203700 | JGI IMG/M metagenome (GOLD analysis project Ga0315274, IMG submission 203700) | Sediment microbial communities from Yellowstone Lake, YNP, Wyoming, USA - YL17G02_20 | ecosystem: Environmental > Aquatic > Freshwater > Lake > Sediment | place: USA: Wyoming | collected... | reverse complement strand
TTTCCTAAGATGAACGCCTTCCCAAAACGCACTCATCTTAGGAAACCTGATGCCTTTTGCCTGCGAGAAGATTGCCTTCCCCCTGCACTGCCGCAAAGCATACCAGGATGACGGCAATTTGGTGGAGAACACATGCGTTTTGGGGGGAGGGCTTCTGCGACCGCGCCAGCCTGCCTCCTCCTTGAGGCCCATTCACCAAGCGCGTCACAAGGAACAGGCCGATCGAGACAGAGGCTCAAGCGAGGTGGAGGTGCTCGCCCCTATGCCCCGGTATCCTGTCCCGGAAAACACAACGCGAACCCAGGATCTGCTTCCACCTGGGATCGCGTGGGCGGGTCCTTCAGCGTGCGAATGGAATTAGCAGCTGAACCTTGCCAGCGCTCTAGGCGGCCAAGGAGCGTGAGGTGAGCCCTGCACGGGTCGTTAGGTCTCTATTTGGATGATGGTTGGGGCGCGGCCCCAACCATCATCAATGCAGTTTTCGTCTCACGCCGCCGCGCCTTGACCTCAGCTTGCTAGATCTCTATCTATTTACGCGACAACCAGTAGGAGTAGCCGAGATACCAGATGACACAAAGGGCTCCGGTAATCCCCCAGATGGGGAAGCCGGCCTTGAAAACCTCAATCCACGCGCTGCCGGCAACCATGCCAATGTAGATGCTGATTGCGGCAAATACGATGATGAAAGTTCCAAATAACCAGAACCGCATCACCTTGAGCTTCTTGACCTTGTCCTCTGTCACAGCATTCGCTCCTCATTCCCTTAGTCTCGGGCCGCACAATTGTAGCGACATTGGGGCTCCCCGCAAGTCCGCCGACTTTGCCTTCATCAGACCGCCACGCTCGGGGATGGTTCGGTCGCCCAGAGATTCCAGGGGGGCGACCATCCTCCAGGTCCATAGCCTGAAATTCGTCAGCTGGCGCGCACACCCTCAGGGCGGAAGGCATACTGCCTTTGCGCTTCTCCAGTTCGAACGTCATGCGCACCACTGGGCAGTCTTTCCGCTTCGAGCGGGCGGTCACAATTGGCCCTTGAGCTTTCCTCCTTTTGTCGTAGTCCTGATACCCCTGAAGTGGAGCCGAAGGACTGGGATGAACCGTCCTTCCGAAGGATGCGAACGGGAGGTGAGTATGGTTACATAACACCGGAGGGGTGCGGGATGTAGCCCTGTACTCGAGGGGGAGGGCGTCTCAGACCGGTCAGCTCCTTCGGGAGGCGAGCCATGTTCCCCGATCTTCTGTGGTCACATCGAGCTGTCGAGGCACGGATGAAGGCCGTTCTCCGTTGGGCGGATGAGACGCGCCCGGTCTTCGAAACCACACTACCGGAGCGAAGGCTGCGCTCCATCCTTCACTATCTGGAGACAACAAAGCTGCGCCACACCGCCAGCCATAGCAGACCGAAGCCGGGCATTCTACGGCTGATGCTGCGCGCGCAGCCTGGGAATTCGGCGCTCTAGAACCGCTGCTTGCAGCCGATGTCGGCCTCATCCGTAGAGCACACATGACGCGGCGGCCACCATTTCCTATGGGTTTCCAGGGCGCGCGCTCTGTCCTCGTATCTCCCACCGGTGCGGCTTGGGTCGTATCTACCTCGATCTCACTCCTTAGGAATAGCCCCGCCTGGGACCTCCGCCTATCCAAACGACACCCCAGGGCCCAGATACCGGATCAGTCCCACGAACAAGGGTGCTTAATCCATCCTTTTCCGTCGCCATTGGCATCGGCACCGGTTCGGAGGACCGGCGCGGGTGTCGGCCGCCTTGCCTTCAGGTCGCGAAGGTGGCGCTCTCCGCAACCACCTTGACCGCTATCTAAAGTCTCCTTTCTCCTCTGATGGACGCGTTCGGGTCCGGTTGGAGGTCATTCGCTGAGGGTATAGGGGGAGATCCTGCTTGACTCGCCGGCGAATCGGCGCCTCCCGCTGGAGCCCAATTGGATTCGCCCACTGACCATGTTAGACTGGTCGGCCGGTCCAGTCGCCCTGATGGGCGGGAATGGGCCTGAGAGGCCCCGGATGAGCAGCGATGAGTTGCGTCAGGCCGCGGAACTGCTGCGGGCGGGACGTCGAGGAGAGGCCGAGAAGGTCCTCGTCGCCTTCCTTTCGCGCCGCCCGGACTCAGATCTGGGATGGCTTCTCCTAAGTTACGCCCTCGTCGATCCCAGGCAGCGGCTGGAGTGCGCCCAGCGGGCAACTAAGATCAATCCGGCCAATGAGCGGGCCCGCAAGAGGCTTGCTGAACTGACGACGGCCGCAAGTACTCCCTCTCAACCCTCATCTTCCGCCGTGAAGCCTCGGGCCGCGTCCGGCCCTGCGAACCCATCTCGCCCGCACCCCTCGGCGCCCTCTCCGTCGTCCCCGGCTCCTGCGCGTGGCCGGACTCCCCCTGCTGGGGGAAGTTCCGCATCGAGGAGGTTGTGGATTCTTCTTGTCGTGCTGCTGTTCATCGCCCTCGCGGCTGGGACCGCCTTCCTCTTGCCGATGGTATTCAAGGCCCGATGGGAAGCAGCCCAAGCGGAAGCAACCTCGCGCGCCCTGGTTGCGCTTGCCGTGTTGACGCAAGGCGCTGCGCAGGACCTGCCTCCAACCTGGACCCCTTCTCCCACTCCCACGATCGCCCCCAGCTCCACCATCACGCCGACGCAGACCCCGACGGCTTCTCCTACCCCTGTGCCTCCGAATCCGACCGTCGCCGCCGAGATGGATCTCATCCAGCGGCAGGTCTCGGATCTGCGCGGGCTCCCCATACGGGATGAGGTGTCTCAATACCTGATCAACAAGGTCAGCGTTCGGCCGCTCCTCGAAGGCGCCTTCGTTGCCAGCGGCGGGAACCGCGAGGCGCTGGAGGACGAAGCCCGTGTCCTGGCTGCCCTGGGGCTCATCAAGCCGACGTATGATCTCTACACCAATGCCCTCAACGGCCTGACGGACAGTCTGGGCGGCTTTTACTTCCCCTGGAGCAAGGAGCTCTTCGTCATTGGGACCCAGTTCGCAGGGATCGAGCGCTGGGTCTTCTCCCATGAGTTCGGCCATGCCCTGGTGGACCAGCACTTTCGCTTCAGCGAGCTGGGCGTGTATCCCCGCTGCCTCAGCAGCCAGGACCAATGCAAGGCGATCCAGGGACTGGTCGAAGGGGATGCCACCCTGATCATGGACCAATGGTTCCCGCAGTATGCGGGCCCTCAGGACATCATCGATATCACCTACTACATCCCGCCGAGACAGACTCTGCCCGAAGAGTTCCCTCCCCCTTATACGCTCCCCGAATCTCTCTTCCCTTATGTGGAGGGCAGGCGCTTTGTCGAGTACCTCTTCGAGCACGGGAACTGGGCCCGCGTCAACCAGGCCTATCAGAACCTGCCTGCAAGCACGGAACACATCCTTCACCCTGAGAAGTACCTGTCTGGAGAGAATCCCATCGAGGTGCAGCCGGCACCCATCGCAGAGACACTGGGCGAAGGTTGGCGCCCGCTTGCCTCGGACACGCTCGGGGAATGGACGACCTATCTCCTGCTGGGGTTCAATGCCGACGTTGCTGCCAGCCTGGACGAGGAAACGGCTCGCGCCGCTTCACGCTGTTGGGGGGGAGACGTGCATCAGGTTTTCTTCAATGACGCCAGCGAGGAAACGGTACTTGCCGTACGATGGGTCTGGGACAGCAACCTCGACGCCAAGGAGTTCCACGCCGCGCTCGTGGCCCAGTTGGGAGAGCGATTCCGTGGGGCGACGGTCGAGCGCGCGGCGGGACGGTGCTGGGAGGTCAATTTCCAGGCCTCGTGCGCCTATGAGAACGGGCGCGAGACCTTGTGGCTGTTAGCTCCCAGCCAAGAAGGGCTGGATCTTCTCCTTGACCTCTACCCTGGATTCAAGTAGTCCGGGGACCGGCCCACCGCCCGACCAGCCACGTCACGCAGCAATCTTGGTCCCCCGGGTTCTTCTCTTCGAGCGCGAAGAAGAGAGTTTGCTCATGGCCTTCTCTGATTCCTGAAGGGTTCGTGCAATGGCGCGGTCTACTTTCCCCATGGGAAACCGGCCCAGGCGCTTCACCTGCACCCAACGGATTTCAGTATGGTCCAGGGCCTTGGGCTTCCCTTCGATCAGGTGACACTCGAAGGCATGAACCCGGACGCGGAAATGGCTGTAGGCATGTTCGTACACCCCAAGCTTCCTCCCGACCCCGGCCTCGATATCCAGCTCCTCTTTAAGCTCCCTTCGCAGACATGCCTCCAGGCTCTCCCGGCCTTCGCGCTTGCCGCCGGGGAACTCCCAAAGCCCCCCAAGCAGCTTGCCTTCGGGCCGCCGACCGATTAACACTTGACCCCCTCGCCGAAGGCTCGCAGCCGTTACGACACGCCCTGGGAGCGGCGGGAGCGCGCGCCGGATCGGGCGTTTCTCCTGAACCCCCCTGGCGAAGGCCTGACACCATGCCTGGACCGCACAACGAGGGCAGAGGGGTCGGCGGGATTTGCAGATCGTGGCTCCCAGGTCCATCAGGGCCTGATTGAATTCTGAGGCCTTCCCATGTGGGAGGAGAGGCGAGGCCCGTCTCAGGATCCGTCTCTCGCCCTCGGCGGTGGATAGATCGAACCGCGCGTCGAACATGCGCGACAGTACCCGCCTCAGGTTCCCATCGAGCGCGAGGGCATCCCCCCCGAAGGCGATAGCCGCGATGGCTGCCGCCGTGTATCTCCCGATCCCCGGCAGCTTGATCAACTCCCTGGCGCTGTCCGGCAGTTCTCCTCCATAGTCAACGACGATCTTCGCCGAGGCTCGGTGAAGGTTCACGGCACGGCGATAGTACCCCAGGCCCTCCCACAGCCTCAGCACTTCTGTGCGCGTGGCCCTGGCAAGAGACGCCACCGTGGGGAAGTGCAGCATCCACCTTTGGAAATAGGGGATCACCGTCTCGACCCGCGTCTGCTGCAGCATCACCTCGGATACCCAGATCGCATAGGGATCCCGGGTTTGACGCCAAGGGAGATTGCGGGAGTTCTTTCGATACCAGCGAAGCAGCGCTTCCGGCGGGCCTTTGTCCATGCATCAATTGTACTGGCCGCGGCGAAGGACCGTAGAGCGAGGAGGGCTCGCGAGGGATGTCCGGGAGCACTCCGACAGAATCGTTTCGCGCAGTCTCTGCGTTGGGCCTGTGGGCGTCAGGTGGCTGCCGCCTGCTCGGATCGCCGTTCCCGGTCGAGGAGAATCGCTCGCGGGCTCTCGAGATCGGTGCCGACGAGCGGCGCGGTCATCCTGCGCTCATGACGGGCTTGCGGTGTTCGGGGGCGCCGCGACGGCCACCGGCATCCACACCGTGAATGCCGTCCCTGCCTGTGCGCTCTCCACCTCCATCCATCCCCCGTGACGCTCGACGATCTCCCTGCAGATCGCCAGACCCAGCCCGGTGCCAGGTTGGCCTGACTCGCGCCCGGTCTTCCCGCGGTAGAAGCGCTCGAAGATATGCGGCAGGTCCTCTGCGGGGATGGGAGGGCCTTCGTTGTGGATCCGGATCGCCACGTAGGCACCTCCTCGCACCGTGGCGGCCCGGCTCGAGAAGGAGATGCGCCCGCTCGGAGGCGTGTAGGATACCGCGTTGGCCATCAGATTCGTGAAGACCTGGAGCATCGGTCCCCGACTGAGACGCAGCGCCGGCAGATCGGGGTTGATCTGGTGGTGGATCTTCAGCTTCCTGCGAACGGCCGTCTCACGGTGGGCTTCGATGACCTCCTTAAGAATCGTGTCCAGGGTATGGGAGCCCATCTCGATCGGGAATGCCCCGCGCTCCAGGCGGGAAAGGGATAGGAGATCGTCGATCAGAACCCCAAGACGTTGAGACTCGCTTCTCAGAACCGCCACGTAGTTGGCCCGCTTTTCTTCCTGGGAGGCGCGTGCCAGCAGGTCGAGGTAGAGCATAATGTTGGTGATCGGGGTTCTGAGCTCATGGGATACATTGGAGACGAAGTCGCTCTTGAGGCGGTCCAGCTCCTTCAATCGAACATTGGCTTCTTCCAGATCGCGGGTCCTCTCGGATACCCTATGCTCAAGCGTTTCCATCAGGCCGGTTCTGTGGATGGCGTTGCCCGCCATCTCCGCGATCGCCGTGAGCAGGCGAATCTCCTCCTGTTCGAACGGTGCGGCGCGTCCGACGGCCAGCGCGCCTTCCACCTGCTGCCGAACCACCAGCGGAACCATGGCTACTGAGGGGAGGTTCGCCAGCCGATGGACGTCGTAGACGAGCGGGTCGTGCACGGCGTCGGAAGTAACATACGCCCTGCCGGTGGAGATCACGCGTCCCGAAACCCCTCGCCCGTCGGGGATCCGCAATCCAGTCGCCGTGCTCCAACTCCCCCGACCAAGTTCAACCACGGATTCCCGCGTGCCTTCTTTCTCGGAGATCAGTGCCGCTCCGTCCGCCCTGAGATGTCGAAGCACCTGATCCAGGATGATCGGCAGCATGTCTGCCCTGGAGGTTGCCGCGCGCAGCGCGGAGGCCGCCGATGTAATGGCTTCGAGGTAGCTCGCACGCCGTTGCGTTTCGCTGAGGAGGCGGGCCTGGGCCAGGGCGCCTGCCACCTGGGAACCAAAGATCGAGTACTGGGGAAGGTCGCTCTCCTCCAGGCGATCGCCCCAGACGTACATGGCCCCCAGAACCTCTTCGCCGGCGATCAGCGGAATGCCGACGATTCGGGTCCCCTCTCGCACACTGGCTGCCCCATACGCTCTTCCCTCCGCCTCTTCGGAGATGCCCGGGATCATCTGGCGGACAAAAGGCTCGGTATCCAGCAACAGGCTTCCCTTGCCTTCGGTCAGCAGTCGATAGAAGGAGATCATGGTGCGCGGAATCCGGAACCCGATGACCTTTACGCCCAGGGCCGCCTCGGCCTGGGCCATCAAGGCCCGGTTGATTGATACATAGACAACGGTCAGCTCCTGAGTTTGCGGGTTGCGCAGGGCAACAAAGCAATTCTGACCGATCGCACGCAGTTCCTCCCCCAGGTTCTCCATGACCTGGTTCGGATCCTGCGTTCTCTCGATCTTGGCCGCTACGCGAGACAGGGCGGTAATCAGGGCGTGGGATCGTGCCTGCTCCGCCGCCCGGGCGCGCTCGGCCTCAATGATCAGGGCGTTGTCAATGGCGATGGCGGCCTGATCCGCGAACAGGCTCAGCAGGCGAACCTCGTCCTCTTCGAAGGTGCCGGTTCGGCCATCATCGTTCACGAACACGACGCCCAGGATCCTATCGCCCCGCCGGAGGGGAACCCCTATGGTTCGCCCAAACGGATGGCCGTCATAGACATGCGCCCTGCCTTCCCAGGTCTGGTAGTCTTCAACCTGGAGGATCGAACCGCTCTCGGCGATCCGTCCCGCAAGACCTTCGCCGAGCTTGATCCTGGCTCCCTGATACGGCTTCGGGAAGTTGTGGGAGACTCTCAACTCGAGCAGCCCGCCTTCGCTATCGATGAGGTACAGGCCTCCCATGTCCGTTCCCAGAAGGTGGACGGCTCGCTCGACGATGGTGCGCAGCACGACGGCCACGTCGGTTTGGGCGTTGATCTCCAGGGAGGTCTCGTACAGGGCGGCCAGGTGTTGCGCCTTCTTGGCCAGACTCCTCTCGGCCAGTTCGCGCTGGGTGATGTCCCGCGCGATGGCGAGCATGAGCAGACGCTCGCCTTGCTCAAATCCGCCGAGGCGGATGTCCACGGGAAAGGTCCGACCATCCTTGCGCCGATGGACGCCGCGCAGCGTCATCGGGCCAGTACGCACGATTTCCTCCCACAAATCCGGGAGGCTCCGGGCGGCATAATCCGCCTCGATATCAGCCACCGATAGACCGAGCAACTCTGCCCGTGTGTATCCCAGGCTCTCACAAGCCTGCCGGTTGACATCGACAATCCTGCCCTCCAGATCGTGAAGGAAGAGGGCATCCCCTGCCCGGTCGATGACCTGACGGAACAAAGCTCCACTTTCGCGCATGGCCTGCTCGGCCGCTTTCTGCTCTGGGGGATTGTCGATGTCGTCGGCCATTTTCCCAAGCCCGTGCGGACTCATCCGAGAAGCGATCTTCGCGAGTCTAGCATCCCGCTGGGTCCACGCAAGCACGTCCGCCTTCGACAGGTGCGGGTTGCGGCAGGAGAGCCCGAGGCATCTCCCCAAGCGGATCGGACCAGGCACGTCGCTTGGCCGAATCGCTCCTTTGAGGAGGATAGGGCCCTGGCGGCCACTTCGACTCGCCTGTGGTCGTCCCTCTGACAAGCGATTTCCCCGCGAGGCCTTCCACCACACTGAGCTCATCGGGGAGTCCCCCGGGCTCATTGCATCCACCGGCGAAAGACGGCTGGCTTGTTGGGGTGCGATCTCATCTATTATTTGACATAATGCAATTTGTGGGTCCATGAGAGCCATCAGCCGGAGCTCTTGATAGTTGGCGACAGAAAACTGCCGGGGACAAGGCTTGCCATCAGGTCTCCCGGATCCGTTTGCGCCCGAGCCAAGAGGATGGACAGATGCCTGACTTTCAAACGTACTTCTTATGTTGACCCATGAGGCGTGGGATGGCCCCGATGATATAATCTTGCTGAGGGCCTGTCCGAGAGAACCGCATTGCGACCGGAGTTCACGGAGAGGGCAGGCCAAGGAAGGTAGCCCTATGATGCGCTTCGACCGTTTTACCGAGCGGGCACAGGATGCCGCTCAGAGGGCGGCCGAGATTATTCAGCGGTACGGCCACAACCAGATCGATACCGAGCATATCCTGCTTGCCCTGATTGAGCAGCCGCAAGGCGTCATCCCTCAGATTCTTGAGAAGCTGAACGTCGATCTGGAGGCTTTGACCGACCGGATCGACCAGCAGGTGCGTGGCAGCCCGAAAGCGAACATCTACGGCGGCGGGGCGGGGCAAATCTTCATCACCCCGCGGGTCAAGCGCGTCGTGGACATGGCCAACGAAGAGGCCAATCGCCTCAACGATGAATACATCTCGACCGAGCACATCTTCCTCGCCATCCTCTCCGAACGCAACACCGCCATAGCCCGCCTGCTGGCGGAGGAGGGCATTACCAAGGATCGTGTTTACGACGTGATCAAGGACATTCGGGGCGGCCAGCGTGTGACCGACCGCAAGGCCGAGTCGCGCTATCGCACGCTGGAGAAGTATTCCCGCAACCTGAGTCAACTGGCCAAGGAAGGCAAGCTCGACCCGGTCATCGGGCGCGATCGGGAGATCCTGCGCGTCATCCAGATCCTCTCCCGCCGCACCAAGAACAACCCCGTGCTCATCGGGGAGGCCGGCGTGGGCAAGACGGCCATCGTCGAGGGACTGGCTCAGAAGATCGCCACCAACGACGTCCCCGAGATCCTGATGGGCAAGCGTGTGGTCTCGCTCGACCTGGGCGCCATGATCGCCGGTTCGCGCTTCCGGGGGGAATTCGAGGAGCGCCTAAAGGCCGCCATTGAGGAGATCCAGCGGTCGGAGGGCGAGATCATCCTCATGATCGATGAGCTGCACACGGTCGTGGGCGCGGGCGCGGCACAGGGGGCGATGGACGCCTCCAACATGCTCAAACCCGCCCTGGCGCGTGGCGAGCTGCAATGCGTCGGCGCCACGACCCTCGACGAGTACCACAAGCACATCGAGAAGGACTCCGCGCTGGAACGCCGCTTCGCGCCGGTGTATGTGGAGGAGCCCTCTATCGACGAGACGATCAACATGCTGCGCGGGCTGCGGGATCGCTACGAGGCCCACCACAAGGTGCACTTCTCCGACGAGGCCCTGGTCGCCGCTGCCAAGCTCTCCGAACGCTACGTCACGGAGCGCGCCCTTCCCGACAAAGCCATTGACCTGATGGACGAGGCCGCGGCCAAGCTGCGCGTGGCGCTCTACTCCCTGCCGCCCGAACTTAAGGCCCTCAAGAGCGAGATCGACCGCCTGATGGCGGAAGAGGAACAGGCCGGCGTGGAGCGCGACTACGAGCGAGCCGCCGAGAAGAAAGCCCACCGCCTGCGCCTGGAATCCGAATTTCGGGAGAAGAGGGACGCCTGGGAGGCCGAACATCAGCTGGACGAGATCGTCGATGAGAACGACATCGCCGAGGTGGTGGCCCAGTGGACCGGAATCCCGGTCAGCCAGATGATGGAGACGGAGGCTGAGAAGCTCCTTCACATGGAAGAACGGCTCCACGAGAGGATCGTGGGTCAAGAGGAAGTGATCCACGCCCTGGCGGACGCCATTCGCCGTGCGCGCGCCGGTTTGAAGGATCCGCGCCGTCCGATCGGCTCCTTCATCTTCCTGGGCGGTTCCGGCGTGGGCAAGACGGAGATGGCCAAGGCGCTGGCTGAGTACATGTTCGACGATGAAGACGCCCTCGTCCGGGTCGACATGAGCGAGTATCGCGAGCAGCACACCGTCTCCAGGCTGTTCGGCGCTCCCCCGGGTTACGTGGGGTATGAAGAGGGCGGCCAGCTGACGGAGGCGGTCCGGCGCCGGCCGTATCGCGTGGTCCTCTTCGACGAGATCGAGAAGGCTCACCCCGAGGTCTGGAATTCCATGCTGCAAATCCTGGACGACGGCCGCCTGACCGACGGACAGGGGCGAGTCGTCGATTTCCGCAACACCGTCTTGATCATGACGTCAAACCTGGGGACGGAGTTCGTCACGCGCTCAGGCTCGCTTGGCTTCCGAGGTCAGGACAAGGTCGGAAAGGGTAAAGACCATGTCTTGGATGAGAAAATCGAACGCGCCCTCAAGGAGACATTCCGGCCGGAGTTCCTCAACCGCATCGATGAGATCATCGTCTTCTCGCCGCTGTCGATGGAGCAGATGGAGCTTATCGTCGATATGCAGATGAAACAGGTGCGCGAACTTCTCTCCGACCATCAGCTCACGGTCGAGTTGACGCCCACGGCCCGCCGGTGGCTCGCGCGGGAGGGCTACGATCCGGCCTTCGGCGCCCGTCCCTTGCGACGGGCCCTACAGAAGCATGTCGAAAGCCCGCTCTCGGTCAAGATCCTTCAGGGGGAGTTCTCCGACGGCGATATGGTGGTCATCGACTACGTCGATGGAACAGGTCTGGTTTTCGGCCACCCCGACAAGTCTGCCGAGGTCAAGATCGAAGAGGAAGTTCCGACAGGGACTTGATCCGGCGCACCCAAGCGCAGCCGTTTGCCGCAATCCGCCCGGCCGCCCGGAGGCCTCCCCCGAGGGCGGCCTTCATTATCACTGAGAGTGCGCATGGCCCCCGGACGAGGCCCACAGTGTCCGACGAAATCTTAAGGGATCCATCTCCATGCACGAAAGCCCCGCGCCACTCATCCTGACCCACCTCAACTTTCCCCCGCGCCGACTGCTCTCCGGCACGCTTCCCCCGCTCCTCCTGCTCCTGCATGGCATCGGCAGCCAGGAAGGAGATCTGGCAGCTCTGGTTCCGCTCCTCGACGACCGTTTCCACATCATGAGCCTTCGGGCACCAATCACTCTCGCTCCGTCGAGCTACGCCTGGTTCGAAGTGGGCTTGCCCCCCCGAGTGCCCCAGATCCAGACCTCCCAGGCGGAAGCCAGCAGGAAGCTTCTGATCGAGTTCATCCGGCTTGCTCCGCTTCACTACCCCATCGACCCGCAACAGGTTCACCTCTTCGGCTTCAGCCAGGGAGCCGTTATGAGCCTGGTCCTATCCCTGACCAGGCCGGATCTGCTGGCAGGCGCCGTCGCCTTGAGTGGACGCATTCTTCCTGAACTCTTCTCGTCAGAAGGACCGCTGGCTGGTCACATCGCTTCCACCCAGGACTTGAAGGATTTCCCCGTCTTCCTCGGTCATGGCACGCAGGATCAGGTCCTGCCCGTCCACTACGGCCGCTCGGCTCGGGATCGTCTTTCGTCGCTGCCCGTGGCTTTGACCTATTACGAATACGACATGCCCCACCTCATCTCCGACGCGTGCCTGCGGGATGCCGGCACCTGGCTCTCGGCAAGGTTGCACCCACCGTCGGGATCGAAGAGGGAACGTGGAAGGATGGAGTGCGCGGGGCGCGGCAAGGTCGAAGGGGTAATTCGAGTCCCCTTGCCCTATGATAAGACTACAAGTCTCTCATCCTCTCCGGAAGAAGATCATGGTTCCGCGCCGGAAGTTGACCGATAACCCTGGCCTGGCAGCAACGGTGCGGCACGGGTGCGATTGAGCTGAAGGAAAGGATCCTCGGCGGTCAGCGAGCCATAGCAGACCTGGGCCGAGGCCCTGCATCCGCCCTGACAGACCTGGCGCACTGAACATGGGTCGCAGACGGGCGGGATGGCGCTGACGAACTCGGCCATCCGCTCCTTGGCGGTCAGCTCCGAGAAGGATTCCTGCAGCACATTCCCGAGGATGGTCGGGGTGTGGTTGCAGGGGCGCAGGTTCCCCAGTGGGTCGAGGGTGTAATAGGCACGATCGCTACCGGCGGCGCAGAAGCCGAAGCCAAGGTGCCGATACTCGCGGGTGTCCACCAGGCAGGGCTGGATAGGGATGGAACAGGAGATTGGAAACTTGAGGGCGGTCGCGGCGGCCTCGGCGACCTCCAGCGCCTGGCGCATCTGGTCGGCGCTGGGCAGGAGCTCGTTCAGCTGCCGACGGCCGCGTCCGCCGGGGTTGAACCGGTTGAGCATCAGCCCCTGTGCGCCGAAGGCAAAGGCCAACTTGATGGCCTCGCGAAGATCAGGCAGATTGTGCCGGGTGACCACGAACACGGCCACGAACTGTCCGCGATGCACGCGGAGGTGGGCCATGGCGGCCAGGACGGCGTCGAAGGCTCCAGAGGCGCCCGAGAGATGATCGTGA